>ENA-ORCW01000029-ORCW01000029.1-marine-metagenome-genome-assembly--contig:-NODE-29-length-295462-cov-7.366193_pt1 | contig 295462 bp, 274 predicted proteins | sample MGYA00237784_ERZ508517 | MGnify/ENA primary metagenome ERZ508517 (study PRJEB26187, sample SAMN06268979) | marine metagenome | isolation source: Tt ae E1 feedstock associated aerobic enrichment on... | reverse complement strand
GTGCAAGACCCAAAGTCAGTCAGAACCTGAGTCAGGACGACCGCTGCGGGGCTCCCACCACCATCATCACTGTCAGATCTGCATGTTTTCGCTACGCGAGCGCACGGCAGGGCGGTCGAGCGGATGCCCTCGGGCCCGCGTCTCACGCGGTCGGCGCGGCAGCCGACGGCGCCCGAGGCGGCGGCGCACGTCAGGCGCGCGGCGGCGCCGTCGTGTCGCCGACGTGCAGCTCGCTCGTGAAGCGCACCGACTCGGGGCGCTCGCCCGCGAGCATGCGCACGACCGCCTCGCCGGCGGCGCGGCCCTTCGCGACCGACGGCTGCACCAGCGTGGTGAGGTCGGCCTGTAGCCCGTCGGGGCGGATGCCGTCGAAGCCGAGCACGCTGAGCTCCTCGGGCACGCGGATGCCGAGCTCCTCGGCGGCGCGGATCACGCCGGCCGCGAGCAGGTCGCTCTGCGCGATGACCGCGGTCGGGCGACCGGCCGGGTCGCGCAGCAGCTCGCGCGCGGCCTCGAGCCCCTCCTCGATCGACGACCCGCCGGCCACGCGCCCGCCGATCGACGGGAACACGTCGCGCGCGCCGCGCAGCCGCTCGCTCGCGGTGTCGGCCGTACCGGCGTGCTCCAGGTCGGCGGTGAGCGGTCCGCGCGTGCGGGCGGCGTCGAACGGCAGCGTCACGATCGCGACACTCGTGTGCCCCAGCGACCGCAGGTACTCCGCGCCGGCGCGGGTCGCTTCGCGGTTGTCGATGCCGATCTCGACGACGTCGTCGCCCGGGTCGCCCTCGATCGCGACGGCCGGGATGCCCCGCCGCCGCAGCACCTCGACCGACTCGCCGAGGCGCGGGCTGCACCCGATGAGCACGACCGCGTCGAGCGGGGCGTCCTCGATCGACACGGCATCGGCGCCGCGCCCGGTCTCGGTGAGCAGCAGCACGCCGGCGCCGAGCGGCGCGATGGCGTCGGAGATGCCGTCGAGCATCTGGATCTTCACGGGATCGAGGAACGCCGAGCGCACGCGCTCCTCGAGCACGACGCCGACGATGCCCGAGCGGCCGCGTCGCAGCGAGCGGGCGCGGGGGTCGGGTCCGGCGTAGCCGAGTTCGGATGCGGCGGTGAGCACGCGCTCCTTCGTGGCATCCGACACGGGGCCGGAGCCCGAGAACGCGAGCGAGGCTGTGGACGCGGAGACCCCGGCGCGCGCGGCGACGTCGGCGAGCGTGCAGCGCGTGGCCGGCTCGGCGGTGGTGGCGTCGGTGGGCATGCGATCCTCGGGTGGGGGCTGGCGAGACGGGCGCTTGTCCCGTTCTCCGTGCACAGGGTAGTCTAGTCGAATCGATTCGACCCCGCTCGGGGCGAACCATCCCCACTCCAGCGAGATTCGATGACCAGCCCCGCCCCGCAGACCCAGCCGACCCACGTGCCGTCGTCGAGCGCGCGCGACCGTCGCGAACTCGCCGCATGGCGCAATGCGGTCTTCGCGGTGTTCTTCCTCTCGGGCTTCGGGCTCGCCGCGTGGGTCGCGCGGCTCCCCGCGATCCGCGACGACGTGAGCCTCTCCACCGCCTCGGTCGGACTGGTGCTGCTCGCCGGCTCCGGGGCATCCGTCGTCGGGCTCATCGCCGCGCCGCCGGTGCTCGCGCGCCTCGGCGCCCGTGCCGGCATGGTCACCGCGCTCACGACCGCCGCCCTCGGCCTCGTTGCGATCGGCGCAGGTTCGAGCGTGTTCGGCGCCCTGCCGCTCGTCGTCATCGGCCTGGCCCTCTTCGGCCTCGGCAACGGCGCGCTCGACGTGATGATGAACGTCGACGCGGCCGAGGCCGAGCGCGAGATCGGCCGCACGATCATGCCGCTCATGCACGCGTTCTTCAGCTTCGGCACGGTCGCCGGCGCCGGGCTCGCGGCGGCGCTCACCGCGGTCGGCACACCCGTGGTCGTGCATCTCGGCGCGGTCGCCGTCGTCGTGATCGGCGGCGTGCTCGTCGCGATCCGGTTCGTGCCCCGGCGCGACGAGGTCGGCGACCCGGCCCCGCACGTCGACGGTGAGACGGCGGATGCCTCCGGCCGCCAGCCCTGGTCGGCGCGCCTGCGCGCGGGGCTCACCGTCTGGGGCGACCCGCGGCTGCTCCTCATCGGCGTGGTCGTGCTCGGCATGGCGTTCGCCGAGGGGTCGGCGAACGACTGGATCGCCATCGCGACCGTCGACGGCCACGGCTTCGACGAGACCGCCGGCGCGCTCATGCTCACCGCGTTCATGGTCGCCATGACCGCGGGCCGCGTGCTCGGCGGGCCGGTGCTCGACCGGTTCGGCCGCGTGCCCGTGCTGCGTTCGCTCGCGGTCATCGCCGTCTCGGGCCTCGCGCTGTTCATCTTCGGCACCGAGACGTGGATGCTCGTGGCCGGCGCCGTGCTCTGGGGCCTCGGCGCGTCGCTCGGCTTCCCCGTCGGCATGTCGGCCGCAGCCGACCACCCGACGCAGTCGGCCGCCCGCGTGAGCGCCGTCGCGATCATCGGCTACATGGCGTTCCTCGTCGGCCCGCCGCTGATCGGGTTCCTCGGCGAGGCGTTCGGCATCCTGAACGGACTGCTGGTCGTGCTCGGCCTCATGGTGCTGTCGGGGCTCGCGGCGCCGGCCGCGCGCGAGCGCTCTCGTACCGTCGACGCGTGAGCCCAGAGGCATCCGTCACCGGCACGTAGAATCGCACGGTGCGCCTCGTCATCGCCCACTGCTCCGTCGACTACGCCGGCCGCCTCTCGGCGCACCTGCCGCTCGCCACCCGGCTGCTCGTGCTGAAGGCCGACGGCAGCGTGCTCGTGCACTCCGACGGCGGCAGCTACAAGCCGCTGAACTGGATGAGCCCGCCGTGCTCGCTCGCGGTCGAAGCGCCCGACGACGAGCAGGCCGCAGCGGGCATCACCGAGCGCTGGCGCGTGACCCACGCGAAGACCGAGGACCAGCTGATCGTGTCGGTGCACGAGGTGCTGCACGACTCCGCGCACGAGCTCGGCGTCGACCCGGGCCTGCAGAAGGACGGCGTCGAGTCGCACCTCCAGGCACTCCTCGCCGAGCAGATCGACCTCCTCGGCGACGGCTACCGCCTCGTGCGCCGCGAGTACATGACCGCGATCGGGCCGGTCGACATCCTGGCGACGGATGCCTCGGGCGCATCGGTCGCCGTCGAGCTGAAGCGCCGCGGCGACATCGACGGCGTCGAGCAGCTCACCCGCTACCTCGAGCTGATGAACCGCGACCCGCTGCTCGCCCCGGTGCAGGGCGTGTTCGCCGCGCAGGAGATCAAGCCGCAGGCGCGCACGCTCGCCGAGGACCGCGGCATCCGCTGCGTCGTGCTCGACTACGACGCCATGAAGGGCATCGACAGCGGGCGGCCGACGCTCTTCTGAGCCGCCCGAGAGCCGCGGGGTACCCCCCGAACGCGGTGAGAGCGTTTCCAGCCCGGAGGCGTACCATTGCCGCCGTGTCCGAATCCATCTCCCCCACGCCGACCGCGACCCGAAGCTGGTCGGCCGTGCTCCTCGACCTCGACGGCACCGTCACCGACTCGGCGCCGGGCATCATCGACTCGCTGAAGCACACCTTCACCACGCTCGGCCTCCCCGTGCCGAACGACGACGAGCTCACCCTGTTCGTCGGCCCTCCCCTCACCGACACCATGCGCATGCACGGCGGCTTCAACGACGACGAGACGATGCACGCGATCGACGTCTACCGCGAGCACTACGCGAACCATGCGCTGCACGCACCCGTGTTCCCCGGCATGGCGGGCCTGATCGAGGCGCTCGGCATGAGCGACATCCCGCTCTCGCTGGCCACGAGCAAGCCCGAGCTGCTGGCCACGAAGATCCTCGAGCACCACGGCCTGGCCCAGCACTTCGACGTGATCGTGGGCGCGAGCGAGGACGAGACGCGCTCCGCGAAGAGCGACATCGTCGCCGAGGCGCTGCGCCGCCTGCGCGAGCGGGGCGTCGACGTGTCGAACCCCGTCATGGTCGGCGACCGCGGCTACGACGCGCTCGGCGCGGCCGTGAACGACGTGCCGACGATCATGGTCGAGTGGGGCTACGGCTCGCCGCTCGAGGCCGGCGAGGCCATGGCGGTCGTGCACTCGATCGACCAGCTGCGCGCGCGCCTGCTCGGCTGACCCGAGCCGCGGCGCGGGCCCGGCGCCTCAGTCGTCGAGCTCCTGGAACACCGTGAGGTGCAGCCCGGCCGGGCCGTCGAACCGCGCGTTCAGCGAGCGCCACGGCGTCTCGGTCGGCGGGGCCACGACGGTCGCACCGGCGTCTGCGAGGTCGGATGCCACCTCAGCGGCATCCGACACCTCGAAGGCGACGCGCAGGTGCCCGGCCACCTTCCGGCCCACCTCGACGTCGTCGATCATGCGCGTCTGCGCCGGGTTCGCGAGCTCGAGCGTGGCGCGCCCCGCGTCGAGGATCACGACCCTCGCGCCGCCGTCGGCCTCGTACGCCTCCTGTTCGGGCATGCCCAGCACGTCGCGGTAGAACGCGAGCGCGGCCTCGAAGTCCTCGGCCTCGACGACCAGCCGCAGCTGTCGCACGCGCCCCGTTCCGCTCTCCCCCTGCGTCATGGCTCCGACGCTACTCCTCGCCGGGCCGGCGCCGGGCCGGGCAGGCCGCGCCGAGCCCCGGCCCTCGCCGGGCCGCACGCCACGACGTACGCTGAACCCGTGCTCACTCCGCCCGACACTCCGAAGCGCCCGACCGAACGCACGCACCACGGCGACACGTTCCACGATCCGTACGAGTGGCTGCGCGACAAGGACTCCCCCGAGGTCATCGCGCACCTGCACGAGGAGAACGCGTACACGAAGGCGCGCAACGAGCACCTCACGCTCCTGCAGGAGCAGCTGTTCGAGGAGATCAAGCGCCGCACGAAGGAGACCGACCTGTCGGTGCCCGCACGCGAGGGGGCCTGGTGGTACTACTCGCGCACGGTCGAGGGGCAGCAGTACGGCATCCACTGCCGCGTGCCCGCCGCGGGCCCCGACGACTGGGACCCGCCGCAGCTGCCCGAGGACGGCGGCTCGCTGCCGGGCGAGCAGGTGCTGCTCGATGCCAACGTCGAGGCCGAGGGCCACGAGTTCTTCTCGCTCGGCAGCTTCGACGTGAGCGAAGACGGCGACACCCTGCTCTACGCGACCGACACCGAGGGCGACGAGCGCTACACGATCCGCCTCCGGTCGCTGCGGTCGGATGCCACGGGCGACGAGTTCGCCGACGAGATCCCGAACACCGCGCACGGCGCCCTCTTCGACCCGAGCGGGCGGTACGTGTTCTACGCGACCGTCGACGAGAGCTGGCGCCCCGACACGATCTGGCGGCACGAGGTCGGCACCGCTGCATCCGACGACGTGCAGGTGTTCCACGAGCCCGACGAGCAGTTCTGGATCGGCGTGGGCCTCACCCGCAGCCGCAGGTACCTGGTCATCGAGGCGGGCTCGAACATCACGAGCGAGGCGCACCTGCTCGATGCGAGCGACCCGACCGGCGAGTTCCGCGTCGTCTGGCCGCGCGTGCGCGGGGTCGAGTACGAGGTCGAGCACGCCGTCGCCCGCGGGCACGACCGCCTGCTCGTCCTGCACAACGACGGCGCCGTGAACTTCGAGCTCGTGAGCGTCGCGGCCGACGACCCGCAGGGCGAGCGGCGCATGCTCGTGCCGCACTCCGACCGCATCCGGCTCGAGGGCGTCGACGCGTTCCGCGACTTCGTCGCCGTCGAGTACCGGCGCGACGGGCTCCCCCGCGTCGCGGTCGCACGCGTGCCGCAGGGCGCCAACCACGACGACACCCCGCACGAGCTGACCTTCGACGAGGAGCTGTTCTCGGTGGGCGTGCGCGGCAACCCCGAGTGGACGCAGCCGACGCTGCGCATCGGGTACACGAGCTTCGTGACGCCGTCGACGGTCTCCGACTACGTGGTCGAGACCGGCGAGCTGAAGCTGCGCAAGCAGCAGCCCGTGCTGGGCGGCTACGACCCGGCCGACTACGAGCAGCGGCGCGTCTGGGCGACGGCCGACGACGGCACGCGCATCCCGATCTCGCTCGTCTACCGGCGCGACCTCGTGACCCCCGGCACGCCGGCCCCCACCCTGCTCTACGGCTACGGGTCGTACGAGCACTCGATCGACCCGGGCTTCGGCATCCCGCGGCTCAGCCTCCTCGACCGCGGCATGATCTTCGCGGTCGCGCACGTGCGCGGCGGCGGCGAGATGGGCCGGCTCTGGTACGAGCACGGCAAGCAGCTGCACAAGCGCAGCACGTTCACCGACTTCGTGGCGTGCGCCGAGCAGCTCATCGACGACGACTGGACCGCGCCCGACCGCCTCGTCGCGCAGGGCGGCAGCGCGGGCGGGCTGCTCATGGGCGCGGTCGCGAACCTCGCGCCGAAGCTGTTCTCGGGCATCCTCGCCGAGGTGCCGTTCGTCGATGCGCTCACCAGCATCCTCGACCCCGACCTGCCGCTCACGGTCATCGAGTGGGACGAGTGGGGCGACCCGCTGCACGACCCCGAGGTGTACCGGTACATGAAGTCGTACACCCCGTACGAGAACGTGCACGAGACGCACTACCCGCCGATCCTCGCGGTGACGAGCCTGAACGACACGCGCGTGCTCTACGTCGAGCCGGCGAAGTGGGTCGCGCGCCTGCGCGACGTCGGTGCCGACGCGCAGCTCAAGATCGAGATGGCTGCGGGCCACGGCGGCGTCTCGGGGCGGTACAGGGCATGGCGCGAGCGCGCGTTCTCGTACGCCTGGGTGATCGACGCGGCCGGCGCGCACCCGTCGGGCGAGTAGCATCCGTCCACCCCCTTCCCTCGCGGGCCCGGCTCGGGTGTGATGGGGTGAAGGCGACCGCGCCGCACGAGGGAGGTCCGATGAGCGACGACGAGACGACGAGCACCGCGAGGGCGGCAGGGCGAGCAGATGCCCCCGAGGGCGGCGCCGAGCACGACGCATCCGCTCACCGGCCCACGCTGAGCGAGCTCTGGACCGACCACCTCGGCCGCTGGTCGATCCGCGCGGTGCAGCTGCTCGCGATCGTCGCGATCGTGTCGCTCGTGGTGATCGCGGGGGTGCAGCTGAAGCTCGTCGTGATCCCGGTGCTGCTCGCGATCATCATCGCCGCGGCGGCCGCGCCGCTGGTGGGCTGGCTGCGACGGCTCGGCCTGTCGCCGATCCTCGCGGCCTGGGTCACGCTGCTCGGCGGCATCCTCGTCTTCGGCGGCCTCGTCACTGCCATCGTGTTCGCGGTGCGCGACCAGTGGGACGAGCTCTACGAGTCGGCGATCGAGGGGTTCGAGGAACTGCGCGTGTGGGTGCTCGACGGGCCGCTCCCCATCGACCAGGGCCTCATCGACGACTCGATCGACTGGGTCATCGACTTCCTGACGAGCGCGCAGTTCGGCTCGGGCGCCATCGCGGGGGTCTCGGCGGCCGCGCAGGTCGTGACCGGGCTGGTGCTCGGCGTCGTGATCCTGTTCTTCTTCCTGAAGGACGGCGACGTCATCTGGGAGTTCTTCCTGACGCCGTTCCGCGGTGCGGCGCTCGCGCGCGGGCGTCGAGTCGGCCGCACCGGCGTGACCGTGCTGGGCGGGTACATCCGCGGCACGGCGATCATCGCCGCGGTCGACGCGATCGGCATCGGCGTGGGCCTGGCGATCCTGCAGGTGCCGCTCTGGCTGCCGCTCAGCGTGATCGTGTTCATCGGCGCGTTCGTGCCGCTCGTGGGCGCGACGGTGGCCGGTGCCCTGGCCGCGCTCATCGCGCTGGTCGCCAACGGCCCGATCGCGGCGCTCATCGTCATCGCGATCGTCATCGGCGTCAACCAGCTCGAGGGCAACTTCCTCCAGCCGGTCGTGATGGCGCAGTCGTTGAAGCTGCATCCGCTGGTCATCCTGGTCGCGCTGACGGCCGGCACCATCCTCGGCGGCATCATCGGCGCCATCCTGTCGGTGCCGATCGCGGCCGTGTCGTGGGCGATCATCAAGACCTGGAACGCGTCGGACGATCCGCAGGAACCGGATGGCGACGCACCACCCCCCGACCCCGGGGCATCCGCCGCACCCGCTGCACACGGCGAAGCGGGCACCGAGGGCCGTTGACATGCCCGCCGTGCCGCACCGGGAGCCGGTCCTCAGCCTCGAGCGCTGGTCGACCGACGACCTCCCGGTGCTCGTGCACAGCAACACGCGGCGCATGACGCAGTACCTCGGCGGGCCCGAGTCGCACGCGACGCTGCTGAAGCGGCACGCGCGTTACCTGCGGTCGTGGGAGACGGGCGACGCCCGCATGTTCCGCATCGAGGTCGAGGGCGTGCCCGACCCGGTCGGCTCGGTGGGCTACTGGGAGGACGAGTGGCACGGCCGCCCGGTGTTCGAGTCGGGCTGGAGCGTGCACACCCCGTACCAGGACCGCGGGTACGCGACGCGTGCGATGCGGCTGCTGGTGGCGGATGCGGCGGCGCACCGCACCCCCGAGCGCGCGCTGCTCGTGGCGTTCCCGATGGTCGAGAACCTGCCGTCGAACGCGCTCTGCAGTCGGCTCGGGTTCCGCGACGAGGGCGAGCAGGAGTACCCCGGCCGCCGCGGCGGCACCGTGCGCGTGCGCGCCTGGTCGGTCGACCTGCGCGACGTGCCCGCGCAGGCCGTCGACGTGTAGGGGCTACGTCTCCGCCGAGTGCAGGGGGGCGGATGCCGCGAGGCGGGCGACCCGCTGCCTGGCCGCCTCCTCGCTCGGCGACTTCCCGGACGTCATGCGCAGGCCCCAGAGCAGGAAGCGCGTCGCGGTGATCGCGGGCCAGCGCGGGCGCCGCAGCCGCAGCATCCGCCGCTGCCCGTCGGTGAGCGACGCCACGGCCCCGCCGAAGAAGATCGGGTAGAGCGCGCCCGTGAGCCCGGGCAGCTTCGGGTGCCGCAGCCATCCGACCGCGTGCGCGACGCGCTCGTCGTACTTCGACTCGGCGGCGAACGCGTCGAGCTCGGCCCGCAGCGCCGCGAGCGACTCGGGCGGATCGGTCACGCCCATCAGCCGGCCGGCCGTCGCCCACTCGCGCACGTACGCGTCCGGTCCGCCCGGGATCGGCCCGCCCCAGGTGAGGTGCGCGCCGATGAACGCCTCGGCGAAGGCGTCGTGCACCCAGCGCAGCAGGTGCTCGTCGCCGGCCGAGTACTCGCGTTCGACCCCGGCGGCATCGACGTACGTGCCGCGCACGCGCTCGTGCAGCCGCGAGACGAAGGCCGAGGCATCCGTCGCCGCCCGTCGATCGCCGAACGTCGTGACCGCGATCCAGCGCACCGTGCCGTCGAGGCGGCCGAGCGGGTCCTCGTGGTAGCGCGACCAGTCGGCCACGCCGGCCATGGCACCCGGGTGCAGCGTCTGGAGGAGCAGCGCGCGGATGCCCGCGACCAGCGTCGGCAGCGCGCCGTTGACCGCCCACACGGCACTGCCCGGTCCGAAGAACCCGGCGTCGTCGCCCTCGGCGAGCGCGCGGCTCCACGCCGGCGGGTTGCGCCGACCCGTGCGCCCGGGGCGCCACCTGGTCGACCCGCCGGACGCGTCGTCGCCGCCGTGACCGGCCATACCCGACGGTACCCCGCTCGGCTGACGATCAGCCGTAGATCGCGTACACCGTCTCGAAGAACTCCCGGCCGATCCAGACACCCACGAGCGCCCCGACCACCGACGAGACCACGATGAGCGCCAGCAGCACCCAGATCGGTGCGAGCCCGCCCGCCCCCGCGCGTCGGTGCACGACGATGCTGCGCCCGATCACGTAGAGGTTGGCCGAGAGGATCGCGAACGCCCAGTGGAACGGTCGATCCACGCCGACCCGCTTCAGCCGCGCCCGGTCGGCCGCCGCGAACGCGATCACCAGGAAGTACGACACCCACCCGCCGATGACGACGAAGAGGTAGGCGGGGTCGAGGATCAGCTGCAGCGGAGCGAGTTCGACCATGTCGGGGTTCGGCGACGTCAGCAGGGCGATGAATCGCTGCCAGTCGACGAAGAACAGCCCGAGCGACGGCACGTACGGCAGGAACAGCACGAACCAGATCCACTCGCCGTAGAGCGACTCGCTCGAGGTCGAGCCGTTGCGCGAGAGCCCGGCGATCTGCCCCGGTTCGGCGAACCGGTCGCTCCAGCCGAGGCCGGTCCACCAGCGCCTGCGACCGCTGCCGTTCGGGTCGGGGTACCAGCCGGGCTTCGGCAGCACTCGCGTCGGTTCGCTCACGGGGTCAGAACCTCCAGATCAGGGGCACGTACAGAACGGCCATCGCGACGAAGAATACCGAGAGCGGGAGTCCGAGTTTCCAGTAATCCCCGAACTTGTACCCGCCGGGCTCGAGCACCATCGCGTTCGCCGGCGTGGCGACCGGGGTGAGGAAGGCGGCGGCGCCCGCGACGGTCAGCGCCATCATGAACGGCAGCACCGACACGTCGTAGGTCGTGGCGATCGAGGTGGCGATCGGGATGACCACGAGCACGGTCGCCGCGTTCGAGATGAGCTGGCTCATCACGAACGTGAGCACGCACAGCACGAGCAGCGCGAGCTGCGGCCCGGCGTCGCCCACGAGGGCGAGCACGCCGTTCGCGACCATGTCGGCCGCACCGGTCTCGGTGAAGGCGGTCGCGAGGGGGATCATGCCCGCGACGAGCACGACCGTGGTCCACGAGATGCTGCGGAACGCCTGCGGCACGCTCACGACCTTGAGCAGGATCGCGGCCCCGGCCGCGAGGAGCCCTGCGGCGGCCGCGGGGATCAGCCCGGTGGCCAGCACGAGCACCATCGCGGCGAGGATGCCGATCGCGCGCTTCGCGCCCGTGCCGAGCGCGACCGTGCGGCGGATCAGGTCGGGCGAGTCGACCGCCACGAGGTCGCCTCCGCGGCTGAGGTCGCGCAGCTCCCGCCAGCCGCCGCGCAGCAGCAGCGTGTCGCCGGCGCGCAGCGCCTCGTCGGTCGTGCCAAGGTCGTCGGCCCCGCGCCGCACCGCCACCACGACCACGTCGCCGTCGGGCATCGTCATGCCGGGGAATACGCGCGCGCCGATCAGCGACGACCGGGGCGAGACGATCACCTCGACCGCGCCGTGCGCGGCGCCGAGCAGCGGCATGTCGATCGCGCCGGTGCGCAGGTCGTAGTGCCGCTTGATGGTCGCGGCGTAGTCGCCGAGGTCCTTCGCCATCGACTGCGGGTGCCGCTCGGGCAGCCAGCCCCGCAGCAGCACCATGATGACGATGGTGCCGAGCACGAGCGGAATGCCGACGAGCGCGAACTCGAAGTACCCGAACTGCCGCTCGCCGGCCGCCTCGGCGGCGTCGGAGACGATGATGTTCACGGGCGTGCCGGTGAGCGCGAGCATCGACCCGGCGCTGGCCGCGAACGCGAGCGGGATGAGCATCTTCGACGCGATCAGCCCGGCGCGCGCCGCGACGACCACGACGAGCGGCAGCAGGGCCGCGGTCGCGCCGTTCACGCTGATGAGCGCCGACATGACCGCGGCGAGCGCCGACACCACGACCATGATGCGCACCGGGCTCCTGCCGGCCCGGCCGATGACCTGCTGCCCGGCCCACGCCGTGACGCCGGTCGTGTCGAGCGCCTCGCCGACGACGAAGAGCGACGCGATGAACAGCACGGTCGGGTCGCCGAACCCGGCGAGCGACTGGTTCAGCGTCAGCACTCCCGTCGCCCAGAGCGACAGCGCGACGCCGAACGCGACGACGACGATGGGCACCCGGTTCGTGACGAAGGCGACCACCGCGGCGGCCAGGATGATCATGGTCCATGCGACCGGGTCCATGGTGAGAGCGTAGCGAGAGCGTGCCCGCTCGCACAGCCGTCCGGACTAGGGTGTCATGGTCGCCCGCGTGGAACCGCCGCGACGGGCGCGATGGAGGACCACACATGACCCGTGACCCGATTCGGCTCATCCCCGCCGACTTCACCCCCGTCCCCTCGCTCGCGCAGCTCGACGCCGCCGACGTGCAGGTCGTCGACGAGCTCGGCCACGACCTCGACGCGATCGGCGTGATCGTGCACACCGAGGGCGACGTGCCCGAGGTGGCGCTCGACCGCGAGGCGCTCGCCCGCGTGGGCTTCGAGGGCAAGCCCGGCCAGACCCTCGTGCTGCCCCAGCCCACCGGCCCGACCCTCGTGGCCGTCGGCGCGGGCGCCGCCGACGAGCAGACGGATGCCTCGCTGCGCGACGCCGCGGCCGCCTTCGTGCGCGCCGTGCCCAAGCAGGCCTCCCTCGGCATCCGCGTCGCATCGCTCGCGGGCGTCGACGCCGAGACCGCGGCTCGCGCGCTCGTCGAGGGCGCACTGCTCGCCCGCTACCGCTTCGCCGCCCTCAAGGCGACGCCCAAGGAGGTCGCGATCGAGCGCCTCCAGCTCGCCGCCGAGGGCCTCGACGCCGGCACGGCCGGCGTCGGCACCGGCATCGCGGCCGCCCGCGCGGCATCCGTCGCCCGCGACCTCACCAACGCCCCACCCGCGCACCTGACCGCCCCCGACCTTGCCGACGTCGCGGTCGAACTGGGCGAGCGCTTCGGCTTCGGCGTCGAGGTCTTCGACAAGGCCGCGCTCATCGAGCTCGGCTGCGGCGGCCTCCTCGGCGTGAACGCCGGCTCCACCGTCGACCCGCGCATGGTGAAGCTCACCTACGCGCCCGAGGGCGAGTCGACCGGCCACCTCGGCCTCGTCGGCAAGGGCATCACCTATGACTCGGGCGGCATCAGCCTGAAGCCCTCCGACGGCATGCACGCCCTCATGAAGATGGACATGGGCGGCGCCGCCAACGTGCTCGGCACCTTCACGGCGCTGCGCGACCTCGGGGCATCCGCCGCCGTCACGGGCTGGATGATGTGCACCGACAACATGCCGTCGGGCTCGGCCACGAAGCTCGGCGACGTGCTCACCGCGCGCGGCGGCACGACCGTCGAGGTGAAGAACACCGACGCCGAGGGGCGCCTGGTCATGATGGACGCGATCGCGCTCGCGGTCGAGGAGGGCGTCGACGCGATCATCGACATCGCCACGCTCACCGGCGCCGCCCTGATGGCGCTCGGGCAGTCGCGCGCGGCCGTGCTCGGCACCTCGCAGGCGGTCGTCGACTCGCTGCTCGAGGCATCCGGCAGCACCGACGAGCCGCTCTGGCAGCTGCCGCTCGAGAAGAAGTACCGGAAGCTCCTCGACTCCGACATCGCCGACCTCTCGAACGTCGGCGCGAACCGCTACGCGGGTGCGACGACCGCGGCGCTGTTCCTCGCGGAGTTCGCGGGCGAGACGCCGTGGGCGCACGTCGACATCGCGGGCACCATGTCGGTCGACTCCGACGAGTCGTGGCGCTCGAAGGGCGCGACCGGCTTCGGCACGCGCACCCTCGTCGAGGTCGCGCGCACCTTCACGCCCCCGACGAAGTAGTCCACTCCGCCGAGTGTGCTCGTTCTGACCTGAAATGGACCCGATCTCGGGGTCGGGAATGTCATTTCGAGCACACTCGGCGGGGGGACACCCCGTCAGGGGTGGACCGGGGACGACAGGTAGGCGGTGACCGTCGCGGGGTCGCCGAGGATGCGGAAGCGGTCGGGCAGCGAGCTCGGGCGTGCGCGCTCCCAGACGAACAGCAGCACGTCGCCGAGCGCCGCCCGCACGATCGTCGGGGCATCCGGCCCCTCGCCCGCGGCCTCGCCGATCGCGGGTGCGTCTGCGGTCGGATGCCGCGTGACCGTCCAGTCGGGCGTGATGGTCCAGGCGGCGGGCACGTCGGTCGAGCGCAGCACGAGCGCGCGCGGCAGCGGGTCGAGCCCGGTCGAGCGCAGCGTGCGGGTGAGGAAGACGGCGTAGAGCTCGTCGATCGCGTCGGCGAGCATCGCGGGGCCGCCCTGATCGGGTGCACGCGGCACGGGGGCGACGGCCGAGCGCAGGTCCCAGAGGTGCTTGCGCGCCTCGTGCGCCATGCGCCGGCTCCAGAAAGCGGTGGGACCCTCGCCCGCGAACGTCCAGCACGGGCGCGCGGGGTCGGTCGCCTCGAGCACGTCGGCGAGGGCCTTCGCGCCCTCGGCGTACCAGGCGATGCGGTCGGATGCCCCGGGGCGCACGTGCTCGCGCCGGTCGGCCGCCTCGCCGGTGCGCACGACCTGCGTCGCCCACCGCTGGATCTGCCCCAGGTGGTCGACCAGCTCGCCCGCGGTCGGCCAGATCGACGACGCGACGGATGCCCCGGGGTCGATCGCCGCGGCCTCGGCGGCGAACGCCTCCGACATCGCACGGGTCGCGCGCGCGAACGCGGGGGCGGCGTCGGGTTCGATCCCGCGTCGCAGCGTGCCGCTCATGTCGTGCGGGCGCGGGCGGCGTCGGTCGGCGCTGCGGCGTCGGTCGGCGCTGCGGCGTCGGTCGGCGCAGCAGGCGAGGCATCGGCAGCCTCCGCCCCAGCGGTGCGCGCGTCGCCCGGCACGTCGGCGTCGGGTCGCGCGTACTCCGATCCCGAGCGGGTGCGCTCGAGCAGGCCCGCGTCGACCAGCGCACGGCGCAGCATCGCCACGTCGTCCGTGAAGTCGCCGAGCCGCTCGTTCACGCGGCGCTCGTCGAGCACCTCGCCGGTGCCGATCGCGCGGTCGACCACGAGCTCGAGCAGCGCCCGCCGGTCGTCGGCGCCGGCCGGGTACTGCGCGATGCGACCGCCGCGCAGGAACCGCTCCGGCCCGCGGGTCGCGCGTGCCGTCGCCGACCCGTGCAGCAGGTCGTGGAACACGGCACCGTCGGCCGAGAGCACGCCCTCCGCATCCTCCGTCACGAGCGCGACCTCGGCGAGCGCGTGCAGTGCGCGACCCGCGCGTCTGCCGCCCAGGCGCGACTCCACCTCCGACCGGGTCGTGCCGAGCACCGCCATCGCGAACGCGGTGCGCCGGTCATCCTCCACGAGCATCGCCACGACGCGACGCCAGTCCGGGCTTCCGACGATCATGCGCCCAGTCTGCACCCGCGCCCACCGGCATCCGCGACCTCGCCCGGCGCTTCGCGGCACCGACGCCGCGGTCCGCACACGCCGCCCCCGCCGCCCGCACGGCTACGGAATCGTCTCGGCCGTGCGCTCCAGCGTCGACTTCGGGCGGTCGCGCTGCGTCGCGATCGCGGTGCCCGCGGCGCCGCACACCACCACGATCGCCACGACCTCGAGCGCGGTGAACGTCTCCGCCAGCACGAGCCAGCCGAACCCGGCCGCGATGACCGGGCCGAAGCTGGTGATGATCGCGTACAGCCGCGGGGTGATGCGCCGCAGTATGTACGTGTCGAGGCTGTACGGCAGCGCCGACGACAGCACGCCGACGCCGAGCAGCAGCCCGAGCACGCGCCAGTCGATCGCGCCGGCGTCGAACGTGACGACGGCGAACGGCAGCAGCAGCGCGAGGCTCACGATGCTCGCGACCGTGAGCCCCTCCAGCCCGGGCAGGCCCACGGCGACCCGGCGCGTGAGCACGATGTAGAGCGCCCAGCTGACGGCCGCGGTGAGCGCGAGCGCGACGCCCCACGGGTCGATCGATGCGGTGTCGGATGCCCCTGGGCCGATGAGCAGCACGACGCCGGCGCCCGCGGCGAGCGCGCACGCCACGTCGAGCCACCGGCGCGAGGTGACCAGCGCGAGTCCGAGCGGGCCGAGGAACTCGATGGTCGCGGCGATGCCGAGCCCGAGCAGGTGCACCGACTCGTAGAACGCGAGGTTCATGACCGCGAGCACGACGCCCAGCGCGATCGCGGGCCACAGTCGGCGCCAGGTGAGGGAGGCGCGGCGCGGCCGGTAGAACGGCAGCACCACCGCGACCATCACGAGCTGCCGCACCGCGACGACCACGAACGAGCCGACCACGGGGATGACGAGCCCCGCGAGCGACGACCCGAAGTTGATCGACACCTCGGTGCCGAGCTGCGTGCCCGCTCCGGCGAGGCGCCTGCGCCGCAGCGCGGCATCCGTCGTCTCCCCCGTGCTCACGGATCGACGATACGCCGCCGACGCCCCGCGGCTACGATGCACGGGTGCCGAACTCGACCCGCACCCCGCGCTCCCGTCGCCGCAACGGCGTGCAGCCCGCCGCGTTCCTCCCCATCGCGCTGTTCGCCGCGCTGTGGGCGGTGCTCGCGCTGACCGTCGGCACGCCGGCGTGGCTGGGGATCGTCTACGCCGGGGCATCCGTCGTCGCCTTCGTGCTCTACGCAGTCGACAAGTCGGCCGCGCGCGCCGACCGCCGCCGCACCCCCGAGTCGACGCTGCTGGGCGCGGGGCTCGTCGGCGGCTGGCCGGGCGCGATCGTCGCCCAGCAGGTGCTCCGGCACAAGACCGTGAAGCGCGAGTTCCGCGTGCCGTTCTGGATCACCGTGGTCGTCAACGTGCTCGCGTTCGTCGCGGTGTGCGTGCTGCTCGGCTAGCGTCGAGCCATGTCACCCGACGAGCTCGCCGAGCTCGCGCACCTCCGCCGGGCCCGCGACCTGATCGACCGCGAGTACGACCGGCCGCTCGACGTGCCGTCCATGGCCCGGGCCGCGCTCATGTCGCCCGCGCACTTCTCGCGCCGCTTCCGCGCAGCCTACGGCGAGACGCCGTACGCGTACCTCATGACTCGCCGCATCGAGCGGGCCATGGCACTGCTGCGTGACGGGGCGAGCGTGACGGATGCCTGCATGGCCGTCGGCGCGACCTCGCTGGGGTCGTTCAGCAGCCGCTTCACCGAGATCGTCGGCGAGACGCCGAGCGCGTACCGGCGGCGCGACCACCCTGCCGAGCAGTCGATGCCGACGTGCGTGGCGATGTTCACCACGCGCCCGCAGCGTGCCCCGTCTCCGCCCGCGGCGGCATCCGCTCGCCAGCCCTCGCCCGATTCGAGCACGATCGGAGAAGGCACCGCGGCGGCGCCGGGCGTACGGTGACCGCATGGGCATCGCAGTCAAGTACGTGGACATCACCGTGAACGACCCGGTCGAGTCGCTGTCGTTCTACCGCGACGCGCTCGGGTTCGAGGTGCGCAACGACGTCGAGTCGGGCGGCCACCACTGGATCACGCTCGGCTCGCCGAAGCAGCCAGGGCTCGAGATCGTGCTCTCCGATCCGCACGCGGGCCGGTCGCAGGCCGACGGCGACATGCTGCAGGCGCTGCTCACGAAGGGCGTGCTGCACGGGGTGGTGCTGGCCGACGACGACGTGGATGCCGCGTTCGAACGCGTCCGCGCCTCCGGCGCCGAGGTGCTGCAGGAGCCGATGGACCAGGGCTGGGGTCCGCGCGACTGCGCCTTCCGCGACCCGTCGGGCAACACGATCCGCATCGCCCAGGCCGTCTGACGCCCGCAGGCGGCACTTTTCAGGAGCCGGCCGAGGCGCTTCCGCGCCCGGCCGCACAGCGTGCATCCGGCTCACCGACGGGCCGAAGATCCTGCGAACCAGCAGGACTCAGCCGACCTTCCTGCATCGGCCGCCTCGGGCACTCCTGAAAAGCGCCGCCCACCACGGGTCAGACCGGCACCGAGATGCGGTAGCCCCGCTTGATCACGGTCGCGACGACGCCGGGTCGCGGCAGCGCCTGCCGCAGCCGGCTGAGCGCCACGTCGACGGCGTGGTCGTCGAGCGGCTCCGGGGTCGAGCGGGCGAGATCGGCGCGAGAGACCGTGCGCCCCTCGGCCCGCATGAGCGTGCGGAACAGCGCCAGCCCGACCGGGCTCAGCTCGATGCGCTCCCCGTCGAGCACGACGAGCCGGCCGCGCAGCTCGACCTCGCCGACCCCGGTCGGCAGCCGCAGCACGTTCTTCTGCTCGAGGTGCTCGCAGACCAGCCGGATGAGCGCCCCCATGCGGAACCGGTCGGGCGCGATCGGCAGGATGCCCGCCTCGACGAGCGGCTGCGCGGTGACCGGCCCGACGGCCGCCGCGACGACCGAGTCGCGGAATCCGGCGAGCAGCGCGTCGTAGCGGCCCAGGCCGTCGGCGGCCTCGAACAGCGCCTCGACCGCGGGCGCGCTCGTGAAGGTCACGGCGTCGAGGGCCTCGGCGCAGATCGCCTCGACGAGCTTCGCGACCCGAGCCTGGTCCTCGTGCGCCTGCCAGCGGTACGGCGCCACCGGGTAGACCGTGGCACCGGCCGCCGTGAGCCGCTCGAGCTGGGCCTTGTCGGTGTAGCCGTGCAGCTGCACGGCGATCGCCTGCCCATCGACGTGGTCGCGAAGCACGAGGTCGATGAGCGACGCGGTCGTCTCGCGCTCGCTCATGCCGTGGTCGTCGAGGTCGGCGGCCCGGATGGCGCCGCGCGCCTTCGGACCGCGGACGAGGATGCGCGCCTCCCCCAGCACGTCGAGCACCTCGTCGCCGAGCCCCGCGGCATCCGCCGCCTCGAACCAGCGGCGCATGCCGTACGACGTCGTCGCGAGCAGCACCGACGGCCGCGCGGCGATGATCGCCTCGGTCTCCTCGACCACGACGGCGTCGTCGCGCGCGCCGGTCATGCGGATGGTCGGCGCGTGCAGCACCGAGGCCCCGCGCCGCTCGAGCGCCGCGACCAGCTCGGCCGACCGGCGGTCGCTCGTCACGCCGATGCGGAAGCCGTCGAGCTGGTCGGCGCGGAACGCCGCGACGGGTCCGGTGTCGGTGGCGCCGGGTGCCGCGAGATCGGGTGCGTCGGCGCGGGTCCGCCCGTGCGAGTCCTCCCAGGTGGGCGGTTCGCCGGGCGTCGTGGCAGCGGGCGAGGCAGGTGCGTCGGTCATGGGCGCGCCCTCCCGGGTCAGGTGCCGAGTTGTGCGATCACGCTCGCGATGGCATCGGTTGCTTCAGGGCGGCCATCCTCGCACGCGAATGTTTCGGGCACGCGAACGACCTCGCCGACCACGATCACGGCGGGCGACGCGGGGCGCACCTCGGCGATGCGGTGCAGGATGCCTCCCAGGTCGGACGTGGTCGTGCGCTGCGACGGGCTGAACCCGCGCTCGACGATCGCGATCGGCATGTCGGCGGCCATGCCGTGGCGGCGCAGTCCAGCGACGAAGTGCGGCAGCGTGCCGACGCCCATGAGCACCACGAGCGTGCCGCCGAGGCCGACGAGGTGGCCGAGCTCCTCCTCGGAGAACGGCACGTGCCCCGAGACGACGGTGAACGCGCGGCTCACCTCGCGGTGGGTGACCGGGATGCCCGCGGCGCCCGGCACCGACACGGCGCTCGTGACGCCCGGTACGACGGTCACGGGCACGCCCGCCCGTCGGCACGCGAGCACCTCCTCGCCGCCGCGGCCGAACACGAACGGGTCGCCGCCCTTGAGCCGCACGACGCGCAGGCCCTCCTGCGCTCGCGCCACGAGCAGGCGCTCGATCTCGCGCTGCGGCACGGCGTGGTGGCCGGGCGTCTTGCCGACGTCGATGAGCTCGGCGCCCGGCGCCCACGAGGCGAGCGGGTCGGTCGGGCCGAGCCGGTCGTGCAGCACGACGTCGGCCTCGGCGAGCGCGCGGCGGCCGGCGAGCGTCATGAGCTCGGCGTCGCCGGGGCCACCGCCGACCAGGGTCACGTGCCCACGCGGGGTCGGCTCGACCGGAGCATCCGTCAGCACCGGCAGCCGCATCGAGCGGGCCAGCGCAAGCGTCTCCGAACGCTCGGCATCGGTGCCGTCGACCCAGGCGAGGGCGTCGACGTGCGCCGCGTCGAGCGGCTGCGCGAGCCGGGCTGCGGCGTGCTCGCCGAGCACCTCGAGCACGCGGGCTCCGGCGGCGGCGTAGCGGGCGCGGGCGCGGCGGGTGCGGTCGGCGCGCCCGACGACGAGCACGGTCAGGCCGCTCAGGTCGAGTTCGACGTGCATCTCAACGCCCTCCGGTGATGGCGCCGTCGGCCGGCGCGGGAACGGTGTCGATGGTAGGCACGACGGATGCCTCGGCGGCATCCGCCCCCGTCACATTGCGTCGCACGGGAATCGACGCCCCAGCGATCAGGGTGCGGCGCTCCTCGGGCGTGGCGGGGCGCGACTGGCCGCGCTCGGGCACCCGCAGCACCGACGGGTCGCCGGTCTCGGGGGCGTTCACGAACGGGCGGAAGCGCTTCAGCTTCTCGGGGTCGGCGAGGGTCGCGGCCCACTCGTCGCGGTAGGTGCCGACGTGCGTGGCCATGGCCGCCTCGAGCTCGGCGGCGATGCCCAGCGAGTCGTCGCAGACGACCTCGCGCACGTGGTCGAGCCCGCCCGGCAGGTCCTCCTGCCAGCGCGCGGTGCGCTGGAGGCGGTCGGCCGTGCGCACGTAGTACATGACGTAGCGGTCGATGTAGCGCACGAGGGTCTCGTCGTCGAGGTCGCCGGCGAGCAGCTGCGCGTGCGCGGGCTGGTAGCCGCCGTTGCCGCCGACGTAGAGGTTCCAGCCGAGCTCGGTGGCGATCACGCCGATGTCCTTCGAGCGGGCCTCGGCGCACTCGCGCGCGCAGCCCGAGACGCCGAGCTTGAACTTGTGCGGCGAGCGCAGGCCCCGGTAGCGCTCCTCGAGGAACACGGCCATGCCGACCGAGTCCTGCACGCCGTAGCGGCACCAGGTCGAGCCGACGCAGCTCTTCACGGTGCGGAGGCTCTTGCCGTACGCCTGGCCCGACTCCATGCCGGCGTCGACGAGGCGACGCCAGATGTCGGGCAGCTGGTCGAGCCGGGCGCCGAACAGGTCGATGCGCTGGCCGCCGGTGATCTTCGTGTAGAGCCCGAAGTCCTCGGCGACCTCGGCGATGACCTTGAGCTTCGCCGGGGTGATCTCGCCGCCGGGGATGCGCGGCACGACCGAGTACGTGCCGTCCTTCTGCATGTTCGCGAGGGCCCGGTCGTTGGTGTCCTGCATGGGGCCGGTGTCGTCGTCGAGGATGTACCGGTTGGTCTGCGACGCGAGCACCGAGGCGATGACCGGCTTGCAGATGTCGCAGCCGAGGCCGGTCCCGAAGCGCTCCATGACCTGGTCGGCCGTACGCAGGCCGAGGATGCGCACCGACTCGAACAGTTCGGCTCGGCTCAGCTCGATGTGCTCGCAGAGCGCCTTCGAGACCTCGATGCCCGACTTCTCGAGCTCGGTCTCGAGGATCTTCTTGACCAGCGGCACGCACGACCCGCACTGGGTGCCGGCGCGCGAGCAGGCCTTGAGCGAGCCGAGGTCGGTGCAGGCCTCGCCCTCGTCGCCCGCGATGACGCCGCGGATGTGCCCGGCGCTGACGTTGTTGCACGAGCAGACCTGCGCGTCGTCGGGCAGCTCGGCGGATGCCGGTGCCTCGGCGCCCGCGGCGGAGAGGTAGGCGCCCGGCTCGGCGCCCAGTTCGCGCCCGAGCATGGGGCGGAGCGCCGTGTACGGCTCGGCGTCGCCGACGAACATGCCGCCGAGGAGGGTCTTGGCGTCCTCGCTGACAACGAGCTTCTGGTAGAGCCCGCGGGCCGGGTCGGCGTAGACGACCTCGAGCGCGCCCTCGGTGCGGGCGAGCGCGTCGCCGAAGCTGGCGACGTCGACCCCGGCGAGCTTCAGCTTGGTCGCGTCGTCGACGCCGGGGAAGACGGCCTCGCCGCCCCAGATGCGGTCGGCGACGACCTCGGCCATGGTGTTCGCGGGGGCGACCAGGCCCACGCAGCGGCCGTCGATCGCGGCGACCTCGCCGATCGCCCACACGTTCGGGGCACTGGTCGCGCAGTGCTCGTCGACGACGATGCCGCCACGGGGTGCGATGTCGATGCCGGCGGCGCGGGCGAGCTCGTCGCGCGCGGTGATGCCGATCGAGAAGACGACGATGTCGGCGTTCACGGCGCTGCCGTCGGGCAGCGCGAGACCGAGCACGGTGCCCGTGGGCGAGGTGAGCACGGCCGAGGGGCGCTGTCCGAGGTGCAGCTCGATGCCCGACCCGTGGATGATGCGGCCGAGCGCCTGCCCGGCGCCCTCGTCGAGCTGCGCCGACATGAGCCACTTGCCCGAGTGCACGACCGAGGTGCGCGCGCCGAGCCGAGCGGCGCCGCCCGCGGCCTCGAGCCCGAGCAGCCCGCCGCCGACGACGGCGACGTTGGCGGGGCGGCCGCGTCGCTCGGCGAACTCGCCGATCTCGGCGACCAGCTCGGCGACGTCCTCGAGGGTGCGGTACACGCGACCCGCGTGCGCGTTCTCGATGGGCGGCACGGTGGCGTTCGACCCGGTGGCGAGCACGAGTTCGTCGTAGGCGAGGCGCTCACCGTCGGCGAGCGCCACCTCACGGGCATCCGTGTCGATCTCCGTCACCGGCGACCCGGTGCGCAGCGTCACGCCCGGGCGCTCCCAGAAGTCGGCCTCGCCCAGCGTGAGGTCGACCTCGCCGTCGTCGAGGCGCTTCGAGAGGGCGACGCGGTCGTACGGGCGGTGCACCTCCTCGGCGAGCACGGTGACGCGCAGCTCGGGGGCTGCGGCGTCGAGCCGGGAGCCGAGCGCCTCGGTGAAGCGGTGGGCGGCCGGTCCGCCGCCCACGACGACGACGTGACGGGGTGCGTCGCCGGCGGAATCTGCCTGGGCCATGGTGGCTCCTCACGTGCGTCGGAACGGAATCGGTACCGGTCGGAACTGCGGTCGAGACGGCGCCGGGGTGGCGCGTCGTGTCAGCGACGCTACGGTTCGCCCGTTCCACCCGGATTGCCCTCGCGTAACGAGACGTGACGCTTTCCTCACGCCGGCCGGCGGCGCCTGTGAGCCCCGCGACACACGGTGACGGCGACCTCACACGGCCCTCTGCGCCCGGTGAGCACTTCGTCACAGGCGTTCACGTCGTCGTGCGAACGCCCGAAACATGAGGTTCTTACGGTTGAGCCCATCGCACCGAACGATCCGGCACCCGCCGGAGGGCGATCACCAGGAGGGAGACGACCGTGACCATCACCGACCTGCACACCGCGGCCGCACCGTCGCGCCCCGCCACCCCGACCCTGTGGACCCCGGTCTGCCGTCGCGTCGACCTGACCCCGCTCTGGGGCGAGGCCGCGCTCGTGCACGGCCGTCAGGTCGCCCTCTTCCTCCTCCCCGACGGCCGGCTGTTCGCCGTCTCGAACCAGGACCCGGCGACCGGCTCGCACGTCATCTCGCGCGGCATCGTCGGTTCGAAGGGCGGCCGCCCGACCATCGCGTCGCCGCTGCACAAGGACGTCTTCGACCTCGCGACCGGCGAGTGCCTCACCAACCCCGACCTGCGCCTGCCGACCTGGCGGGTGCAGGAGGACGCCGACCACGTCATCGCCGTCGCACCGAGCCGCGCGCTCGTCGCCGCGTCGCACGGCACGTCGGATGCCTCGGGTCAGCGCGCGGTCGCCGCCCTCGTCGAGGCGGTGCGCATCGCCCGCCCCGAGCTCGTGGTGGCCGACGCCTTCGTCGACGTGCAGGAGCCCGACGTGCCGGCCGTGATCGACGGCGTGCACGGCGACCACGACGTGACGATCGTGCCGCTGCTGCTGTCGGCGGGCTACCACGTCTACCACGACCTGGCCGAGACGGCGGATGCCGCGGTCGGCGCCCCCGCCGCCGGCACCGGCCCGCGCGACGTCGCCGTCTCCGCCGCCCTCGGACCCGACCCGCGCCTGGCCGACGTGCTCGCGCGCCGCCTCGACGAGATCGGCCTCGCCGACGACGACACCGTCGTGCTCGCCGCCGCCGGCTCGAGCGACGCCCGCGCGGTCGACGACTGCCACGCCACGGGCGCACTGCTCGCCGAGCGCATCGGCCGCGACGTCACCGTCTCGTTCATCTCGGCCGCCGAGCCCCGCGTGCCCGACGCCGTCGCCGCCGCCCGGGCATCCGCCCCAGGCCGTGTCGTCGTCGCGAGCTACCTGCTCGCACCCGGATACTTCGCCACCCTCGCCGCCGAGGCGGGGGCGGATGCCACGAGCTCGCCGCTCCTCACCGACGGCGACGCCCCACCCGCCGAGCTGGTCGCGATCGTCGCAGAACGCTTCGACGCCGCGAGCCCGGCCTGACCGGGCGACGGGCCCCTACCCCCCGTCGCCCCGCACCACGCGCACCACCGTCACCACACCACCACCACGCATCCGGCACTACCAGATTCGCTCAGGAGACCCATCATGAACGCACCCGCCCAGGGCACGCTCTCCCCCGAGAGCGCAGCGCCCGCAGTCGAGACGCCCACCGCGGGCGCCGAGCTCACCCACCGCCCCGGCCGTTGGATCGACGGCTGGAACCCGGAGGACACCGACCAGTGGAACAACGGGGGCAAGGCGATCGCCTCGCGCAACCTGCGCTGGTCGATCTTCGCCGAGTTCCTCGGGTTCTGCGTCTGGCAGCTCTGGTCGATCGTCGTCGTGTCGCTGCCCGCGGCCGGCTTCTCGTTCGAGACGGGCCAGATCTTCTGGCTCATCTCGATGCCGGCACTGGTCGGCGCGACCCTCCGCATCCCGTACACCTTCATGGTGCCGCGGTTCGGCGGTCGCAACTGGACGATCGTGTCGGCGGCCCTGCTGCTGATCCCGGCCATCGGCCTCGCGCTTGCGGTCGGCAACCCCGAGACGCCGTTCGGCGTGATGCTGTTCATCGCGGCCCTCGCCGGCTTCGGCGGCGGCAACTTCGCCAGCTCGATGGCGAACATCACCTACTTCTACCCGCAGCGGGAGAAGGGGTACGCACTCGGCCTGAACGCGGCCGGCGGCAACCTCGGCGCATCCGTCGCCCAGCTGGTCGTGCCGATCGTCATCACCATCGGCGCGGGCGTGACACTGAACCTCCCGCTCGCGGGCTGGATCTGGGTGCCGCTCATCCTGGTGGCGATCGCCGGCGCGTACTACCGCATGGACAACATCTCGAGCGCCAAGGCCGACCTCAAGGCGACCCTGGCGGTGCTGCGCGAGCCGCACCTGTGGATCCTCTCGGTGCTCTACATCGGCACCTTCGGCTCGTTCATCGGCTTCGCGGGCGTCTTCCCGAAGCTCATCGCCGACCAGTTCCCCGACTACTCGACGTTCGCGGTCGGCTCGGCCACGCTCTCGCTGGCGTTCATGGGGGCCCTCGTCGGCTCGCTCGCCCGCCCGTACGGCGGCAAGCTCGCCGACCGGTTCGGCGGCGCGTCGATCACCATCGTGTCGTTCGCGGTCATGGCCCTCGGCGCCCTCGCGGTGATCTGGACCCTGCCGCTGAACAACTTCTGGCTGTTCCTCGCCCTGTTCCTGGTGCTGTTCACCGCCTCGGGCGTGGGCAACGGCTCGACGTACCGCATGATCCCGACGGTGTTCGCCCTCCGGGCGGGCTCGACCGACGCGCACAACTCCGCCGGCGACATCAGCTCGCAGCGGAAGGCCGCGGCCGCGCTCGGCATCATCTCGTCGGTCGGGGCGTACGGCGGCTTCGCCATCCCGCAGCTGCTCGGTGCGTCGAAGACCAACTTCGGCGAGTACACCACGGGCCTCAGCTGGTTCGTGTGGTTCTACGCCGCGATGCTCGTGCTCACCGCCGTCGTGTACGTCTACGGCGCCCGCAAGCAGGGCACCCGCATCTGACAGACCCGGCGGGTCCGCCCCCGCCCGACCCGCCGAAACCCCACGGAAACCATCGCCACGTAGCATCCGCAGCACTCGACGGAAGGGGGAGGTCGTGACCGATTCGCGCGACAGCCACTGCCCCTACTGCGCGCTGCAGTGCGCGATGACCCTGACGCCGACGGATGCCGCGGGCGGCACCGCGCCCATCGACATCGCCGCGCCGGCCGGCGCCCGGCGCCTGCCGCTCACCGTCGCCGGTCGCGACTTCCCCACCAACCGCGGCGGCCTTTGCAAGAAGGGCTGGACGTCTGCGGAACTGCTCGACGTGGACGACCGCGTCACGCGGCCGCTCGTCCGGCAGGCGGACGGCTCCTTCGCCCCCGCCTCCTGGGACGAGGTGCTCGACCGCATCGCCGACACCGTGCGCGACAGCCGCTCCCGCTTCGGCGCCGACTCCGTCGGCGTCTTCGGCGGCGGCGGCCTCACCAATGAGAAGGCGTACCAGCTCGGCAAGTTCGCGCGCATCGCGCTCGGCACGAGCCGCATCGACTACAACGGCCGCTTCTGCATGTCGTCGGCCGCCGCAGCGGGCAACCGGGCGTTCGGCCTCGACCGCGGCCTGCCGTTCCCGGTGGAGGATCTCGACGGGGCCTCGACCATCCTCATGCTCGGCTCAAACGTCGCGGCGACCATGCCGCCGTTCATCGGCCACCTCCAGGGCGCGCGCGGCGACGGCGGGCTCATCGTCGTCGACCCCCGTCGCTCGGAGACCGCGAAGCTGACCGACGAGGGCCAGGGCGTCCACCTCGCCCCCGCGCCCGGCACCGACCTGATCGTGCTGCTCGGGCTCACCCACATCGTCATCACCGAGGGGCTCGCCGACCTCGACTACCTCGCGACGCGCACGACCGGGTTCGACGCGGTGCGACGCAGCGCCAACGCCTGGTGGCCCGAGCGCGTGCAGCAGGTCACCGGGGTGCCGATCGCGCAGCTGCGGGAGGTGGCCCGGCGCCTCGCCGACGGCCGGGGAACCTACATCCTCACCGGCCGCGGCGTCGAGCAGCACGTCGACGGCACCGACACGGCGACCGCGGCGATCAACCTCGCGCTCGTGCTCGGCCTCGTCGGGAAGCCCGGCTCGGGCTACGGCACGCTCACCGGCCAGGGCAACGGCCAGGGCGGCCGCGAGCACGGGCAGAAGTCCGACCAGCTCCCCGGCTACCGCATGATCACCGACCCCGCCGCGCGCGCCCACGTCGCCGGCGTGTGGGGCGTCGACCCGTCGATCATCCCGGGGCCCGGCGTGCCCGCGGTCGCGCTGCTCGACGAGCTCGGCCGGCCCGGGGGCATCCGCTGCCTGTTCGTGCACGGGTCGAACGTCGTGGTCTCGGCGCCCGACGTCGACGCCGTGCGGGCGGGGCTGCGCTCGCTCGAACTGCTCGTCGTGAGCGACTTCGTGCTGTCGGAGACCGCGCGGCTCGCCGACATCGTGCTGCCGGTCACGCAGTGGGCCGAGGAGGAGGGCACGATGACCTCGCTCGAGGGCCGGGTCATCCGCCGCCGCCGGGCGATCGACCCGCCGGGCGAGGCACGGAGCGAGCTCTGGATCATGCGCGAGCTCGCCGAACGACTCGGCGCGCCCGGCACCTGGTCGATCGAGCCCGCGGACGTGTTCGACGAGCTCGCCCGCGCGTCGGCCGGCGGCAAGGCCGACTACTCGGGCCTCTCGCACGCGCTGCTCGACACGGGCATCGCGGCGCACTGGCCGTTCCCGGCCGGCTCCGAGGGCACGCCGCGCATGTTCGGCGAGCGCTTCGCCCACCCCGACGGCCTCGCCCGCATGGTCGCGGTGTCGCCGCGCGTGCGCGAGCCGCTCGGCCAGCACGGCGGCGAGCTCACCCTCGTGACCGGCCGCCTGCTCGAGCACTACCAGTCGGGCGCGCAGACCCGCCGGGTGCCCGAGCTGCTCGGCGCCCGGCCGCACGTGACCGCGCAGCTGCACCCCGCCACGGCGTCGCGGCTCGGCATCGCCGAGGGCGACCCCATCGAGGTCGCGAACACCCGAGGCCTCGTGCGGGCCCGGGCGGAGGTCACCACCGGCATCCGCCTCGACACCGTCTTCCTCCCCTTCCACTTCGCCGGCGAGCAGTGCGCCAACCTGCTCACCGAGCGCGCGGTGGATCCCGTCTCGTCCATGCCCGAGTTCAAGCGCACGCTCGTCACCGTCACCCGAGCGGATGCCACGCAGGAGGTCGTCCCCGCATGAACGCCCACGTCTCGCCCGCCGGCGCCGCTTCGTCGCACGCCGGGCCCACCCGTGTCGTGCTGATCGGCTACGGCCCGGTCGGCGCCCGCTTCGTCGAGGAGCTGCTGCCCTCCGTGGCATCCGGCGCCGTCGCCCTCACCGTGCTCGGCGCCGAGGCGCACGACGCGTACAACCGCGTGCTGGTCGGCGAGTACGCCGTCGGACGCGCGGCGCGCGAGCGGCTCGACGTGATCGACACCGCGGCCGCGCGGGCCGCGGGCGTCGACGTGCGCCTCGGCGAGGCCGTGGTCGGCATCGACCGGTCGCGCCAGGTCGTGCGCACCCACCACGACACGCGCGTGCCCTACGACCGTCTCGTCTTCGCGACCGGCGCGCGGGCCAACGTGCCCACGCTCGCCGGGCTCGAGCGCACCACCCGGCACCGCCTCGCGCGCGCCGCGACCGCCGCCGAGCTCGACCGCGGCGAGCGCGCGCTGCCCACGGGCGTCGTCGCCCTGCGCGACCTCGACGACGCCGAGACCGTGCGCGCCGCCGTCGCCGGCCGCAAGCGCATCGTCGTGCTCGGCGCCGGCGTGCTCGGCATGGAGGCCGCGCTGGCCGCGAGCGAGCAGGGCGCCGAGGTCGTGGTCGTGCACCACGGCGACGTGCCCATGGAGCGCAACCTCGACCACGGCGCCGGACGGCTGCTCGCCCGTGCCGCGCGCGCGGGCGGCACCGAGACGCTGCCCCACTCGCGCGCCGAGGAGGTGCTGTTCCGCCACGGCGAGCGCGGCGAGCGCGTCTTCGAGGCGCTCCAGTGCGCCGACGGCAAGCAGGTGCCGGGCGACCTGCTCGTGCTCTCGTGCGGCGTGGCGCCCCGTATCGAGCTGGCCGCCTCGTGCGACCTCGCGATCGAGCGCGGCGTGCTGGTCGACGAGGAGCTGCGCAGCTGGACCGACCCCGCCGTCTTCGCGATCGGCGACTGCGCCCAGGTCGCGGCGCGCGGCTCGGCCGGGCCCGACGGACGCGTCGGCGGCGGACCCGCGGGCCTCATCGGACCGGGCTGGCGGCAGGCCGACGCGCTGGCCGCGCGGCTCGGGGCGGAGGCGATCGGCGGAGACCCGGCCGGCGTGCCGTTCGCCGAGGAGCGCCCCGCCGTCGTGATGCTCAAGGCCGAGGGCGTCGACGTGGTCTCCGGCGGAGACGTGTCGGCCGACCCGTTCGACGAGCCCGAGGCATCCGGTGCCGAACCCGGGCACGCGGCCGGGTGCGCGGTGCACGGCGTCTCCGCCCGCGAGGTCACCGTCTGGGCCGACCCGGCGCACGGCGCCTACGCGAAGATGGTCACGCGCGGCGGTGTGCTCGAGGGCTTCGTCGCGGTCGGGATGCCCCGCACCGGCGCCGAGCTCACCCTGCTGTTCGAGCGCGGCAACGAACTGCCCGCCGACCGCAGCGTGCTGCTGCGCCTCGACTCCGACGACGCGGGCGTCGTGTCGACGACGGACCCGTTCGCCCCCGACGCGACCGTCTGCTGGTGCAACGGCGTCTCGGTCGAGCGCATCACCGATGCAGCCGCCGCGGGCGACCGCACGGTCGAGTGCGTCGGTCGCTCCACCCGCGCCGGCACAGGCTGCGGCAGCTGCAAGGGCCGCATCACCGAGCTGATCGCGCGCACCCCCGAGGCTGCGCCGGCCGTCCCCGTGGCCTGACGCGTATCGTGCGCTTCAGGCGTCACTTTTCAGGAAGGGTCGGGCGACGTCCTGCACCATCTGCACCTCCAACGCCGCAGCACGCAGGTGCTGCACCTGGCACGCGACCATCCGCAGATCCTGCATCCCGGGCCGCCGTCAGGCCGGCCCGTTCCTGAAAAGTGCCCGCCACCCCGACGTAGGGTGACGGCATGAGCGAGGCGGGGACGTACGACGCGATCGTGCTCGCGGGCGGGCGCGGCTCGCGGCTCGGCGGGGTCGACAAGCCCCTGCTCGTGCGGAACGGCCGCACGCTGCTCGACGGCGTGCTCGATGCGGTGACGGATGCCTCGCACATCGTCGTCGTCGGCCCGCCGACGCTCGCGGCGCACACGCGTGGCCATCCGCTCGTGCACGAGGACCCGCCGCTCGGCGGCCCCGTCCCCGCGATCGCCGCCGGGCTCGGCGCGCTGCCGCCGGGCGACGCCCCGGTCGTCGTGCTCGCCGCTGACCTCGTCGACCCGGCCGAGGCGGTCGCGGCGCTCCTGGCCGAGCACCGGACGGCCCGCACCGCGCGCGCCGCGCCGGCTCCCGAGCCGCCCGCCGCACCGATGACCCCGCCGTCGCGACCCCCGACGACCTCCACCCGCGCGGACGGCGTCATCGCCGTCGACCCCGACGGCCGCCGCCAGCCGCTCCTCGCGATCTACAACGCGCCCGCCCTCCGCCGCGCCGTCGCCGATCTGGCCGCGCACGGGCGCCTCGACGGCCTCCCCCTCCGCCGCCTCGTCGACGCGCTCGCCCTCGCCGAGTTGCCGCTCCCGGCCGACCAGGTGCGCGACCTCGACACCGCCACGGATGCCGCCGAGCTCGGCGTCTCGCTCCCTCCGGGGCATCCGTCGCCCTGAGCCGGCCCCATCGCACGCCGTGGACGCGCGCCGCCCACCGGAGGACAATGGCGCACATGGCTGACGACGCTCCCGAGATCCTCGACCAGTGGTGGACCGAGCTCGCCGCGGCGCTCGGCGTGCAGGACGCGCCGGGCGACATCGCCGAGCTCCTCTCGCTCGCCGGTGACGCCGCGCACCGGGTCGTGCGGCCCGCCGCCCCGCTCACGACGTTCCTCGTGGGCTACGCGGCCGCGCGCGCCGGCGGCGACGCCGAGGCGCTCGAGCGCGCCGTCGCGACCGCGCGCGAGCTCGCCGTGGCGCGCGACTCCGACGAGCGCTGACCCATTGACCCCCGCGCGGGCGCGCGGAAGGATGGCCGCATGGTCGAAACGATCCTCTGGAGTGTCATCGGTCTGATCGCGCTCGTCGGCGGTGCGGGGCTCGTCGCCTCGCTCTGGGCGTTCGTCAAGGCGTAGCGACCGCGCGCCGGCGCCGCCCTCGACACGAGCGCGTCAGCGCACCATGCGCGCCTCGATGAACGTCTCGACGTCGTCGTCGGGGTGCTCGATCCCGTCGAGTGCGAATCCGTTGCGCGCGTAGAACGCCTGCGCCCGCGGGTTCTCCTTCGCCACCCAGAGGTACGCGGGCTCGTCGCCGAGCACCGCGTCGAGCAACGCCTGGCCGGCGCCGGTGCCGTGGTGCGAGCGCGAGACGTAGACCATGTAGAGCTGGCGCGAGCGGGGCGGATGCTCCGGATCCTGCGGCCGCTCCTGCGGCCGCCCGCTGCACGCGAAGCCGACCAGGGTGCCGCAGGCCTCGGCGACCGCGAGGCGCAGGTCGTCTCGTCGATCCGAGACGAGATGCGCCCAGAGCGCACGTCGGCGCTCGAGCATCCGCTCGCCGAAGTACTCGTCGGGCAGCTGGCCCGTGTACGTCTCACGCCAGGTCTCGACGTGCAGCCGCGCGAGCGCCTCGACCTCGTGCGGCTCAGGGGCGCGGATGACGGTGGCCGGCGGCATGCGCCGATGCTAGCGGGGCGGCGCGGAGTCGCCAGCACCGCCGAGGAGGCTGTGGACGCTCAGCCCGTGTGCGCGAGCGCCGCGGCGCGCGTGCCGCCCGCCGCATCCGCCTCGTGCGACCGGATGACGGGCGTCGGCGCGGTGCGCAGCGGGTACCAGGTGGCGGCTACTCGTCGCATCCGCTCGGTGAGCACCGTGAACGGCACCGGCGTGCCGCCGCGGGCGGCGACGAGCTTCTCGAGGTAGTCGCGCACGAGCCACACGTCGGTCGGGCGCGAGTCGGCGCTGACGGCGAGGGTCTCGTTCAGCTGGCTCGCGCTCATGCCGAGGTCGGCGCGGATCTCGCCGGGGCCGAGCCCGCAGCGGTCGAGGTTGGCGTGCAGTTCCGCGCTCGTGCGGCGCGATTCCTCCGGGCTGAGTGACATCGGAGATGTTCCTTCCCGCCGCGGCTGGTGCGGCGGTGTCCGCGTGCGGACTCTCGGCGGGTCGTCGGGCGCGACCTGCCGCTTCCGGCGGCTCGGTGCCACCGGTTCGCGCCCCGGAAACGGCGACGACCCGCGCGGCATCCGCTGCGCCGTCATCACTCGCGACTCACCCGGCATCCCTGCCGGCCCCATCGCGACGTGCGTCGCGGGGGGTGAGCGCGTCAGTGCGGTCGAGGATACGTGAAACCCGTGAAACGTTCGATTTCAGTGCGGGCGGCTCGTGGCGCGTTCGTGCGCGCTCGGCACGGCTCACGCACGCTGTTGCTGCCGGATGCTCGCCAGACGGCCGCTTTCCGATGCGATCCGGCGCGACACGCCGTGGCCGCTTCGAAGTTCGCGCACGCGAACCGGGGTGAATCCGGCCGGTGCGACGCGCCCGGGTCCGAGAATGCGCGGCGGGTTCCGCTCGATGGGGCAGACTCGCTCGCACCCGTACCCGTGCGTCCGCTGTGAGATGTGCGCGCTCTCAGTCGCGAACGGTAGGGTGCAGAGTACGAATCTCGGTCGCTCGGTATCGATCCCGCCGGGCAGGAAATGAGGTACCCCCACGTTCGGGGGGTTTCCTGAGGGGCTGACGTAGCGGTCGGTGCTGCGCTATGCTCGCGTCACAGCGCATGATATGGCGCACTCGCAATCGCAGTGACGGCAATCTCCCCCCTACTTCACCCGAGAGGCACTTCGAAAATGACCGAGATCGACAAGACCGGCTCCGAACAGCCGTCCGGTATCAGTCGCCGCACCGTCAATCAGGCCATGGCCTGGTCGGTTCCGGCCGTCGCCATGGCCGCGAGCGCGCCGGCATTCGCCGCGTCGCCCGGCATCTTCACGCTCACCGGCGCGGGCTGCAAGCTCCCCGGCAACTCGCAGGACGTGTTCAAGGGCTACGCGTTTGGCGTCGTCGTGACCAACGACTTCAACAGCCCGCTGACGATCACCGTCACGTCGCTCACGCTGAACGGTGAAGATCTGGGCAACATCCTGTTCATCGAGACCGCTCCCACGTGCACCACCTTGGGAGAGAACTCCTTCGTGATCCCGGCCAACACGTCGTACAACGTCGTCGCCCTGACCCAGAACGCCGCGAGCAGCTCGAACGGCTCGCTGACGGTGATGTACGACTACTCCGGCGCAGACAGCGGCAGCGGCACCGACACCCAGTCGACCGATGCGGCTCCGCCGCTGCAGGGCTCGTGCGAAGACGAGACGGGCACGGCAGGCTTCACTGAGGCCGAGATCACCTGCGTGGAGTCGCAGCTCGCGCTGCTGCCCTGACCTGACGGATTCACGAGGCCCGTTCCGCCGATCGGTGGAACGGGCCTCGTGTCGTTCTGAGCACCACGCGCCCGTACGGTTGGAGCGTGACGACGCGACCCTTCGAGCCGACCTCGCCGGCCCAGCATGCCGCAGCGACCGCGGGCGAGCCGCCCGAGCCGGAGGAGTTCGCCGGCGGGTGGTGGTCGATCCCCGTGCCGATGCCGGGCGGGCACATCCCGTACAACCTCTGCTACACGGTGCGCGACGAGACCGGCGGTGTCCACCTGATCGACCCCGGGTGGCCGATGACGGGACACCTCGACGAGCTCGAACGGGGGCTCGCGCACATGGGCGCCGATCTCGCGTCGATCCGCACGATCACGGCGACGCACCTGCACACCGACCACCTCGGCGGCGCGGGCGACCTGCGCGCGGCCACGGGCGCGCAGGTCGTGCTGCACCGCGAGGAGGATCGCGCGGTGCGCGAGATGGCGGGGCGGCGGCCGGCCCACGCGGCATCCGACGCCATCGACCGTTGGGAGGTGCCCGCCGACCGCAGGCTCGAACTCGACCTGCACGCCGACGAACGGGTCGACCGCCCCGAGGCCGACACGGTGGTCGACGACGGCGACCTGCTCCCGATCCCCGGCCGGAGCATCCGCGTCGTGCACACCCCCGGCCACACCACCGGACACATCTGCCTGCGTGACGAGGATGCGGGCGTGCTGTTCACCGGCGACCTGCTGCTGCCGACCATCCACCCGGGCATCGGACTCGGCGCGCCCGGCACCACGAACCCGCTCGCCGACTACCTCCGCTCGCTCCAGCGCGTCGCAGCGTTCGACGACGACGAGGCCGCGCCGGGCCACGAATACCGCTTCCACGGCATCGCGGCTCGGGCCGCGACCACCGCCGAGCACCACCTCCGCCGTTCGCGCGAGGTGCACGCCGTGCTGCAGCGCGACCGCGCGCACAGCGTGTGGGAGGTGGCATCCGAGCTCACGTGGTCGGCGGGCTGGGCCAACCTGAATGGCTTCTTCCTCATGTCCGCACTCGCGCAGACGGCCATGCACATCGACTTCGTGCGGACCGATGCCGGTGCCGCGGCCCTCGCCTGACACGCGAGTACCCCAGGGCCTCGCGCCGAGGCATCCGATCGCCCTACCCTGAACCCGTGGCCTCCCCGGCGAGGAAGCAGGAACTGCTCGAGGTCGCGGGCCGCGAGGTGCGCGTCTCGAGCCCCGACCGCGTCGTCTTCCCCGACGCCGGGCTGACGAAGCTCGACTTGGTCCGCTACTACGTCGCCGTCGCCGACGGCGCACTCCGCGGCGTGCGCGACCGCCCCATGGTGCTCAAGCGCTTCGTGAAAGGCATCGACCGCGAGGCGTTCTTCCAGAAGCGCGTCTCGGAGAACCGCCCCGACTACGTCGGCTCGGCGACCCTGCACTACGCTTCGGGCACGTCCGCCGAGGAGGCGGTGCTGACGGATGCCGCAGGGCTCGCGTGGGTCGTGAACCTGGGCTGCGTCGACCTGAACCCGCATCCGGTGCGCTCGGCCGACGTCGACCACCCTGACGAGCTGCGCGTCGACCTCGACCCGATGCCCGGGGTCGACTGGCGGCAGATCGTCGACGTCGCGATGCTCGCCAAGGAGGTCCTGGAGGAGCACGGCCTCACCGGCTGGCCGAAGACGTCGGGCTCGCGGGGCATGCACGTCTACGCGCGCATCGAGCCGCGGCACGACTTCCACGAGGTCCGGCTCGCCGCCGAGGCGCTCGCGCGCGAGATCGCCGACCGCGCACCGGGCCTCGCCACCGCCCGGTGGTGGAAGGAGGAGCGCGGCGAGAGCGTCTTCGTCGACTTCAACCAGAACGCGAAGGACCGCACGGTCGCCTCGGCGTACTCGGTGCGGCCGCTGGCGGATGCCCGTGTCTCGACGCCGCTCGACTGGAGCGAGGTGCCGGGCTCGCGTCCGGAGGCGTTCACCGTGCCGACCGTGCTCGAACGCTTCGCCGACCGCGGCGACCCGTGGGCGGGCATCGACGACGCGGCGGGCAGCCTCGACCCGCTGCTCGAGCTCGCCGAGCGCCTCGGCCCCGCCGAGAAGCCGCCCCGCCGCGGCGACGGCTCGGGTCGGCGCGCATCCACGATGCCGCTCGTCGAGATCGCCCGGGCGAAGACGAAGGAGGAGGCGCTCGACGGGCTCGAGCGGTGGAAGGCGCGGCACGCGGGCGTGGTCTCCCACCTGCATCCGGCCGATGTGCTCGTCGACGGCATGCGCGGGTCGAGCTCGCTCTGGTACCGCATCCGCGTCAACCTGCAGCACGTGCCCGAGGCCGAGCGGCCCCAGCAGGAGCCGCTCGAGGTCGACTACGACCCGTGGGCCGGTCGCCGCCCCGACGACCCGTGACGGCACGACCCTGCCGATCGTGCAGGCTGACCGTGCACCAGGCGATGGCGGGAAACGGCGACGGCTGTGGCAGAGTCGGATGCTGCCCGCATCCGCCACCGAAGGAGACCGCGTGCCTACTCGCCTGACCGTCACCGGCAGCACCTGGGTGACGCTCGACGTGCGTCGCCTGTACTTCCGAAGCGACGACCTCTCGGCCTTCGCCGAGAGCGGCTTCACCGACCGCTACGTGAAGCTCGTGTTCCCGAAGCCGGGCGTGCCGCTGCCCGAGCCGCTCGACCTCCGCGCGCTGCGCGGCACCGTGCCGCCCGATGAGTTGCCGGACGTGCGCACGTACACGGCGCTGTTCCCCGACGTGTCCGCGGGCACGCTCGCGATCGACTTCGTGATCCACGGCGACGAGGGCGTCGCGGGCCCGTGGGCCGCAGCCGCCGAGCCCGGCGACACACTGCTCGTGAACGGACCCGGCGGCGCCTACGCGCCCGACCCCGAGGCCGACTGGCACCTGCTCGTCGGCGACGAGTCGGCGATGTCGGCGATCATCGCGGCGATCGACGTGCTGCCCGCGGATGCGGTCGCGCGCGTCGTGCTGCTGGTAGACGCGGCCGACGGCGAGCCGTCGCTCGACCTCCCGGCCGGCGCGACGGTCACGTACGTGCACCGCGCCCACGCGGGTCACGACACGTCGGACGATCGGGACGACCCCGCAGACGGCCCGCTCCTCGCCGCCGTGCGCGACCTCGACTGGCCAGACGGGCACGTGCAGGCGTTCGTGCACGGCGAGGCGGGCGAGGTCATGCACGGCCTGCGCCCGCACCTCATGCGCGAGCGCGGCCTGACCCGCGACCAGGTCTCGATCTCGGGCTACTGGCGCCGCGGTCGCACCGAAGACGGCTTCCGCAAGTGGAAGTCCGAGCTCGCGGCCGCCGAGGGCGAGCCGCAGCGCGGCGGTGGCCGAACCGGCGGCGGCCGACCAGGCGGCCCGCGCGTACCGGTCGGCAGCTAGCCGAGCACGTCCACCGAGCGCTCCGGAGCCGCGGCGCTCCCGCCGAACCGGCGCCTCAGCCGCGCGGCGCGAAGGCCGCGTGGAACAGCGCCCACGCGCGGGCCGCGATCGCGCGTCGCTCTGCGGCATCCGTGCCCGGCAGCACCTGGGCGAGCATGCTGATCGCGAGCTCGACGTCGTCGACCGTGACCTGCGATCCGATGCGGCCGGCGTCGTGCTCCCGGTCGAGTGCGGTCGCCACGACGGCGTGCAGCCGCTCGCCCAGTTCGGCGACCCCCTCGTCGTGCCGGTGCGAGCGCAGCAGTTCGATGATCGCCGTCGACACCATGGCCTGAGCGATTACGAGCTCGAGCAGGTCGTCGAGCGTCGAATCGGGCGGGGCGACGACGGCCTCGAGCGCGTCGAGGTTCTCGTCGAACACGGCGAGCGCGAGCGCCACACGGTCGGGGAAGTGCCGGTAGAGGCTCCCCTGCCCGACGCCGGCGCGGCGGGCCACGGCCGACAGCGGCGCGGCCAACCCCTGCTCGGCGAAGACCTCGCGCGCGGCGGCGACCAGGGCCGCCCGATTCTCCGGGCCCGCGCTCGGCCCGCGGTTGGCCTTTCGGCCCTGGGCGAACCCTTCCCCGTCGGTCGGCATGCGAGTTAGACTACTACCGGACAAGGATGTCCGGTGGAAGTGCCATCGGATGCCCCCGGATGCCGACTCGTGCGACATCGACGACGCCTCAAGCGAAGGAAACTCCCCATGAGCACCCCCAAGGAACTCACCGCCAACGACTCCATCAAGACCTGGCTGGCGCACCCGGTCGGCGGGCCGATCATCCGCGACCTGCTCGCGCAGGCCGGCCAGGACGCCGATGTGCTGAAGCCGGTCAGCCGCCTCGCACTCAAGCGCCTCGTCAAGCTGAGCAAGGGCCAGTTCAGCGACGAGATGGTCGACGAGCTCGTTGCTCGCGCCGCCGCGGGCGACGTGCCCGAGGGCGCCCCGGCCGCACCCGAGGCCGCCGAGGAGGACGACGCCGACGAGGCATCCGTGCCCGAGGTCGAGATCCCCGAGTGGGAGGAGCGCATCGACCAGGGTCGCTTCTCGGGCCAGACCATCATCGTGACCGGCGCCGGCTCGGGCATCGGCCGCGCCACCGCGTCGCGCGTCGCGCGCGAGGGCGGTCGCGTGATCGCCGTCGACGTCTCGCAGGAGCGCCTCGACGAGTTCGCCGCCGAGTTCCCCGCCGCAGAAATCGTGACCCTCGTGGCCGACATCACCGACGACGCCAAGGTCGCCGAGATCGTCGCCGCCGCGGGCGACCGCATCGACGGCCTCGCGAACATCGCCGGGATCATGGACGACATGACCCCCCTCGGCGACCTCACCGACGCGGTCTGGGAGCGCGTCATGCGCGTGAACGTCGACGGCACCATGAAGCTCTCGCGCGCGGTCATCCCCGCGATGCTCGCGCAGGGCAAGGGCTCGATCGTGAACACCGCCTCCGAGGCCGCCCTGCGCGGTTCGGCCGCGGGCGTCGCCTACACGGCGTCGAAGCACGCGGTCGTCGGCCTCACCAAGTCGACCGCCTTCATGTACGGCCCCTCGGGGCTGCGCGTGAACGCCGTGGCCCCCGGCCCGACCATCACCAACATCGAGGCCACGTTCGCGTCGCCGCTCGGCGCCCAGCGGGTGCGCCAGGCGATGGCGGTGCTGCCGGATGCCGCCGAGGCCGAGGCCCTCGCCGCCTCGATCACGTTCCTGCTGAGCGACGACGGCGTGAACATCAACGGCGTCGTGCTCGCCTCGGACGGCGGCTGGTCGGCGGCCTGACTCGACACCTCCGTCGAGTGCGCCCGGAGTGACGCGGGCCGGGCCGGTTCTGCCGCCTCGGCCCGCGATTCCGGGCGCATTCGCGTTCGAGGCACGGTCGGAACGGGCGAGCGGATGCCCCGGAGCATCCGCTCGGCTCAGGTGAGGTAGGGCCCCAGGACCGCGTCGACCATGCGCTCGGCCGCGTCGGGTTCCGCCGGTGCCCGGCTCAGCACGCGGAGCGCGAGCATTCCCGCGAACGCCTCCGACACCTCCTGGAGGGGCGCGTCGGATCGCACCTGCCCCGCGTCGACCGCGGCCTGCAGCCGCTGCACCATCACGGACTCGTCGCCGAGCTTGGCGCGCAGCATCCGCCCGACGTCAGCGTTGTCCATGGCCGCGGCCACGAGCGACCGGAACAGTTCCGCGTGCTGCTCGCCGGTCACGAACGCGTTCAGACCGCGAAGCCAGTCGACCATGTCGTCTCGGACGGGCGCACCCGTCGGCGGCATGAACTGGTACGGCAGCAGCACGCCCTCGAGCAGGCACTCCGCGACGACCTCGGCCTTCGACGGCCACCAGCGGTAGATGGTCTGCTTGCCGACGTGGGCGCGCGCGGCGATGCCCTCGATGGTGAGGTGGTCGTAGCCCTTCTCGGCGAAGAGGGCGGCCGTCGCCTCGAGGATCGAGCGGTGCGCGGCCTCGCTGCGAACGGCTCCGCGGCGTCGCTCGTTCATGTTCTCACCCTATACTCAGTCAACGAGACGCACCGTTGCGTATTCTTTCACCGCACCCACGACAACGGGAGGTCTCGGCATGGCCGAACTGCTCTATCGCCTCGGCAAGCTCAGCGCGCGACGCGCTTGGGTGGTGATCCTCACCTGGGCCCTTGTGCTCGGTGCCGCCGGAGTCGGCTTCGCGGTCGGCTTCAAGGGCCTGGCCACCAGCTTCGACGTGCCCGGCACCGCCTCCGGCGAGGTGACGGACACCCTCGCCGAGGAGCTTCCCGACTACGCCGGCGCGTCCGGCACCGTCGTCTACGCCACCACCGACGGCGAGCCGTTCACCGACGACCAGCGTGCGCAGATCTCCGAGCTCGCCGCCGGCGCGACCGACCTGCCCGAGGTCGCCGACGTCATCGACCCCTTCGACGCCCAGCAGGAGCTGGCCGACGCCGAGCAGGAGATCGTCGACGGCCGCGAGCAGATCGCGGACGCCCGCACCGAACTCGACGACGGCCAGGCCCAGCTCGACGCCGCCCTCGACGAGCTCGAGGCCGGGCAGGAGCAGCTCGACGCCGGCCAGGACCAGCTCGACGAGGGCCAGGCCCAGCTCGACGCCGCCCGCGCCCAGGCCGAGGCCGCCGGCGCTCCCGCGCAGCAGCTCGCCGCGCTCGACGCCCAGCAGGCGCAGCTCGACGCCCAGCAGGCAGAGCTCGACGCCCAGCAGGCGCAGCTCGACGCGGGTCGCGAGGAGGTCGCCGACCAGCAGCAGCAGATCGACGACGGTCGCATCGAACTCGAGGAGCAGGCCGAGCTGCTCGAGCAGGGTGCCGAGCTCCTCGCGCTCTCGAACGGCATCGGCGTCGTCTCGGAGGACGGCTCGACCGCGCTGGTGAACATCTCGTACGAGGTGTCGCTGCTCGAGCTCGAGGGCGACTCCAAGGTCGCCACCGCCGAGTACTTCGAGGACAACCCCGTCGAGGGCACCGAGATGGGCCTGTCGACCACCATCTCGCAGACCGTGCCGAACATCGTCGGCATCGGCGAGATCGTCGGCCTCATCATCGCCGCGATCGTGCTGCTCGTCATGCTCGGCACAGCCATCGCGGCATCCCTACCCATCATCACCGCGCTCGTCGGCGTCGGCATCGCGGTGCTCGCGTCGCTCGCCTTCTCGGGCGTCGTCGACATGTCGTCGGTCACTCCCGTGCTCGGCATCATGCTGGGCCTCGCGGTCGGCATCGACTACGCGCTCTTCATCGTGAACCGGCACCGCAAGCAGCTGCTCGAGGGCGCAGGCCTGCACGAGTCGATCGGCCTCGCGAACGGCACTGCCGGCAACGCGGTGGTCTTCGCGGGTTCGACCGTCATCGTGGCCCTGCTCGCGCTCAACGTCACGGGCATCCCCTTCCTCGGGCTGATGGGCACGGTCGGTGCGTTCGCGGTGCTCATCGCGGTGCTCATCGCGACCTCGCTCATTCCCGCGCTGCTCGGCCTCATCGGCGTGCGAGTGCTGGGGAAGAAGGCCCGCGCCGCGGTCGGCAGCGTGCACCACGAGGACACCGCGGCGAAGCCGATGGGCAACTGGCGCGCGGTGCTCACCATGCTCGGCACCATCGTCGCGCTGCTGATCGTCGCCATCCCGGCGCTGTCGATGCGTGTGGGCCTGCCCGACGGATCGAGCGAGCCCGAGGGGTCGCCCGGCTACGTGGCGTTCGAGCTCACGGAGCAGGCGTTCGGCGAGGGCGCGAACGGCCCACTGCTCGTGACCGCCGATCTGCCCGGCGGGCAGGACGACGCCGAGCAGCTCCGGGCACAGCTCGACATCGCCACCGCCATCGCCGAGCAGGACGCGGTCGTCGCCGTCGCACCCATCGCCATCTCCGACGACGGCACGCTCGCCGCGTTCCAGGTCGTGCCCGAGGAGGGACCGAACTCGGTCTCGACCGACCGGCTCGTGCGCGACCTGCGCGAGCTGCCCCCGGTCGACGGCGAGTACACCCTGGGCGTCGCCGGCCAGGCCGCGATCAACATCGACATCTCCGAGAACCTCAACGACGTGCTGCCGCTGTACCTCACGGTGGTCGTCGGGCTGTCGCTGCTGATCATGATCGTGGTGTTCCGGTCGCTGCTCGTGCCGCTGATCGCCACGGGCGGGTTCATCCTGTCGCTGTTCGCCACCTACGGCGCGACCGTGGCGGTGTTCCAGTGGGGCTGGGGCGCCGAGCTCATCGGCCTGCACGCGACCGGCCCGATCCTGAGCTTCCTGCCGGTGATCCTCGTCGGCATCCTGTTCGGGCTCGCGATGGACTACCAGCTGTTCCTCGCCTCGGGCATGCGCGAGGCGTACGTCCACGGCGCCCCCGCGCGCCTGGCGGTCATGCAGGGCTTCCGCGCCGGCCGCTCGGTCGTGACCGCGGCGGGCCTCATCATGATCTCGGTGTTCGGCGGGTTCATCTTCGCCGAGTCGGTCATGATCCGCTCGATCGGCTTCGGCCTCGCGATCGGCATCCTGCTCGACGCCTTCGTGGTGCGGATGCTGCTGATGCCCGCAGTCATGCACCTGCTCGGCCGCTCCGCCTGGTGGCTGCCGAAGTGGCTCGACCGCATCATCCCGAACGTCGACGTCGAGGGCGCCGCGCTCGAGCGCCGGCACCACGCCGACGGCTCGCCGTCCGACGACGGCGAGGGCGAAGCGGATGCCCCTGAGGCCGACGCCGCGGACTCCGCGGAGGCCCGCGCCTAGCCTGCGCCTCGGCTCGACCGGCCTCGGTGGACCCCGTCCGCCGGGGCCGGTCTGCGTTCACCCCACCGTGCCTGCGAGACTGGTCGGGTGACACGCACCATCTCCGCCCGCGCGATCCTGTTCGACATGGACGGCACGCTTGTCGACTCGCACCCGGTCGTCGAGCGCATCTGGGCCGAGTTCGCCCGGCGGTTCGACCTCGACGCCGCCGAGATCCTCGCGACCTCGCACGGCATCCGCATGGTGGAGACCGCACGGAAGTACGCGCCGCACGGCACCGACATCGACGAGGTCGTCGCCGACCTCAGCCGCATCGAGTACGACGACACCGAGGGCGTGACGGCGATCCCCGGCGCCCGCGCGCTGCTGGACTCGCTGCCCGCCGGACGCTGGGCACTCGTGACGAGCGCCGCGCGCCCACTCACCGAGAAGCGCATGGCCGGCGTCGGCCTGCCGATCCCGCCGGCGATCGTCACCGCCGAGTCGGTCTCGCAGGGCAAGCCCGACCCCGAGCCCTACCTCCGCGCCGCGGAGCAGCTCAGCGTCGAGGCATCCGACTGCCTCGTCTTCGAGGATGCCGACGCAGGCATCCGCGCCGGCGTCGCCTCGGGGGCGCAGGTCGTCGTGATCGGCGATGCACCGAGTGAGACCGCCGACCGCCTCGGACTCCCCCGCATCCCCGACTACACCGCGCTCCGCGTCGAGCACACGGATGCGGCGCTCATCGCCCACCTTCCCTGACGCACCGCCCGGCGACCGTCAGTCCCTCGGCCGCAGCCACCTCCGGAACATCGCAGATCGACGACGCTCCTCGGCCTCCTCCGCGCGCCGCACCTGCTCCGCGTGCTCGACCACTCGCCGACGCTCCTCACGCCGGGCGCGCCACGCCGCCACCTCGGCGTCGACGTCCCGAGTCGGCGTCACGACCGGCGGGCCGCCCAGCAGCTGCCGGCGCGCCTCGATCACCCGCCGGTTGAAGTCCTCGAGCGCCTCGCGCACGGCCTGTTCACGCTGCATGCCGTCGAGGCGATCGACGAGCTGCTCGTCCTCGACCCGCAGCGTCAGCGCGGGCGGCCCGAGGCCGCCGAGCTGCTCGCGCTCGATCTTCCGGCGGATCCACCAGTCGGGGTCGTGCCGACCGTCGAGCCCCTCGAGCGGCTTCCCCGAGCCGGGCAGGTCGTCGAATTCACCGCGCCGCATCGCCTGCTGGATCGCGGTCTCGACGTAGGCGGCGCGCTCGGTCGCCGTCGGCACGCGCGCGGACTCGTCGGATGCACCCGCGGCGCTCGAGTCGGCGGTCGGCCCCGTGGCATCCGACTCGCCCTGCCCGTCCGCAGGATCGCCGTCCCGCTCCCGCAGGAACTCCTCGGCGGCCCGATCGACCCGGTAGCGCGCCGCGTCGCGCCGTGCATCCCCGACCATGCCGACCCCCGATCCGCTCCCTCGGCCGTGCCCGCGACGATACCGAACCCCGCTGTGCGTCCGGATGCGGAGTTCTCCTCCACCGCCCGGCGCGCCGCCCGCACCGCACGGCGTGTCGCGCACCATCTCCGCATCCGCGTGCGCCCCGCGAGAATCCCGGCCCGCTGGGAGCGCGCACCCATGCACCCGGGAACACCGCGGCCGTACGTTCGCAGCACACCGACGAGAGGACGTGCATCATGCACACGCAGAGCCCCGCAACACGCCCCGCACCGCAGCAGTCGAGGCCCCGGCGCATCACCTTCCTGGTGCTCGTGATCCTGGTGCCGCTGTGGCTGCTGGCCCGCAACGTCTTCGGCCTGACCGAGGTCGCGCTCATGTGGCTGCCCCCGGAGGCCCTCGCCGAGCTGCTCGGCGAGCAGGACCCCGACGCGAGCACCGCCGACATCGCCGCGTTCGAGGCGCACCGATCGCACTACTTCGCGATCGGCGTACTGTCGTGGGCGGCGGTGCTCCCGGCCTTCGCGCAGTGGCGCCGGCCCGAGCGGCGCGTCGGTTCCATGCAGTTGCTCATCGCGATCGCCCTCGGCTCGGCCGTCGTCTACGCGTTCTCGGGCACGCTCACCGAGTGGGTCGTCGAGGAGGGCCTGCTGGTCGTGCCGATCGCGCTGCTCGCCGCGTTCCACCCCAGGGCGCGCGACCTGCTGGGGCCGACCGGGTTCGATGCGTCGATGGCGATCGGCGCCGTCGTCGCGAGCGTGCCGTGGGCCGTCTACGCGGTCGTGAACTCGGTGCGCCAGCTCACGGCATCCGCCGGCGACCCGCACGTCATGCCCGAGCACTGGGCGACCGCCGCGCTCATGGGCATCACGCTCATCGCAGCCGCGATCATCGGCGCCTCGCGCGCCGACGGCTGGAAGCTCCCGGCATGGATCGCCGTCGGCGGCACCGCGCTCTTCGCGGCGCACTCGCTCGCCTACCCGGGCGCCGCATCGGGCCTCGGCATCGTCTGGGCCGTGCTCGCCATCGCGTGGGCGGCGGGTTTCGCCGTCTTGGTCGTGCGCCGCACCGCGCACGAACGCGCGACGGCATAATGGCACCAGCAGTCCAATCGCCGGAGGCGACGGTGGCCGAGACGAGCTCGATGACGCAGCCGGGTTCCGCGCTGCGCCGGGGTTCGACGCCCGCCACCGTCGCCGCCGCGGCGGTGTGGCTGCTGGCCGTCGCGGCCTGGCTGACCGCGTGGGTCCTGTTCGCGCTGGCAGGACCCGACAGCCTGCTCCAGGGTCAGTTCGCGCTGACGGATGCCGCGGGGTCGCTGTTCGCCGTCACGCTGGCGACCGTCGGGGTGCTCGTCGTACTCCGAGGTGGCCCCTTCCGATACGGGTGGCTCATGCTCGCGTACGGCGCGAGCGCCACGGTCGTGACCGCGGCCGGGTACTACGCGCTCCTCGCGGTACCCGGCGACCTGCCGTTCGCCGCTGCGGCCGTGTGGGTGCAGGACCTCTTCCCGGTCACGTTCCTGCTCGGTGGCCTGCTGCTGCCGTCCCTCTTCCCCGACGGCACGGCTGCCTCGCCCGGCTGGGGCCGCGCCGTCGCGGCGATGACGGTCGGCTGGCTCGCCTACATCGCGTGGTTCTCGTTCGTCGCGCGTCCGAGCGAGAACCTCATGTTCGCGCTCACCGATCCGCCGTCGAACCCGCTCGGGGTCATCGTGCTGCCGGTCGACGTCATGGAGGTCACGATCGGGCTCCCCTGGCTGCTGCTGGTCGCCGCGACCGTCGTCGTGTCGTTCGGCAGCCTGGTCGCCCGCTGGCGCCGCGCCGACCGTCGCGAGACCCGGCAGCAGCTCGCCTGGGTGGTGTTCGCGTTCGCACTCGTGCTGCTCGCCGTGTTCGCCAACGAGGTGCTCAACTCGGTGGCATTCAACGTCTTCGGCGTCGACCTCGGCCTCGCCCCGGCGCTCGACGTCGTCGGCGCGGTCGCGTTGGTCGGCCTCGCCGTCGCGTGGGGCATCGCGGTGCTGCGCTTCCGCCTGCACTCGATCGACCTCGTCATCAACCGCACCGTCGTCTACGGCACGCTCACGCTCGCGATCACCGCGGTCTACGTCGTACTGGTCGCAGGCGTCGGCTCACTCGTGCCGGTCGAGCAGCCGACCCTCGCCCTCGCCGCGACCGTGCTCGTCGCGATCGGCGTGGCCCCGCTGCGCGACGCCCTGCAGCGCGCGGTCAACCGGGTGATGTTCGGCCGGCGGGACGACCCGTACGCCGTGATGGCCGAGCTGGGCCGTCTGCTCTCGGAGGCGGGCACCCCCGAGGAGACGTTGCAGACGCTGGTCGACACGGTCGCGGAGTCGCTCAAGCTGCCGGGAGTCGCGATCGAACTCGAGCACGACGGCACCTGGTCGGTGCAGGCAGCGCACGGCGCTCCCCCGCCACCCGGCACGGGCGCCTCCGTGCCACTCCGCGACCGGGGCGAGCTCGTCGGCCGGCTCCTCGCGGCACCGCGGTCGGCGCGCGAGCCCCTCTCCGATGGAGACCTCGCGCTGCTCGCGGACATCGCGGGCCCCGCGGCATCCGTCGCCCGCACCGTGCGCCTCACTGCCGACCTGCGCGCCTCGCGCGAACGCCTCGTGCTCGCCCGAGAGGAGGAGCGTCGCCGCATCCGCCGCGACCTGCACGACGGCCTCGGCCCGTCGCTCGCGGCGCAGACGTTCCAGCTCGACGAGATCCTCGACCGCGTCGGCAGCGATCCCGAGGGCGCGGCCGAAGTCGCCGCAGCGCTCAAGGCGCACAACCGCGAGCTGGTCGCCGACGTGCGTCGCCTCGTGCACGCGCTGCGCCCGCCCACCCTCGACGAGCTCGGCCTGGCCGGTGCGCTCCGCGCCCATGCGGCCCAGCTCGACGGCTCGGGTCGCATCCGGGTGCGCGTCACGGCGACGCCCGATCCGCTGCCGCCGGTGCCCGCCGCCGTCGAGGTCGCAGGCTACCACATCGCCCGCGAGGCGATCACGAACGCCGTCCGGCACGCGCACGCGACGCACTGCACGGTCACGCTCGCGGTCGACCGCGACGAGCTGGTCCTCGCGGTGGTCGACGATGGCCGGGGCCTTGCCACGGGCGAACCGTCGGGCGGCGAGCCGGGCCTCGGCCTGCGCAGCATGCGCGAGCGCGCCGAGGAACTCGGCGGCAGCTTCGAGCTGCGCGACGGCTCCGGCGTCGAGGTCGTCGCCGTCCTGCCGCTGCGCGGTGCGCCCGTGGCATCCGTTCGGGTCGTGCCCGCCGAGACCGACTCAGCGGGCACCGGCTCGGGAGCGATCGCATGAACGAATCGAGAACGGATGCCCGGCAGAGCGCCACGCCCGCCGTACGCGTGCTCGTCGTCGACGACCACCGCCTCTTCCGCGACGGACTGACCGCGCTCATCGGTCGCGCCGACGACGCCGAGGTCGTCGGCAGCGCGGAGACCGGCGCCGAGGCGATCGCGCGGGTCGAGGAGCTGCACCCCGACGTGGTGCTGATGGACATCATGATGCCGGACATGAACGGCATCGAGGCGACCCGGCGCATCACCGCCGACCACGCCGACACGGCGGTCGTGATGCTCACCATGCTCGAGGACGACGACTCGCTGTTCGCCGCAATGTGCGCGGGCGCGCGCGGCTACGTGCTGAAGGGCGCCGACACCGCCGACGTGCTCCGCACGGTCCGGGCGGCCGCGCGCGGCGAGGCGCTCTTCGGTCCGGCGGTCGCGCAGCAGCTCACCGCCTTCTTCCGCCACGCGGATGCCACGGGCCCGGCCGTCACGGCGTTCCCCGAGCTCACCGACCGCGAGCGCGAGGTGCTCGACCTCATCGCCGAGGGCCGCGACAACGCCGGTATCGCCCACCGGCTGCACGTCTCGACGAAGACCGTCAGCAACCACATCTCGAGCATCTTCGCCAAGCTGCGCGTCTCCGACCGCGCCCAGGCGATCGTCGCCGCCCGCGAGGCCGGCCTCGGCCGGGGCGCCTGACCCGACGACGAGCGTCGTCTGCGGCGACGTGCGGGTGGGAGCGATCTCATGAACGCGTTCAGGCGGGGATGAACGCGTTCAGGCCCGCGGCGCGACCGCCGGCGCCACGGGAGAGACCGGCAGCCCACAGGTTCGACCACGACGTCGTTCGATCACGCGACCTCGACGCATGCGTTTCAAGGAATTTCAATTCCACTCATTAACAGGTATTGACGCCTCCCGGCTTCTGTGACAGCGTGGCGCCTGCCGTACTTGAATCCATTCAGTCGGTGTTCAACCACCCTCATCCGTCCGCCACGAAGGAGTGCCAGACATGTTCCTGCCACCACTCGCCGACACACGCTCCGCGTGTGCACGAACAGCCGAACGGCGAAGCCGTGGGGCGGTGACCGAGCGATGAGGAAGTCGATGAAGGCGTCGCTCGTCGCGGCCGCGGTCGTCGGGCTCTGCGCCCCGCTCGGCGCGGTCGCCGCGGTCGCCGCGGAAGGCCCGTCGAAGTACCCTGTCTCGGTCGAGGACCTCAGCGTCAACGGCCGGGTCGACCAGCCGATCGACATCGGCAACCCCCGCCCGACCCTCAGCTGGAAGATGACCGCCGAGGACGAGGCCGGCAACCCCTGCTTCGACGGCTCGGTCTCGGGCGCCTGCGCGCTCGACGTGCAGACGGCGTACCAGGTCCAGGCCGCGACCAGCATCGGCACCCTCGAGGCGGGCGACTTCCTCTGGGACTCCGGCAAGATCGAGTCCGACGAGCAGCGCGAGGTCTTCTACGGCGCGCTCGAGTCGCGTGACACGGTCGCCTGGCGCGTGCGGGTCTGGGACGCCATGGGCAACCCGTCCGAGTGGAGCGAGCCGTCGACCTTCCGCATCGGGCTCCTCGAGCAGTCCGACTGGGGTGACGCGCGCTGGATCGAGCAAGCCGGTCGCGCCCCCGAGGACCCGCTGCCGATGTTCGCCCGGCAGTTCGACGTGCCGGCGGGCAAGGAGGTCGCGTCCGCGCACCTGTACCTGTCGGGTGCGGGCATGCACTACGCGACGCTGAACGGCGAGCCGGTCACCGACGAGCACCTGGCGCCCGGCAACACCAACTACCAGCTCTCGACCGAGTACCGCGTGTACGACATCGCCTCGGAGCTCGAGGCGGGAGAGAACGCGGTCGGCGTCGAGCTCGGCAACGGCACGGCCTACGTGCGCCGCTCGATCCACAACGAGGAGGTCGGTCGCACGTCGCCGTACGCCTGGTGGCAGAGCCAGATCAAGGGCAGCGGCGAGCTCGTGGCCGGCGTCGAGGCAGGCGCCACCACCGTGCTGCTCAACAGCGTGTCCAATTACCACGTCGGCGGCACGATCAACATCGACACCGGCGACGGCGGCGACCGTCTCGAGTCGCGCGTGATCACGGAGATCGGCACCGCGGGAGCGGACGGCACCGGCATCTCGTTCGAGCCCGGGCTCGACGCGGCGCACGACGTCGGCGCACTCGTGACGGCCTCGGGCAACAACATCGCGGCCTCCGACCCCAGCGCCGGAGCGGCGGTGACGCCCCGGTTCATCGGACGCGTCGAGATCGCCTACACCGACGGCACGAGCGACGTCATCGTGACGGACCGCGACTGGCGAGCCGCATCCGGTGCACTCGTGACCGACGCCTGGTTCGCCGGCGAGGACTTCGACGCGCGGCGCGTGCAGCCGGGCTGGAACGAGCCCGGTGCCGACCTGACCGATGCGGCCACGCGTCGCGACGGCTCGAACGTGGACTGGACATCGGCCGGCATCGCGCCGCCGCCGAACCTGGCCACGAAGCTGTTCGCGCGTGCCGGTGAGGGCATCTTCGAGGCCGAGCGGTTCACGCCGCAGGAGATCACGAACCCGGCTCCGGGCACGTGGGTCTTCGACTTCGGCCAGAACCACGCCGGATGGCCCGAGCTGAACCTGCCCGAGCTGCCCGAGGGCACGATCGTGAAGGTCAAGCCCGCGGAGAGCCTCAACGAGGACGGCACGGTCAACCAGGGCTCGCTCGGAGTGGGCGGCCGCGGTCGGGACATCTTCAACAGCTACATCACCGCCGGACTCGACGGTGGCGAGCAGCACGCCCCGAAGTTCAACTACTTCGGCATGCAGTGGGTGCAGGTCGAGGGCCTCCCGGAGGACTTCACGCCCGACGCCGACATCGTCACCGCGGTGCGGCTGCAGGCGGCGACGCCCGACGTCGGCTCGTTCGACTCGTCGAACGAGCGGATCAACCGCATCGACAAGATGGTCTACTACTCGATGGCCACGCAGGTGATGTCGACCTTCACCGACTGCCCCGGACGTGAGAAGCAGTCGTACCCGGCCGACTACACGATGCCGATGGAGGGCTTCCACCGCCTCTTCGACTTCGACGCCTACATGCGCACCACCGAGCACCACCTCGTCGAGGGCCAGTCGATCGCCGACACCCCGATGTTCGGCAACGTGGCGCTCAAGACCCCGGTGCACGACTGGGGCTACACGGGCCGCTTCGGCGACGAGATCAACTGGGGCAACGGCATCATCCTCGTCCCGGCGTTCCTCTACGAGTACTACGGCGACACCGAGACGATGACGCGGTACTACGACCGGATGGTCGACTTCGTCGACTACATCCGCCGCGAGAAGGTCGGCACCGGCGACGAGCAGCATGTCGTCGACGCGGCCCTCTCCGACTGGGTGTCGGTCGAGCAGACCGACGGCAAGATCTCGGGCACGTGGGGCTACTACGTCATGATGACCAAGATGGCCATGATGGCGGAGCTCACGGGCCACGACGACGACGCCGTCGAGTACGCGCAGCTGGCCGAGGACATCGAGGCGGCGTTCAACGCCAACTTCCTGAACACGGATGTCGGCTACTACACCTCGAACGGCATGTCGGCCCCGTCCGACCTGTCGGGTGCCACCCAGACCGCGCAGGCGCTCGCGCTCGACGCGGACATCGTGCCCGAGGCGTTCCGCGACTCGGTGCTCGAGGCGCTGGTTGAGAACGTGAAGGAGTTCGGTCCCGACGACGGCCCGCACTTCAGCGCGGGCACGATCGGCCTGGCCGCGGTGGTGCGTCAGCTGACGGACTCGGGCAACGGCGAGGTGCTGTTCGACGCGATCCAGACCGACACCGAGCCGGGCTACGGCTTCTTCATGGAGTCGACGACGGCGAACCCCGACGGGTTCACGACGATCGGCGAGCGCTGGAGCCGTGGCAGCTCGAAGAACCACATGATCCTCGCGCAGATCGTGGAGTGGTTCCAGACCGGCCTGGTCGGCATCGACCGCGCCGCGGGTGCGGTGGAGTACGACGAGCTGGTGTTCAAGCCCCAGCCCGCCGGCGACCTCACCTGGGTCGAGGGCAGCTTCGAGACGCCGCGCGGCCTCGCCGCGAGCCGTTGGGACAAGACGAACGAGGCGTTCACCCTCACCGTCGAGGTGCCCGCCAACACCACGGCCGAGGTCTGGGTGCCGACCGACGGCGACCAGGCCGTGCTGACCCCGAAGCGTGCGACCTTCGAGCGCATCGACGGCGAGTTCGCGGTCTACTCCGTGGGCGCCGGCCGGTTCACGTTCGTGGCAGCGGCCGAGGGCTACGCGGCACTCGAGGCGGCCGTCGAGGCGCAGCTCGCCTCGGGCGACCTCTCGGAGCAGCTCGCGGAGAACCTGGTGATGTTCATCGGAAAGGCCCGCGAGGCCTCCGCCGAGGGCAAGGCCCAGGCGGCCGACAGCGCGCTGCGCTCCTTCCTCAACCAGATCGGGAACGCGAACGCGAAGCGGGCGTCCGACGAGGCCAAGGCGGAGCTCACCGAGATCGCCGAGCAGCTGCAGGCACTGCTCCGCGCGGAGGGAGGCATCCCCGTCGAACGCTGATCGGGGTCGCATGACCTGATCGACGCTCGAAGCGTGTGGCCGCGGGGCAACCCGCGGCCACACGTCGTCACGGGGTGGAGAGCATGCCCCAGAGCCGTTCGAACCGGTCGGACATGTCGACGTGGTCGGGGTCGAGCAGCCACTGGATCTGCAGGCCGTCGGCCGCGGCGATGAGGAGGGATGCGATGTCGGCCGCGTCGATGTCGTCGCGGATCTCGCCGCGTTCCTGGTGCTCGCGGATGTCGTCGGCGATGCGCCCGAGCAGCCGGGCGTACCGTTCGGTGAACCAGCCGCGCGTGGCGCTGTCGGTCTGGGCGCCCTCGGCCGACATCGACACGAACAGCCGCATGAGGTTGGGATCGGACGGATTCTCGCGCACGACGCGGCGGAGTCGTTCGGCGGAGTGGCTCCGGTCGCGCTCGTCGGGCGCCGCGGTGGCGGAGTCGCGGCGCCGCAGCACCTCGAGGAAGAGCTCCTCCTTGTTGGCGAAGTGGTACAGCAGCCCGGCCTGGCTCAACCCGGCCTCGCGGGCGATCTCCCGCACCGACAGCCGGTCGTACCCGGTGCGCGCGTAGAGCTCGACGGCGACGTCGAGGATCTCCTCGCGCTTCGCCAGGCCCTTGGCGTACGGACCGCGTTCACCCATGCGGAGAATGGTAACGGTCCGCACCGTTGCGTGAATCGCGCCGTGAGCCCCGCGTACGGATGTGACGAAACCCGAACGACCTTCCCGCACCCGACGGCACCGGCCGTAGGGTCGAGCCATGACGAGTCCGGGGCCCGATCAGGCGAGCCGAGCGGATGCCCCGGTGGACGACCTGGTCGGCCCGGCCCGGCGCGCGCACCGCCTCACCTGGATCGGCATCGCGGTCGCCGCCGCGCTCGTCGCGGCATCCGTGCTCATCCCGCTCTGGACCGGGTGGGACGTCGTCGTCAAGGGCGGACCGCCGCTGCACGGGTTCTGGGATCCGCGGTTCGGCCCGGGCAGCGCGCCGGCCATCGCGATCGCGGTGCTCGCGCTCGTCGGCGCCGCCCCGCTGGCGATGCGGCTGCGCTGGGGGTGGCTGCTCCTCGCCGCGCTCGTCACCGGTGCCGCCTGGCTCGCGATGCTCGCGCTCGTCGACGGGTTCGACGGCATCGCGGCGGTGCTCGACGCCGACATCGAGTACCTGCCCACGGCGCGCGAGGTGACCGACCTGGGCGCGACGCTCGAGGAGTTCATCGAACGCATCCCGCGCAGCCATCCCGACAACTGGCCGGTGCACATCGCCGGCCACCCCGCCGGCGCGCTGGTCGTCTTCGTCGGCCTCGTGCGCATCGGCCTCGGCTCGGGCGCCGCAGCCGGCTGGATCGTGCTCGGGCTCGCCGCGACGATCCCGCTCGCGGTCATGCTGACGATGCGCCGCTTCGGCGCCGAGGTGGCCGCGCGCCGGGCCGCCCCGTTCCTCGTGCTCGGACCGTCGGCGATCTGGATGGGCGTCTCGGGCGACGCCCTCTTCGCAGCGGTCACCGCGTGGGGCCTCTGCCTGCTGGCGTACGCGACCCGCGCGGCGAGCCACGCGGCCACGGCCGCATGGGCGATCGGTGCGGGCCTGCTGCTCGGCTACGGCGTGCTGCTCTCGTACGGGCTCGTGCTCATGGGCGTGCTCGCGGTCGCCGTGCTGGTGATCGGCCGCGACTGGAGGCCGCTCCCCTGGGCGGTGGCTGCCGCGCTGGTGCCCGTACTGATCTTCGCCGCCGCGGGCTTCGCTTGGTGGGAGGCGTACCCCGTGCTCGTCGACCGCTACTGGGACGGCATCGCGAGCCGCCGCCCGGCGTCGTTCTGGATCTGGGGGGACCTCGCCGCGCTCGCGTGCAGCGCCGGCCTCGTCGCAGGTGCTTCCGTCGCCCTCGTCGCAGCGCGTGTGCGCGAGTGGCGCAGCTGGAGCCGCCCCGTCGAGGTCGCCGTCGTGCTCACCCTCGCGGCCGCCGCGACCCTGCTGATCGCCGACCTCTCGCAGATGAGCAAGGCCGAGGTCGAGCGCATCTGGCTGCCGTTCGTGCCCTGGCTCCTGGTCGGCACCGCGCTGCTGCCGCGCGCCTGGGTGCGGCCGGCCCTGGCGATCCAGCTCGCGCTGGCGATCACCCTGCAGCACCTCTACTTCTTCCAGTGGTGACGGATGCCGCGGGTCATCCGCCTGCTCCCGCGGCGTCCCTGGTGGGTGACGGGGCCGAGGGCGACGCACCGGCTTCCGGCTCGGCCGACGCGCGCTTCTCGCGCTTCTCCCACTGCGAGAGGGCGACCGCGAGGATGAGCGAGAGTCCGTAGAAGAGGTCGTTCACCCAGCGCGGCAGCCCCGCGAGCTGGAGGCCCTTGATGCCCACTGCGAGCACGTACAGCGCGACGATCGTGCCGAGCACGTTGAAGCGCCCGGCGCGGAACTGCGTCGCGCCGAGGAACACCGCCGTGAGCGCGGGCAGCAGGAACGACGGTCCGACCGTCGGGTCGCCCGCGTTCAGCCGGCTCGTGAGCAGCGCCCCGGCGAGCGCTGCGAGCGCGCCGCCCGCGACGAGCGACCCGATGCGCAGGCGATCGACGCCGATGCCCGCGAGGTGGGCCGCGTCGGGCGCGAACCCGACGGCGTACATGCGGCGCCCCACCGGGGTGCGCTCGAGCACGTACCAGGTCACGATCGCGACGGCCAGGAGTACCCAGACGGGCACGGTGATGCCGAGGAAGCGCGAGGTCGCGATCTCCCGGTAGGCCGGGTCGAGACCCAGGATCTGCTGGCTGTTCGAGACCCACGCCATGCCGGCGAGCAGGATCGAGCTCATGCCGAGCGTGGCGATGATCGGCTCGACCCGGAGCTTGGTGATGATGAGGCCGGTCACGAGCCCGATGAGCGCACCGGCGAGCAGCACGGTCGGCAGCTCGACGGCGATGGGCAGTTCCGCAACGCCGAGGAGCCACGCGGCCAGGATCGCGCTGAACCCGACCTGCGCGCCGACCGCGAGGTTCAGCGACCCCGCGACCAGCGGGATGAGCGCCGCGATCGCAGCGATGCCGGTGAGCGCCTCGGCGTCGAGCAGCGACCGCCAGACGCCCACCTGCAGGAACTTCTCCGGGATCCAGACGGTGAAGACGACGAAGAGCACGATGAAGATGTAGATCGCGCTGATGTTGCGGAAGGAGAGGGCGCGGCGGATCTCGGCGCGTCTGCTGGTCACGGGTGCTCCTCTGTGCGGGGTGTTCGGTGAGCTGGAGGTCACGGCAGTCCGTATCCCTCGGCGATGAGTCGGTGTTCGGTGAGGTCGTCGCCCTGGAGCATCGCTGCGGCGCGTCCGTCTCGCATGACGACGACCCGGTCGCAGATCGCAAGCAGTTCCTTGGCGTCCGAGGAGCTCACGAGCACCGCGGTGCCGTCGGCGGCGGCCCGGCCGATGGCGGCGTAGATCGTCGCCTTCGCGCCGACGTCGACGCCCTGGGTGGGTTCGTCGAGCAGCAGCACCCTGGGGTGGTCGCGCAGCGCGCGCGCCAGCACGATCTTCTGCTGGTTGCCGCCGCTGAACAGCGAGATCCGCTGCTCGGCCCGATGCGGCCTGACGTCGTACTCGGTCAGGAGCAGATCGCTCTCCGCGCGCTCGCGGCGCGACAGGATGCGACCGAGGCCGCCGGTCACGGTGCCGAGCTGCGGCAGGGTGAGGTTCTCGCGCGCGGTGAACTCGCGCACGATTCCGAGATGGGCCCGGTCGCCGGGCGCGAATGCGATGCCGCGGCCGAGGCTCGCGGCAGGCGACCGGTCGGCGTATGCGGCACCGGTGACCTCGAAGAGATCGGCGGATGCCTCGCCGGCACCGTACAGCAGCGACGGCACCGCCTCGCGGCCCGACCCGAGCACGCCGGCCACGCCGACGACCTCGCCCGGCCGCAGGTCGAGGTCGAGTCCGTCGACGCTGCCGCCGCCGAGCCCGCGCACGCGGAGTGCGGGCGGGCTCGCGGGGGCGTCCGGTTCAGCGCGCGCCTCGCGCGGACCCGACGAGCTCGTCCGCGGTGTGGTCGGCACGGCGGCGCCGTCCTCGGCACCCGTGATGAAGCCGATCAACCGGGACTCGTCGACCTCGTGCGCGGGCTCGTCGGCGACCTTGTGCCCGTCGCGCAGCACGACGATGCGGTCGGAGAGCCCGAGCACCTCGTCGAGCCGATGCGATACGAAGACGATCCCGGTGCCGTCGGCCGCGAGGCGGCGCACGGCCTCGAAGAGCACGTCGACCTCGCTGCGGTGCAGCGACTCGGTCGGCTCGTCGAGCAGCAGCACGTTCGCGGAGTGGGTCCAGCCGTCGAGCGCCCGGCTGATCGCGACGACCGCGCGCTGCGCGGGCGTGAGCCTGCGCACCGGCACGTCGACGTCGAACACCGGGCCGAAGCGGGCGACGAGCTCGCGGGCGCGCTCGCTGCGGCGCCGGTCGTGGAACGGCGCGAGTCCGCCGGCGCCGGTACCCCGCATCAGCGCGAGGTTCTCCGCCGCGGAGAGCTCCGGCACGAGCGCGAGGTCCTGGTGGATGAAGTGGAGCCCCGTGCCCTCGGCGAGCTCGACCCGGCCGCCGTCGGCGGCGTACACGCCCGCGAGGATCTTCACGAGCGTCGACTTGCCCGACCCGTTCTGGCCGACGACCGAGACGATCTCGCCCGGGTGCACGTCGAGGCTGACGCGGTCGAGCGCGACGAGGCCGGGGAACATCTTCAGCATTCCGCGTACGCGGAGCAGCGGCCGGCCGATCTCGTGGGTCACGGGGCATCCTCTCTGGGCGTTGGGCGATGGAACGGAGGCTGCCGGGGAGGCGCGGGGGCTGCCTCCCCGGCAGCGGGTGGGGAGGTCAGTCGACGAGCCAGTTGGCCGCGAAGCGGTCCTGGTAGTCGGGGATCGCCACGTAGCCGACCACCGGGTCCTCCGGCACGTTGCCCGCGTCGGTGACGCGGGTCAGCGACGAGGCCGAGGTCTCCGCGTCGGGCCACTCGTAGTCCTGGCCGGCCATCTCGCGGAGGAGCTGGTCGAGCACGGTCCACATCATGAGGTTGAGGTCGACCGAGAGCGTGGCGTCCTGGTCGCCCGCCGCGATCTGCTCGTAGTTCGGCGGCGGGGTCCACATGCCGATGCCCTGGATCTCGATGCCGGCGAGGTCGAGCTTCGGCGGCAGGCCGAGCTGCACCTCGTCGACCGCCGCGATGAAGTACTCGGTCTGCGGGTTCGCCTGCAGGTCGCTCACGACCCGGTCGGCGGCCGTCGACCCGAGCTCCGCGATCGGGATGTCCACGGTGCGCAGCGTGCACTCGCCGCACAGCTCGGCGATCTTCGCCTCGGCGCCCTCGAGCTCGTACGGCGAGAACGGGAACTCCGGGATGTTGTAGAAGACGAACTCGGTCGCCCCGCCGGAGCGCGCGATCGCCGCGGCACCCAGTGCGGCGCCGTTCGCCCGCATCCAGTCGGGGCCGTTGAACGCCTCGGGGAGCCCGAACTCGACGGTGTTCATGACCGATCCGCTGACCAGCGGGATGCCGAGTTCGTCGAGCTCCTCGATCTGCGTCTCGAAGAAGACCGGGTCCAGGGTGATGTTGATGACGCCGTCGGGCGCGATCTCGACGACGGAGTTCATCGCCGAGTTGACCGACTGGGCGTCGCGACCCACCTCGACGCGCTCGAGCTCGAGGCCGAGCAGCTCCGCGGGCGCCTGCAGGTTGCCCCACATCACGGCGCTCACCGGGGTGCCCACGTCGAGGTAGACCACGTGGGTCCCCTCGGCCACGGGGGCGTCCAGGGGCTCGTCGATGAGCAGGGACTTGTCGCCCTCGCCGTTCCAGGGCACGAGGAACTCCTCGGCCGCCGCGACGGCGCTGTCGTCTGTGGTGTCGTCGCCGTCGCTGGTGGTGGTGCCGCCGTCGCTGGAGCACGACGTGAGCAGGAGCGCGCCTGCGGCCAGGAGCGCGGCAGGCGCCGCCCTCTTCATTCGTGCGTGCATCGTTGCACTTCCTTTCTCGTTTCCCATCGGGTTCTCGGGTGGTGCTGTCGGGGTGGTGCGATCGGTACGGTGCTGCGGACTCGGTGCGGGTCAGAACGGGTAGGTCGCGACCTGCGACTGGACGGTCACCCACTGGGTCTCGGTGAACGCCTCGATGTTGGCCTCGTGCCCGCCGAATCGGCTGCCGGTGCCGGACATGCCGACGCCGCCGAAGGGCGCCTGCGACTCGTCGTCGATGGTCTGGTCGTTGATGTGCACGATGCCGGTGTGCATGCGGTCGGCGAGTTCGTACGCCCGGAACGCGTCGCCGGCGAGGATCCCGAGCGAGAGGCCGTACTCGGTCGCGTTGGCGAGCTCGACGGCCTCGTCGACGGATGCCACCTTGGTGACCGGCGCGACCGGTCCGAAGATCTCCTTGGCGAATGCCGGATGCTCCGCTCGGACCTCTGCCAGCACGGTCGGGCGGTAGTTGAGCCCGTCGTACTCGCCGCCCGCGGCGACGCGTCCGCCGGCGGCGACGGTCTCCGACACGATCGCGTGCACCTTGTCGCGCTGGCCCGTGTCGATGAGCGGTCCGAGGGGTGCGCCCTCCGCGGGGTCGCCGACCGGGATCGCCTCGGCCTTCTCGGCGAGTCGCTCGACGTACTCGTCGTAGATCGCCTCGTGCACGAGGTGTCGCCCGGTCGTCATGCAGATCTGCCCCTGGTGGAGGAAGGACCCCCACGCGCCGGCGGATGCCGCGGCGGCCACGTCGACGTCGTCGAGCACGATCAGCGCGCTGTTGCCGCCGAGTTCGAGGTGCGCCCGCTTCAGCAGTTGGCCCGCCCGCGCGCCGATGACCCGGCCGGCCTCCGACGATCCGGTGAACGAGATCACGGGGATGCGCGGTTCGTCGACGACGGCGGCGCCGACCTCGGCGCGCCCGGGCAGCACCGCGAACACGTCCGGCGGCAGCCCCGCGGCTTCCAGCAGCGCGGCGAAGAACAGTCCGCCGGCGACGGTGGTGCGCGGGTCGGGCTTGTGCACGACGGCGTTGCCGAGCGCGAGGGCGGGAGCGATCGAGCGCGCCGAGAGGATCGCGGGGAAGTTGAACGGCGAGATCACTCCGACGACGCCGACCGGACGGCGACGAGCGAGGCTGAGGCGCGGCCTGCTGCTCTGCAGCAGCTGGCCGTACGGCATCATCGCGGTCGCCGCCGCGAGGTGGAACTCCGCGGCGACGAGCCCGGCTTCGAATGCGGCCTTCCCCGCACCGGAACCGGCCTCGCGCACGAGCCAGTGGCCGAGCGCGTCGGAGTGCTCCTCGATCAGCGCAGCCGCGCGGCGCAGCACGGTCGCGCGCTCCTCCGCCGGGCGCGCCGCCCACTCGACCTGGGCCGCCGTCGCGAGCGTCGTCGCGTGGTCCACGTCATCGGGGGTCGACGTGGCGTACGTCGCGATCCGCTGGCCGGTGGCCGGGTTCACGACGTCGGCGGTCGCATCGGTCGTCGTCCACCCCCCGATCCAGGTGCGTCCATCCCACGTCGACTGCTCGAAGAACGTCATCGGTACTTCCTCCCGGACGCCTCAGTGCGTCCTCTCGGCCGTCCGGCGCCAGGTGCCGCCGGTGATGTCGAGGGACGCTACCGGCGGTCGCAGGCGGGGCGACTGACGATTCGTGCACGGCGATGCATGGCCCGCGCCGCAGGTGACGAATCGTGCACGATCCGCGCGAAACCGCGGATCTCCGGGTGCTGCATCTTGACGGACCGCTGCTGGCCGACGTAAGTTTCCCCCGCGACGTGAGGAGGCGTCGGCTTCCACAGCAGGCACGCCGATCCTCCTCACCACGAGACGCGAGGAGGCGCGCGGTGGAGGTGCAGGAGGTCGAGACCGCCGACGACTGGGAGGACATCGTCTCCCGGTGCTTCGTGCCGCTCACCTGCCTGTCGTTCGAGGAGCGCTTCCACGGGCGCATGGAGCATCTCCGCATCGACGACCGCCTCACCGTCTCGTCCGTGGAGAGCGCCGGCCACAGCGCCGAGCGCACGGCACGCACCGCTCGTCGCGCCGACGGCGACGACCTGCACCTCTCGCTGCAGCTGCACTCCACCGGGCTCGTGGCGCAGAACGAGCGCAGCGTGCGCGTGAGCCCCGGCTCGGTCACCACCTACGCGACCGACCAGGGCTACTACCTCGACTACTCGGCGCCGCAGCAGCGACAGCTCATCGTCCAGGTCTCCCGCAGTTCGCTGGGCATCCCGAACCAGCTCATCGACGAGTCGTGCCGTCGCCTGCTCGTCCCCTCCAACGCGTCGACGCGCACGCTCTTCTCGCACGCGTCGGCGCTCCGCCAGGCCGTGCCGCTCGCGACCGCGTCGGGCGCCCACGAGCTCGCAGAGGCCACGCGCGACCTGGCCGCGACCATGATCCGCTCGTCGTTCACGACGACCGAGGTGCTTCCGCAGACGCCCGCGGCGCTGCTCGCGACCGTCGAGGAGCACCTCCGGCACCATGCCTCCGACCCCGACCTGTCGCTGGAAGCCGTCGCCCACCGGCACTACATCTCGCGCCGCAAGCTGTACCTGCTGTTCGAGCGCAACGACACGACGCCCGCCGACTTCCTGCGCCGCACCCGCCTGCGCATGGGCGAGCGGATGCTGCGCGAACTCGACGCCCCGGTCGCCGACGTCGCGGTGCGGGCCGGCTTCAGCGATCCGACGACGTTCTCGCGGGCCTTCCGTCGCGAGTACGGCGCGACGCCCCGCGAGTACCGCGACCAGCATGCGCCGCGCGCCCTGGCGTCCTCCGCGGCCTGAGCCGGATCGCGAACGACGAAGGCCCGGAGCATCCGCCCCGGGCCTTCTCTCTGGTGCGCAAGGGGGGAGTTGAACCCCCACGCCCTCTCGGGCACACGGACCTGAACCGTGCGCGTCTGCCTATTCCGCCACTTGCGCTCACCACTGACGCGCGCACATGGCGCACCAGCCAACAGAGACTAACACTTCAGCGGCGCGCATGCCATTCGACCGCCGGGGGCGATGCCCGCGGGCCCCGCCTCGCCCCCGCGATCCCGTCCACTTGAAACGATGCGCTCGCGGCATCCGCCCCCTAGCATCGAGTGGACAGGGAACGACGCCGTTCGCACCCCCACCCCCATCGAGAGGATCTGCAGTGGCGACGACGGACGACTCCATCGCTCGGCCCGACCTGGCGGGCATCCGCGGCTGGCTCTTCGACCTCGACGGCGTGCTCACGCCGACGGCCGAGGTGCACATGCACGCGTGGGCGCGGCTGTTCGCCCCGTTCCTCGAGTCGCGCGGCGTGAAGCCGTACGAGACCGCCGACTACTTCGCCTACATCGACGGCAAGCCGCGCTACGACGGCGTGCGGAGCCTGCTCGCGAGCCGCGGCATCACGCTGCCCGAGGGCACGCCCGACGACCCGCCGACCACCGAGACGGTGTGCGGGCTCGGCAACCGCAAGAACGACGCGTTCAACGAGTCGCTCGCCGAGGACGGCGTGGAGGCGTACCCGGCCAGCGTCGCGTTCCTCGACGCGCTCGCGGCGACCGACGCCGAGGTCGCGGTGGTCTCGAGCTCGAAGAACGCTCCGTCGGTGCTCGCGACCGCGGGCCTCGCCGACCGCTTCGAGGTCGTCGTGCACGGCGGCGTGGCGGCCGAGCACGGCATCCCCGGCAAGCCCGCGCCCGACACCTACGAGTACGGCGCCGAGCTGCTCGGCCTGCCGACGACCGCGTGCGTCGTCGTCGAGGACGCCGAGTCGGGCGTGCAGGCGGGCGCCGCCGGCGACTTCGGGCTCGTCGTGGGCGTCGACCGCGGCGCCGGCCACGAGAACCTGCGCCGACTCGGCGCCGACCTCGTCGTGTTCGAGCTCGACGAGCTCATCCCCCTGCTCCCCCAGCACCACCGAAAGGCCGGATCATGAGGTTCGCCGACCACGACCCGCTGAACCGCAACCGGTTCCCCGTCGACGACTGGGCCCTCGTCGAGACCGAGTTCTCGGCCGACGACATCGGCACGACCGAGACCATGTTCGCCGTGGGCAACGGCTACCTCGGCCTGCGAGGCAACGTCGACGAGGGCCGCGACGGGCACGTGCACGGCACGTTCATCAACGGCTTCCACGAGACCTGGCCGATCCGCCACGCGGAGGAGGCGTTCGGCTTCGCCCGCGTGGGGCAGACCATCGTGAACGCGCCCGACGCGAAGACGATCCGGCTGTACGTCGACGACGAGCCGCTCGTGCTCACCAACGCCGAGCTCATGAGCTACGAACGGCGGCTCGACTTCCGCACCGGCACGCTGAGCCGGTCGCTCGAGTGGCGCACCCCGTCGGGCAAGCGCGTGCAGATCACCTCGCGCCGCATGGTCTCGTTCACCGATCGCCACCTCGGCGTCATCGAGTACGAGGTCGAGCTGCTCGACGCCGACGCCGCCGTGACCATCTCCAGCCAGATGCTGAACCGGCAGGACGGCCGCGACGAGTACCGCTCGGGCGTGCAGGAGTCGGTCGAGGCGTTCGACCCGCGCAAGGCCGAGCAGTTCACCGAGCGCGTGCTGCAGCCGCGCCTGAAGCGCGAGCGCGACGGCCGCTACCTGCTTGGCTACCGCTGCACGAACTCGGGCATGACGGTGGTCGCGGGCACCGAGCACCGCATCGAGACCGAGAACCCGTTCGACGAGACGACCACGATCGAGGACGACCTCGCGAAGCACGTGTACCGCATGCGCGCCGAGCAGGGGAAGCCGGTCCGCATCACCAAGCTGTTCACGTACCACACCGCGGCGTCGGTGCCCGTGCGCGAGCTCGCCGACCGCTGCGACCGCTCGCTCGACCGCGCCGCCGAGGTCGGCGTCGAGGAACTGCTGCGGCAGCAGGAGGCCTGGCTCGACGACTACTGGACGAACACGGACGTCGAGATCCCGGGGCATCCGACCCTGCAGCAGGCGACCCGCTGGAACCTGTTCCAGCTCGCCCAGGCCACGGCCCGCACCGACGGCGGCGGCGTCGCGGCGAAGGGCGTCTCGGGGTCGGGCTACGGCGGTCACTACTTCTGGGACTCCGAGGTCTACGTCATGCCGTTCCTCTCCTATACGGCACCCAACACGGCGCGCAACGTGCTGCGATTCCGGCAGCGGATGCTGGAGCCGGCGCGCGCGCGGGCCACGGAGCTCAACCAGCGCGGCGCGCTCTTCCCGTGGCGCACCATCAACGGCCTCGAGTCGAGCGCGTACTACGCGGCGGGCACGGCGCAGTACCACATCGACGCCGACATCTCGTATGCGCTCGTGCAGTACGTGGCGGCGACGGGCGACGAGGACTTCGTGGCCCGCGGCGCGATCGACGTGCTCGTCGAGACGGCGCGCATGTGGGAGGACCTCGGGTTCTGGCGCTCGAACTCGGTCGAGGTGTTCCACATCCACGGCGTCACGGGGCCCGACGAGTACACGACGGTCGTGAACGACAACCTCTACACGAACGTCATGGCGAAGGGGAACCTGAAGGCGGCCGCCATCGCCGTCGACGAGCTGCGCCGGCGCGCCCCGGCGGCCTACGCGCGCGCGGTCGACCGACTCGACCTGCACCCCGACGAGGCCGACGAGTGGCGGCGCGCGGCCGACCACATGTTCATCCCGTTCGACGAGCAGCTCGGCGTGCACCCGCAGGACTCCGCGTTCCTCGAGAAGGAGCTGTGGGACCTCGAATCGACGCCCGCGAGCCGTCGCCCGCTGCTGCTGCACTACCACCCGCTCGTCATCTACCGGTTCCAGGTGCTGAAGCAGGCCGACGTCGTGCTCGCGCTGCTGCTCCAGGGCGACCAGTTCTCGACCGAGGAGAAGCAGGCGAACTTCGAGTACTACGACCCGCTGACCACGGGTGACTCGACCCTGTCGGCGGTCGTGCAGTCGATCATCGCGTCGGAGGTCGGGTACCACGAGCTGTCGATGCGGTACTTCCGCGCGGCGCTGTTCGTCGACCTCGCCGACCTGCACCACAACGCCCAGGACGGCGTCCACGTGGCGTCCACCGGCGGCGTCTGGAGCTCCCTCGTCTACGGCTTCGGCGGGTTCCGCGACCACAACGGCGTCTTCACGTTCGACCCGCGCCTGCCCGACGACTGGGATCGCCTGATCTTCCGCCTCACCATCCGGGAGACGCGCGTGCGCGTCGAGCTCGAGCCGACCGCCATGACGTTCACGGTCGAGGCCGGCACCGAGGCGCAGTTCTCGGTGCGCGGCGAGCAGGTCGTGGTGCGCGAGGGCGAACCGGTGACGGTCGCACTCGACGGCCAGGGCCCGCGCCACTACGGCATGCCGAACATGCGCGACGTGGAGGGGGCCCGCCGCGCGGACGGCACCCTGCTCACCGCGTCGATGCCCACGATCGCGGTCGACCTCGAGGAGTCCGAGTCCACAACGGGCTTCGACTGACGAATGGCGCGCGCAGGCGCTGCGGCTAACATGCACTGAGGAACCAAGCGGATCGGGAGACCTGTGGGCCTACTGGACAACTTCGAGAAGGGTCTCGAACGCGCCGTCAACGGCGCTTTCGCGAAGACCTTCCGCTCGGGGCTGCAGCCGGTCGAGATCACGGCGGCCCTGAAGCGCGAGCTCGACACGAAGGCCGCGGTCGTGTCGCGCGACCGCGTGCTCGTCCCGAACACCTTCCGGGTGCGGATGTCGCGTGCCGACCTGCAGCGCATGTCCACGCTCGGCCCCGCACTCGTCGACGAGCTCACCGACGTCGTGCAGCAGCACGCCGCGAGCCAGGGCTTCCAGTTCGCCGGCGGCATCCAGATCTCCCTCGAGCCCGACGAGGGCCTGTCGGAGGGCATGGTCCAGGTCGACTCGAGCAACGTCAAGGGCGACATCGCCTGGACTCCCGTGCTCGACATCGGCGGCAGGCGGCATCCGATCATCAAGGGCCGCACCGTGATCGGCCGCGGCAGCGAGGCCGACATCACGCTCGACGACTCGGGCGCGAGCCGCAAGCACGTCGAGGTGCAGTGGGACGGCCGGCGGGCCCGCGTGCGCGACCTCGGCTCGACCAACGGCACGCAGCTGAACGGCGACCCGGTGCGCGAGGCGATCCTCGAGCCCGACTCGGTCATCACGGTCGGTCGATCGCGCATCGTCTTCCGCGTGCTCGCCCAGGCCGCTCCGGCCGCGGGCGGCGGGGCCCCTTCCACCAGGCGCCACGACATGAACGGGTTCTGGGGGCCCGCTGAATGAGCGAACTCACCCTCCTGGTCCTGCAGCTGTCGTTCCTCGCACTGATGTGGATCTTCGTGTTCTCCATCGTGTGGGCCCTGCGCAGCGACCTGTTCGGCCAGCGCGTGCGCAAGATGCAGACGGCGGATGCCTCGGGGCAGTCGACTCCGCCCACCCCGCCGCGCGGCACCGAGGCGCCCCGCCCGCCCGCCGCCGCGGCCGCCGCCGGAGCCGGCGACATCGCGACCACCGACAACGCCGGTCGGCTCGTGATCACCTCGGGCGCGAAGGCGGGCAGCGAGTTCCCGCTCGGGCGCGACGAGATCACGATCGGCCGCTCCAGCGACTCGTCGATCATCATCCGCGACGACTACACCTCGAACCACCACGCCCGGCTCATGCTCTGGAGCAACCAGTGGATGATCCAGGACCTCGACTCCACGAACGGGACCTTCCTGAACGGCTCCCGCGTGACCGTGCCCGCTGCGGTGCCGCTCGGAGCCACCGTGAAGGTGGGCGCGACCACGTTCGAGCTGCGACGGTAGCCCTATGGCGACGGTCAAGGGCAGTGCCGCGGTCTCGCACGTCGGGAGGATCCGGTCGAACAACCAGGACTCCGGCTATGCGGGCCGCCACCTGTTCGTCGTCGCCGACGGCATGGGCGGGCACGCGGGCGGCGACGTCGCCAGCGCGATCGCGACCCGCTACATCCGCGACGCGGACCAGCTCTACCCGTCGGTGCAGGACGCGTCGGCGGCGCTGCACGACAGCCTGATCGGCGCGAACCAGCGCCTCGCCGAGACGGTCGCCGAGCACTCGGAGCTCACGGGCATGGGCACGACCGTGAGCGCCGTGCTGCTGCACGGCGACCAGGTGGCCATCTCCCATATCGGCGACTCGCGCATCTACCTGCTCCGCGGCGGCGAGCTCAGCCAGATCTCCACCGACCACACCTTCGTGCAACGACTCGTCGACGCGGGCCGCATCACGGAGGAGGAGGCCATGGTGCATCCGCGCCGCTCGGTGCTGATGCGCGTGCTCGGCGACGTCGAGTCCTCCCCGGAGATCGACACGCTCACGCTCGACACCCGTCCGGGCGATCGCTGGCTGCTCTGCTCCGACGGCCTGTCGGGCGTCGTGTCGTTCGAGGACATCCGCAAGGCGCTCCTCTCCGAGGCCGGCGCGAAGCCCGTCGCCGACCGGCTCGTGAAGGCGTCGCTCGACGGCGGCGCCCCCGACAACGTCACGGTCGTGGTGCTCGACATCGGCGAGCCCGCCGCGCCGTCGACCCCGCCGCAGATCGTCGGCTCGGCCGCAGCTCCGCCCGCCTTCGGCACGCCCGAGCCGGCGCGCCAGCGCTCCCTCCTGCTCACCCCGTTCCGCGTGCACCCCGTGCAGGAGACGCACTTCGAGCCGGACTCGGCGGAGTACTACGACGAGATCATCGAGGAGGACGCGCGTCGGCGCCGCCGCCGCATCGTCACCTGGACGGTCGGCGTGCTGCTCATCGTCGCCGCGGTCGCCGGCCTCGCGGTGCTCGCGTACCAGTGGACGCAGACCCGCTACTTCGTGGGCGAGTCGAACGGCCGGGTGGCGATCTACCAGGGCATCCAGCAGAACCTCGGGCCGATCGTGCTCAGCGAGCTGTACCGCGAGGCGGACATCGACGTCGCCGAGCTGCGGCTGTACGACCAGCAGCGCGTCGAGGAGACCATCAGCACCGGCTCGCTCCAGGACGCCGAGGCCGTCGTCGACAGGCTGGAGGAGTCCCTTGAGTAACCGGGCAGGCACCACCGCCGCGGTCCCGCCGACCGGCGGCCCGCCGACGTCGGGCGTGCGACGCATCCACCTCCCGCAGAAGCTGCGCAACATCGAGCTCGCGCTGCTGCTGGTCGCGTGCGGCATCAACGCGGGCGCGATCGTGCTCGTGCAGCTGGGCGCGCTTGGCGCGGTCGACACGCAGCTCATCCTGCTCGGCGTGGGCCTCTCGGTGCTCGTGATCGGCCTGCACGTGGCCATGCGCTTCGTGGCGCGCGACGCCGACCCCTTCCTGCTGCCGATCGCCACCGTGCTCAACGGCATCGGCATCGCCGAGATCTACCGCATCGACATCGCCTTCGGCGACGCGGGGTGGGACAGCGCCGCGGTGCGCCAGATCGCGTGGTCCGCCATCGCCATCGTCGCCGCGATCGCGGTCATCCTGATCGTGCGCAACCACCGCGTGCTGTTCAAGTACACGTACCTCTCGGGCCTCGTCGCGGTGCTGCTCCTGCTGCTGCCGCTGGTGCCGGGGCTCGGCCGCGAGATCAACGGCGCACGGGTGTGGATCGGCATCGGCGACATCGCCACCTTCCAGCCCGGTGAGATCGCGAAGATCGCGCTGGCCGTGTTCTTCGCCGGGTACCTGGTGCGCAACCGCGACAGCCTGTCGATGGTGGGCACGAAGTTCCTCGGCATGCGGTTCCCGCGGGCCCGCGACCTCGGGCCGCTGCTCGTGGTCTGGGCCCTGTCGATGTCGGTCATCGTCTTCCAGCGCGACCTCGGTACCGCACTGCTGTACTTCGGCCTGTTCCTCGTGATGCTCTACGTCGCGACCAGTCGCCTGTCCTGGGTGCTCCTCGGCCTCGGCCTCTTCTTCGCCGGCGCGATCGTGGCGAGCCAGACGCTCGGCTACGTCAACGCGCGCTTCGACAACTGGCTGAACGCGTTCGACCAGGACATCTACGACGCCGTCGGCGGCAGCTTCCAGCTCGTGCAGGGCCTGTTCGGGCTGGCGAACGGCGGCCTCATCGGCACCGGCCTCGGCCAGGGCCGGCCCGACATCACGCCCGTGCCGCAGAGCGACTACATCATCGCCAGCCTCGGCGAGGAGCTGGGGCTCGCCGGCCTGTTCGCCATCTTCATGCTGTACGCGCTGCTCGTCGCGCGCGGCTTCCGCATCGGCTTCGCGGGGCAGGACGACTTCGGCAAGCTGCTCGGCGTCGGCCTCGCGTTCGTCGTCGCCCTCCAGGTCTTCATCGTGGTCGGCGGCGTGACGCGGGTGATCCCGCTCACCGGCCTGACAACGCCGTTCCTCGCGGCCGGTGGTTCGTCGCTCGTGGCGAACTGGATCATCGTGGCGCTGCTGCTGCGGCTCTCCGACACGGTGCGCAACCACCCGAGGCTGGTGATCGACGGATGAACCGGGAACTCAAGCGGGTCTCGATCCTGACCCTGCTCATGGTCGGCACGCTGCTCGTGTCCACGACCGTGATCCAGTACTTCGCGGCCGACGCGCTGAACGCCGATCCGCGCAACTCCCGCACGCTCTACGAGTCGTACTCGGTCGAGCGCGGGCCGATCCTCGTCGACGGCGCCCCGATCGCCTACTCGGAGCCGTCGGGCGACAACTACAAGTTCCAGCGCGTCTACACCGAGGGCCCGCTCTACGCGCCGGTGACCGGCTACATCCCGGTCAACGGCGAGGCCACCGGCATCGAACGCGCGATGAACGAGTACCTGAGCGGGCAGTCGAGCTCGCAGTTCTTCGACTCGGTGAACCGCCTGATCACGGGGCAGGACCCGCAGGGGGCATCCGTCGACGTCACGATCGACCCGGTCGCCCAGCAGGCCGCGTGGGATGCGCTCGGCGACCTGCAGGGTGCCGTCATCGTCACCGAGCCCGCGACCGGCAAGATCATCGCGATGGTCTCGAAGCCGTCGTTCGACCCGAACTCGATGGTCGTGCACAACGGCGCGGAGGTGCAGCAGACCTTCGACGCGCTGCTCGCCGACCCGCAGGACCCGCTGTTCAACCGCGCGATCGGCGGCGACATGAACCCGCCGGGCTCGGTCTTCAAGCTGGTGGTCGCGGCGGCCGCGTTCGAGTCGGGCGAGTACACGCCCGAGTCCACCCTGCCGAACCCGGGGTCGTTCACGCTGCCGGGGTCGACGTCGGTGGTCACCAACGCCGGCGGCGGCCGATGCGGCGGCGGTGAGGAGGTCACGATCGCCGACGCCATCCGGCTCTCCTGCAACATCCCGTTCGCCGAGCTCGGCATCGAGCTGGGCGACACCGCGATCCGCGAGCAGGCCGAGCGGTTCGGGTTCAACGTGACCCACGCCATCCCGATGGAGTCGGAGGCGAGCGTCTACCCCCGCGGCCTCGACGACGCGCAGACCGCGCTCAGCGCGTTCGGCCAGTACGAGGTGCGGGCGACGCCGCTGCAGATGGCCATGGTCTCGGCCGGCATCGCGAACGGCGGCATCGTCATGCGGCCGAACGTCGTCGACGCGGTCATCGCACCCGACCTGAGCCCGCTCGAGTCGTTCGAGCGGATGGAACTCGGCCGGGCGGTCAGCCAGCAGACCGCGCGCCAACTTACTGACATCATGATCTCCGGCGTCGAGAGCGGCGCGGCGAGTAATGCAAGAATAGACGGCGTCAGCGTGGCGGGGAAGACGGGCACAGCCCAGAACGGCACGGACGACCCGTACACCCTCTGGTTCACCGGATTCGCCCCTGCTGACAACCCTCAGTATGCGATCACGGTGCTGGTAGAAGACGGAGGGGGATTGGGACAGAGTGGGTTCGGCAACCTCATCGCCGCACCCATCGCGAAGCAGGTACTAGAGGCGGTGCTGAACGAATGAGACCGAGCGCTGGGCTCACCTTTGGTGGGCGCTACGAACTCCAGTCCAGGATCGCCATCGGCGGCATGGGCGAGGTCTGGCAGGCGACCGATCTCGTGATCGGCCGTCAGGTCGCGATCAAGATCCTGAAGGACGAGTACCTCGGCGACCCCGGCTTCCTCGAGCGGTTCCGCGCCGAGGCGCGGCACGCGGCGCTCGTCAACCACGAGGGCATCGCGAACGTCTTCGACTACGGCGAGGAGGAGGGCAGCGCCTTCCTCGTGATGGAGCTCGTGCCCGGCGAGGCGCTCTCCACGATCCTCGAGCGCGAGCACGTGCTCTCGACCGACAAGGTGCTCGACATCGTCGCGCAGACCGCGTCGGCACTGCACGCGGCACACGCCGCCGGCCTCGTGCACCGCGACATCAAGCCCGGCAACCTCCTCATCACGCCCGACGGGCGCGTCAAGATCACCGACTTCGGCATCGCCCGCATCGCCGACCAGGTGCCGCTCACCGCGACCGGCCAGGTCATGGGCACGGTGCAGTACCTCTCCCCCGAGCAGGCCTCCGGTCACCCCGCGTCCCCCACCACCGACATCTACTCGCTCGGCATCGTCGCCTACGAGGCGCTCGCCGGCCGCCGCCCGTTCACTGGCGAGTCGCAGGTGGCCATCGCGATGGCGCAGATCAACGAGACGCCGCCCGACCTGCCCGCGACGGTCTCCGAGCCGGTCCGCAACCTTGTCTACGCCTGCATCGCGAAGAACCCGGCCGACCGCCCGCAGTCGGCCGCCCACCTCTCGCGCGCCGCGACCGCTCTGCGTCGCGGCGACGTGCAGGGCGCCGCCGCGTCGGTGCCCGCCATCCTCGGCGCCGCCGGCGCGGCTGCCGCAGCCACGATGATGATGCCGCGCAGCGGCGACACCGCGGCGACGACCGTGCTCATGGCCTCGGGCGGCACGCCGACCGACGGCGAGGAGGCACCCGCCGAGGAGGAGAAGAAGCGCAGCCCGTGGACGTGGCCGCTGATCGTGCTCATCGCGATCCTCGCGATCGTGCTCATCGGCACGATCATCGCGCTGGCCCTCAACAACGGCTCGGCGCAGGCACCACCCAGCACGTCGACGAGCGCACCGCCGAGCTCGCCGCCGCCGACCTCCGACACCCCGACGCCGACGCCCACCGATTCCACGGTGCAGATCAACCAGGACGACTACCTCGGCCTGTCGGTCGACAACGCCCGCACGGGCCTCGAGGCACTCGGCATGTCGGTCAACGCGGTCGAGGGCAACGCGGCGACCGATCCGGCGGATGCGGGCACCGTCTACGCGGTGAACCCCACCGGCCCGGTCGAGCAGGGCTCGCAGATCACGATCACCTACTACGCCGACCCGGTCGCGCCGTCCGCACCGTCGTCCGCGCCGACGGTGAACCCCGCCACCACCCCGCCGAACACCGACGTGCAGGTCAGCTGGCCGGGGCAGAACTGCCCCGCCGGCCAGACGCTGACCGGCTACGAGGTCGCGGTCACGGGCGACGCATCGATCCCGAACAACGCGGTCGTGGGCGCGAGCACCACGTCGGCCACGGTTCGGGCCGGCACCGGCGACTTCGAGGTCACGTACCGCTACTTCTGCGGTCCGCTCGACTCGCCGTTCTCGCCGCCCGCGCAGGTGACGGTCCAGGCCGCGACCTCGACGCCCGCCCCCTGATCGGACGCCGGAGGAGAGACGAGTGCACGTGACCGATAACGGCCGGCTCCTGGCCGGTCGCTACCGCGTCGGCGAACTCATCGGTCGCGGCGGCATGTCCGACGTGCACGCCGGCACCGACACGCGCCTGGGCCGCAGCGTCGCCATCAAGCTGCTGAAGTCGTCGCTCGCCACCGATCCGGCGTTCCGCACCCGCTTCCGCCAGGAGGCGCAGTCGGCCGCGCGCATGGCGCACCCGACCATCGTGCGGGTCTTCGACGCCGGTGAGGAGACCGTGCTCGACGGCTCCGGTCACGAGGTGCAGCTGCCGTTCATCGTGATGGAGCGGGTCGAGGGCCGCCTGCTGCGCGACATCATCCGCGAGGGTCCGCTCGAGCCGGCCGAGGCCGCGCGCATCATCGACGGCGTGCTCACGGCGCTCGAGTACTCGCACCGCGCGGGCGTCGTGCACCGCGACATCAAGCCCGGCAACATCATGATCACCTCGGCCGGCCAGGTGAAGGTGATGGACTTCGGCATCGCGCGCGCGATCTCCGACTCCTCGACGACCGTGGCCCAGACCACCGCGATCCTCGGCACCGCCTCGTACTTCTCGCCGGAGCAGGCGAAGGGCGAGACGGTGGATGCCCGCACCGACCTCTACTCGACCGGCGTGGTGCTGTTCGAGATGCTCACGGGGCGTCCCCCGTTCCGCGGCGAGACGCCGGTCGCGGTCGCATACCAGCACGTCAGCGAGCGGCCGGTCAAGCCGAGCGTCATCAACCCGCGGGTCTCGCCGGCGTTCGACACGGTCGTGCTGCACGCGCTCGGCAAGGACCGCTCGCAGCGGTACCAGACCGCGGCCGACTTCCGCTCCGACGTCGACGTGGCCGCGTCCGGTCGCGTGCCGGTCCACCGGCAGCCGGACGAGACCGAGCTGCTGTTCGGCGCTCCGTCGACCTCGCTCTCCAGCTCGGAGCTGGCGCTGCGCCAGCTCACCGAGGACGAGACGATGGATCGCACCCAGCGGCGCCCACCGGCGCTCTGGATCTGGGCGGGCGTCGTCGCCGTGGTCGTGACGGTGCTCGCCGTCATGTACTGGGCGTTCAACCTGACGCCGACCGACGACATCCCCTCGAGCGCTCGCGAGATCCCCGCCCTGCAGGGCATGTCGTACGAGGAGGCGACGGGCGTGCTGCAGGACCTCGACCTCCAGGCGACGCAGCTCACCGAGACCAGCGACGCCGTCCCCGAGGGGCAGGTCATCCGCTCCGATCCCGAGGCCGGCACCATCGTCGAACCCGGCCAGGTGGTCGTGCGCGTCTACGTCTCCACGGGTCGCGAGGTCGTCGACATCCCCGACCTGCGCAACCAGACCCTCGACCAGGCGAAGGAGGCGCTCGAGAGCCGGGGCCTCACCGCCGGCAGCGAGACGCGCGAGAACTCGCCGACGGTCCCCGCCGACATCGTGCTCGCGACCGACCCTGCGGGCGGCAGCTCGGTGACGGTCGGCTCGACGGTCAACTTCCGCGTCTCGAGCGGGCTCGTCACGCTCCCCGACCTCACGGGCCAGCCGCTGTCGACCGCGAGCTCGCTGCTGCGCGGCAGCACGCTCCAGCTGAACCCGGTGCCGCAGCCCGACAGCTCGTGCCCGGCGCAGCCGAACGATCCGGTGGTGCAGCAGTCGCTGCCCCCGGGCGACGTGCCGCAGAAGTCCGACGTCACGCTCCGGTACTGCGCCGGCGGGTCGAACGACGGCGGCGGGAACGACGGCGACGACGGCTGATCGATCGAGCGGATGCCGCGAGGCATCCGCTCGCCGTCACCCGACGTGCACCCGGCTCAGGCCGACTTCATGTGCGGGCTCATGCCCACGGCGCGCTCGGCTGCGCCCTTCAGGCCGGCCGACTCGAGCCAGTTGCCGAGCATGCGGTAGCCGCCCTCGGTGAGCACCGACTCGGGGTGGAACTGCACGCCGAAGATCGGGGCGCTCGCGTGGCGGAGGCCCATGATCACGCCACCCTCGGTGCGCGAGGTGACGACCAGGTCGTCGGGGATCGTGCCGTCGACCACGGCGAGCGAGTGGTAGCGGGTCGCGGTGAACCGCTGCGGCACGCCGTCGTAGAACGGGCTGTCGTCGTGCACGATCGACGAGGTCTTGCCGTGCATGAGCTCCTCGGCGTTCGTGACCACGCCGCCGAACGCCTCCGCGATGGCCTGGTGTCCGAGGCAGACGCCGAGCAACGGCTGGCCAGTGCCGAGCGCCTCCTCGACGGCGGGGATGGAGGCACCGGCATCGGCGGGCTTGCCCGGACCGGGCGACACCAGCACGGCGTCGAACTCGGCCATGCGCGCACCGAGCTCCCCCTCGGGGATGTCGTCGTTGCGCACCACGACGGTCTCCGCTCCGAGCTCCTGCAGGTAGCCGTTCAGCGTGTAGACGAAGCTGTCGTAGTTGTCGATCACCAGCACTCGCGTCACCGGATCACCCTACCCCCATTCGATTCCGACCGAACGCGCGTGCACGGTAGAATCGGGCGCATGGCACGTGCGAACTCCTCGAAGCCCGAGCGCGTCGAGCAGACCAACTCCGACGAGACCCCGAACCCGGTGTGGTTCAAGCCGGTCATGTTCGGCTTCATGCTCGTCGGCCTCGCGTGGATCATCGTCTTCTACGTGAGCCAGGGTCAGTGGCCGGTGCCCGACCTCGGCTCGTGGAACATCCTCGTCGGGTTCGGCATCGCCTTCATCGGCTTCCTCATGACCACCCGCTGGCGATAGCGGCGGCGGGACACGAACTCGAAGAGCGGGGCGGATGCGACGAGCATCCGCCCCGCTTCTCTGGGCCGACCCGGCCGCGTCCCCCTTAAGGGCGACAATTACACCCCTGTAACTCTCCCCAGATGTGGAGAAGCCTGTGGATAACTCTCGGCCGTGCGCGTCTGCAGCTCAGATGAGCGGGAAGAAGAAGTACCGCAGGCTGAGCAGCACGAGCACCGCCGACAGGGCGACCAGCAGGCCGATCTGCAGGCCGCGTCGTGAGCGGTCGCGGGTCTCTACGAAGATCAGGCCGACCAGCGCGCCGCCGACGAGTCCGCCCAGGTGCGCCTGCCAGGCGATGTTGAACCCGGGCACGAACCCGATGACGAGGTTGATGCCCACGAGGATGAGCAGCTGCGTCGCCTGCCCCCCGAGCCGTCGCTGGATGACGAGGAACGCGCCCATCAGGCCGAAGATGGCACCGGATGCCCCGACGACCGCCGTGTTCGGGTTCGACAGCCAGATCACGCCGACCGAACCCGCGAACCCCGAGATGAAGTAGAGCGCGAGGAATCGCCCGCGGCCGAGCAGCCCCTCGAGGAGCTGCCCGAGGATCCACAGCGTGTACATGTTCAGCAGCACGTGGAAGATCAGTCCGGTCGAGTGCACGAACATGGTCGTGATCATGCGCCACGGCTCGAACGCGATCTCACTCATCGCGAGCGGGGTGAAGTACAGGCGGTTCGTGATGCCGAGCCCCGGGATGAGCTGCAGCACGAACACCGCGACCGTGATGCCGATGAGGGTATACGTCACCACCGGCGCGCCCGAGCTCGCGCGCGTGAGCACCCGCGAGCGCACGCGCGGCGCCTGCTGGCGCTGCTCGCGCATGCACTCCGGGCACGTCACCCCGACCGCGCCCTGCGTCTGGCACTCACCGCAGATGGTTCGCCCGCAGCGCTGGCACAGCACGTAGCTCACGCGATCGGGGTGCCGGTAGCAGCGGCTCCCCGGGTCGGCGTCGGTCACGTCGGATCAGACCGCTTCGACGGAGATGGTCTCGATCACGACGTCCTCGAGCGGGCGGTCGCGCCCGTCGGTGGGCACGGCGGCGAGCTTGTCGACGACACCCTGGCTCGCGGCATCCGTCACCTTGCCGAAGATGGTGTGCTTGCCCTGCAGCCAGGTGGTCGGGCCGACCGTGATGAAGAACTGCGAGCCGTTCGTGCCGCGTCCCATCTGCTTGCCGGCGTTGGCCATCGCGAGCACGTACGGCTCGGTGAAGTCGAGTTCGGGGTGGATCTCGTCGTCGAACTGGTAGCCGGGGCCGCCGATGCCCTGGCCGAGCGGGTCGCCGCCCTGGATCATGAAGCCCGGGATGATGCGGTGGAACACGACGCCGTCGTACAGCGGGTCGGTCGTCTTCTGGCCGGTGGCCGGGTGCGTCCACTCCTTGGCGCCCGTCGCGAGGCCGACGAAGTTGTCCACCGTCTTCGGTGCGTGGTTGCCGTAGAGCTCGACCTGGATGGGTCCGTGGTTGGTCGTGATCGTCGCGACTGCGGTGTGTTGTGGCATGTCCACGATTCTCGCACAGGGGAATCTGTCAACCCGTATGCCCGATTCGACACTCACTCCCTGATCCGGGCCATTGTGGTGGCAAGATGGAGGAGTTCGCTGCAGCAGACGATGGAGGGTCGAGATGAGCCTGTCACGCAAGCGCCGGAAGGAACTCAAGCGACTCCGCGGAAGTGCGGAGCAGCTGTGGGGAGAGCAGCAGGCGGTACTCGAGCGCGCGAACACCGTCGCGCGCGAGGCCAGCCGGCAGCTCGGCCACCTCACCCGTGAGGAGGTCACGCCGCGTGTGCGCCAGGGATACGACACCTACGTGGGGCCGCGGGTCGATGCGGTCGGCAAGTTCGCCACCGACACCGGCAAGTCGATCGAGCGCACCATGGTGCCCGTGCTGGGCAGTGCGCTCGGCACGATCATGTCGATCGGCGACGTCGCGAAGGACAAGCGCGTGCGCGCCGCCCTCGCGCGGGTGAACCCGAGGTTCGAGGAGCCCAAGTCGAGCGGTCCGGGCGTCGGCGGCTACATCGCCATCGGTGCGGCCGTGGTCGCGGCCGGTGCGATCGCGTACGCCGTCTGGCAGACGTTCCGCGCCGACGACGAGCTGTGGGTCGCCGAGGACGAGCCGACGCCGGGCCCCGACAAGGAAGCCTGAGACGCACGGCGCCGGCACCGACCGGCGCCCCGGGCCCGAGCGACGCGAAGCGCGTGCTCGGGCCCGTCGTCGTGCCCGCAGTGCGTCGCACTCGGTGTGCACCCGGAATTCACGCGATTCCCTCTTGCGCGCGAATGCTCCGCGGCGCTAACGTGTGATCTCGTCAGAAGTGGTTCTCGAGCAGGGGAAGGAGTGATCAGCATGATTTGCACGCAGACGTACCGCATCGGAGCATACGAGCGCGTCCTCGGGAAGATTCCCGGCAACATGGCGACCTCCTTCGTCGTCCGCTCCCACTAGGCTCCACCGCCCCGCGTCGCCGGCCCCTCATCGGGCCTCTCTTCGCCGACGCATCGCTCCGGTTCCGGAGTTCGCCGCCACCCGACCGTCGTCTCGACGTCGGTGACGCGAACCCTTCGGCACCGGATGCTCCGCCTCGGCGTCGCACCACGCCGGCCGTTCGTGCACGCACGCCGCGACCCGTCCGCACTCCCGCGAGCGGGCCCGCCGAGCGCGGCACCGACGCCCGTCGACGGAGTGCACTCGCACCACCTCCCCACCGCACCACCTCCACGCAAGGAACGATCATGAACAGCCAGATCCTCACCGCCCACCCACCGCGACGCAGCCTGCGCAGCCCGCAGGATGCCGCGGAGCGCATCGCACGCAGCATCGGCATCGCACTGCTGGCCTGGAGCCGGCGCCAGGAGCACCGCCGGTTCGACCGCGACGCGCACCGACTGGCCTTCCGCAACGCACGCGAGCGCGAGCAACGCGAACAGCGGGCGCTGTCGGCAGCGATCACCTCGAGGCCGTACCTGTGACGCCCCCGCTCGTCGCGGGCAGCACCCGCAGGCACTTCGTCGCATCCGCACACGACGGCCCCTCCCGACGGAGGGGCCGTCGTGGCGTGTCAGGCCCCCGTGCCGAGCATCCCCACCGGCGGCTCAGCCGCGTCGAGGCGCAGCCCGACGTCGACCAGGCTCACGCGGTGCAGGTCGGGCACATCGTCGAGCGGGAACCAGCGCGCTTCGTCGCTCGACCCGTCCACCTCGTTGGTGAGCGTGCCGCCGGTCACCGTCGCCCGGTAGACGATGCGCAGCGCGTAGAGGTCGGCGTGCGTATCGCTGTGCCGTCGAGACGCGTCGATCATCATGCGGTCGATGCCGAGCAGCCGGTCGATCCTCGCCCGGTAGCCCGTCTCCTCGAAGATCTCGCGGCGGGCCGCGTCGTGGGGATGCTCGTCCCCTTCGATGCCGCCACCGGGGAGCGTCCAGCCGGTCCTGCCGTGTTCGTTCCAGTGCGCGAGCAGGATCTGGCCCTCGCGGATGATGACGCCGTAGGCCGCGATGCGGATGTCCACGGTCAACAGGCTATCCCGGACCCGGACCGGCGGAGTGACTGTGGAGCCTAGGAGAATCGAACTCCTGACATCCTGCTTGCAAAGCAGGCGCTCTACCAACTGAGCTAAGGCCCCCTGCGGTGCCGCGAGGACGCGGCACCCGGTGTGCAATTGTGGAGTGGGGCTACGAGGACTTGAACCTCGGACCTCTTCGTTATCAGCGAAGCGCTCTAACCGCCTGAGCTATAGCCCCGAAAATGGCCGAGTGACAGACTACCCGACCGGAGTCGGATTCACGAATCGAGTCAGTTGTTCGTGAACCCGACGAGGATGCCGCCGGTCACCTTCACGCTGAGGTTGTACAGCACCGCGACGATCGCGCCCAGCGCGGTGGTCACGACGAGGTTCAGCAGCGAGACGATGATGGCGAAGCCCATGATGTTGCCGAGCGACAGGAAGGCGGTGAGGTCGCCCGCGGTGCCGGCGATGTCCTGCACCAGGTCGTTGACCATGGTGAAGATGTCGGTCGAGTTCAACACGGTCCAGACGAGGAACGTGGCGACGATGTTGATGACCGCGATGCACACCGCGACCAGGAACGACAGCTTCAGCGCCGACCAGAAGTCGATGTAGACCAGCCGCAGGCGCACCTGCTTGGCCGGCGTCCGACGCGAGGACTTCTTGGCGAGCTTGTCCGCGACGCTACTCATCTGCTGCTTCTCCCTTTCCCGGCGAACCCTCGACGCCCTCCCCATCGTGCTCGGTGAGGTTCCGCTCGGTGTTCCGTGCGATGGCGATGATGCGATCGTCGTCCGCGAACTTCGCGAACACCACGCCCATCGTGTCCCGACCCTTGGCCGGGACCTCCGCGACGTCAGAGCGTACCACCTTGCCGCTGGCAAGGACCACAAGGACCTCGTCGCCCTCGGCGACGATGAGCGAGCCCACCAGATCGCCGCGGTCGCCGTTCAGCTTGGCCACCTTGATGCCCAGTCCGCTGCGCCCCTGGATGCGGTACTCCTCGACCGGCGTGCGCTTCGCCCAGCCGCCCTCGGTGACCACGAACACGTAGGTGTCGCTCGGGGAACGGCGGCCCTTCGCGGCATCCGGGCCATCGCCCTCGACCACGACCGACTCGCCTTCGGTGTGGGGCACGACGGATGCCTCGAGCAGCTCGTCCCCCTCGCGGAACGCGATTCCCTTGACGCCGGAGGTCGAACGGCCCATCGGCCGGAGCGCCTCGTCGGTCGCGGCGAAGCGCAGCGACATGCCCTTGCGCGACACGAGCAGCAGCTCGTCGCCCTCGTCGACCAGCATGGCGGAGACGAGTTCGTCGCCCTCGCGCAGGTTGATCGCGATGATGCCGCGCGAGCGGTTGGTGTCGTACTGCGTGAGCTCCGTCTTCTTGACGAGGCCGTCCCGCGTGGCGAGCACGAGGTGCCTGGCCACCTCGTAGTCGCGGATGTCGAGGATCTCCGCGATCTGCTCGTCGGGCTGCATCTCGAGCAGGTTCGCGACGTGCTGGCCCTTCGCGTCGCGGCCGGCCTCGAGGATCTCGTACGCCTTCGCGCGGTAGACCCGGCCCATGTTCGTGAAGAACAGCAGCCAGTGGTGCGTGGTCGTCACGAAGAAGTGCTCGACCACGTCGTCGGCGCGCAGCTGCGCGCCCTTCACTCCCTTGCCGCCGCGATGCTGCGAGCGGTAGTTGTCGCTGCGCGTGCGCTTGACGTATCCGCCCCGGGTGACGGTGACGACCATCTCCTCTTCGGGGATGAGGTCCTCCACGCTCATGTCGCCGTCGAATCCGGGCATGATGTGCGTGCGGCGCTCGTCGCCGTACTTGTCGACGATCGTCGCGAGCTCGTCACTGACGATCGCCCGCTGGCGGGACTCGTCGGCGAGGATCGCCAGGTACTCGGCGATCTCGCGCTCGAGCTCCTCGAGGCGGTCGATGATCTTCTGGCGTTCGAGCGCCGCGAGGCGGCGCAGCTGCATCGTGAGGATGGCGTCGGCCTGCAACTGGTCGACGTCGAGCAGCTCCATCAGCCCCGTGCGGGCGGTGTCGACGTCGGGCGAGCGGCGGATGAGCGCGATCACCTCGTCCAGCATGTCGAGCGCCTTCACGTAGCCGCGCTGGATGTGCGCGTCCGCCTCGGCCTTCGCGAGGCGGAACTTCGTGCGGCGCACGATCACGTCGACCTGGTGGTCGACCCAGTGCGCGATGAACCCGTCGATCGAGAGGGTGCGGGGCACGCCGTCGACGATCGCGAGCATGTTCGCGCCGAAGTTCTCCTGCAACTGGGTGTGCTTGTACAGGTTGTTCAGCACGACCTTCGCGACCGCGTCGCGCTTCAGCACGATCACGAGTCGCTGGCCGGTGCGGCCCGAGGTCTCGTCGCGGATGTCGGCGATGCCGCCGATCTTCCCCTCCTTGACGAGGTCGGCGATCTTGATCGCCAGGTTGTCGGGGTTCACCTGGTACGGCAGCTCGGTGACGACGAGGCAGGTGCGGCCCTGCAGCTCCTCGACCGACACGACCGCGCGCATCGTGATCGAGCCGCGGCCCGTGCGGTACGCGTCGTGGATGCCCTTCACGCCGAGGATCTGCGCCCCGGTCGGGAAGTCCGGCCCCTTGATGCGCTGGATCAGCGCCTCCTGGAGCTCCTCGCGCGAGGCATCCGGGTGCTCGAGGTACCACTGCGCACCCGATGCGACCTCGCGGAGGTTGTGCGGCGGGATGTTCGTGGCCATGCCGACCGCGATGCCGACCGACCCGTTGACCAGCAGGTTCGGGAAGCGGCTCGGCAGGATCGACGGCTCCTGCGTGTGGCCGTCGTAGTTGTCCTGGAAGTCGACGGTGTCCTCGTCGATGTCGCGCACCATCTCGAGCGCGATCGGATGCATCTTGGTCTCGGTGTACCGCGGGGCCGCCGCGCCGTCGTTGCCGGGCGAGCCGAAGTTGCCCTGGCCGAGCGCGAGCGGGTAGCGCATCGACCACGGCTGTACGAGACGCACCAGGGCGTCGTAGATCGCGGTGTCGCCGTGCGGGTGGAACTGACCCATCACGTCGCCGACCACGCGCGAGCACTTCGAGAACGCCTTGTCGGGGCGGTACCCGCCGTCGTACATCGCGTAGATCACGCGGCGGTGCACGGGCTTCAACCCGTCGCGCACGTCGGGCAGTGCGCGCCCGACGATCACGCTCATCGCGTAGTCGAGGTACGACCGCTGCATCTCGAGCTGGAGGTCGACCTGGTCGATGCGGCCGTGCGGGTCGTGCCCCGCGTTCTCCTCAGGAGTGGTGACGTCTGCCATGTGTGCCGTTCAGTCCTCGTCGTCGCGCTCGATCAGATGTCGAGAAAGCGCACGTCCTTCGCGTTCTTCTGGATGAAGCTCCGGCGCGACTCGACGTCCTCGCCCATGAGCGTGGAGAAGATCTCGTCCGCGGCGGCCGCGTCGTCCATCGTGACCTGCAGCAGGGTGCGGGTCTCGGGGTTCATCGTGGTATCCCAGAGCTCCTGGTGGTTCATCTCACCGAGGCCCTTGTAGCGCTGGATGCCGTTCTCCTTCGGGATCCGCTTGCCGTCGGCGATGCCGTCGGCGAGCAGGGCGTCGCGCTCGCGGTCGGTGTAGACGTACTCGTGGTCGGCATTCGTCCACTTGAGTCGATACAGCGGCGGCTGGGCGAGGTACACGTAGCCGAGGTCGATGAGCGGGCGCATGTAGCGGAACAGCAGCGTCAGCAGCAGGGTCGTGATGTGCTGGCCGTCGACGTCGGCGTCGGCCATGAGCACGATCTTGTGGTACCTGACCTTCTCGGGGTCGAAGTCCTCGCCGATGCCGGCACCGAACGCCGTGATCATCGCCTGCACCTCGTTGTTCGCGAGCGCCCGGTCGAGGCGCGCCTTCTCGACGTTCAGGATCTTGCCGCGCAGCGGGAGGATCGCCTGCGTCTCCGGGTTGCGCCCCTGCACGGCCGAACCGCCGGCCGAGTCGCCCTCGACGATGAAGATCTCGGAGACCGTGGCGTCCTTCGACGAGCAGTCCTTCAGCTTGCCGGGCATGCCGCCCGACTCGAGCAGGCCCTTGCGACGGGTGGCCTCGCGCGCCTTGCGCGCCGCGAGGCGCGCGGTCGCGGCCTGGATCGCCTTGCGGATGACGTCGCGCGCCTGGTTCGGGTTGCGGTCGAACCAGTCGCCGAGCTGTTCGGCCGTCACCCGCTGCACGAACGACTTCGCCTCGGTGTTGCCGAGCTTCGTCTTCGTCTGGCCCTCGAACTGCGGCTCGGAGAGCTTCACCGAGATGACGGCGGTGAGGCCCTCGCGCACGTCCTCGCCGGAGAGGTTGTCGTCCTTGTCCTTGAGGATGCCCTTCTCGCGGGCGTAGCGGTTGACGAGCGTCGTCAGCGCCGCGCGGAAGCCCTCCTCGTGGGTGCCGCCCTCGTGCGTGTTGATCGTGTTCGCGTAGGTGTGGACCGACTCGTTGTACGCCGTCGTCCACTGCATCGCGACCTCGAGCGCGATGTGCCGGTCGGTGTCCTCCGACTCGAACGAGATGATCTCGTCGTGCACGAGGTCGGACTTCTTCGCGTGGTTCAGGTACTCGACGTAGTCGACGAGGCCGCGCTCGTACAGGAAGGTGTCGGTGCGCACCGGCTCGGCGACGTCGTCGGCCTCCTCCTCGGTGACCTGCAGCTCGGCGCGGCGGTCGGTGAGCGTGATGCGCAGTCCCTTGTTCAGGAACGCCATCTGCTGGAAGCGGGTGCGGAGCGTCTCGTAGTCGAACTCGACGGTCTCGAAGATCTCGGCGCTCGGCCAGAACGTGATGGCGGTGCCGGTCTCGTCGCTCGCGTCGCCCTGCGCGAGCGGGGCATCCGGCACACCCGTCGTGTACGACTGGGTCCAGATCGAACCCTGCCGGCGCACCTCGACGTCGAGTCGGCTCGACAGCGCGTTGACCACCGAGGAACCCACGCCGTGCAGGCCGCCCGACACCGCGTACCCGCCGCCGCCGAACTTGCCGCCGGCGTGCAGCACCGTCAGCACGACCTCGACCGTCGAGCGCCCCTCGGTCTTGTGCAGGTCGACCGGGATGCCGCGGCCGTTGTCGACGACCCGTACCCCGCCGTCCTCCAGGATGGTGACCTCGATCGCGTCGCAGAAGCCTGCGAGCGCCTCGTCGACCGAGTTGTCGACGATCTCGTAGACGAGGTGGTGGAGGCCGCGCGGACCGGTCGACCCGATGTACATTCCGGGACGCTTCCGAACCGCTTCGAGGCCCTCGAGAACCTGGATCGCGTCTGCGCCGTATTCCGGCAGTTGCTGGGCCTTCGTCGGTTCGGCTGTCATGTGTGAATCGGGCTCCTGACCGTCGTCCTGGCGACACTCCAGCCTATCAATCTTCGGCAGCGGCCGAGGCGCGACGTGGCCGTCTGCGGGCCTTTCCACAGATGGGTGACCGAATTTGTCTGGTCAGCCGTAGGTATCGCGCGGACCCCGCCCTGGAACCGATCTGGGCCCCTTTTTCCAGGATGGGGCGTCCGGGCCTTGGAAACGGATGGACTCGACGCCCGCCTCCGGATACCGGTCGACGATGCGCGCGGCGATCGTCGTGCGCATCATGCGCAGCTGCGTCGCCCACGCCGTCGAATCGCACCGCACCGTCAGCACGCCGTGCTCCAGGCCCACCGGCTCGGAGTGCCGAGCGGTCTCCTCGCCGGCCACCTCCGACCACGACGACAAGAGCTCCTGCTGCGCGAGCGGCGAGTTCCAGCCGAGTTCCGCGGTGAGGGTGTCGAGGGTGTCGCCGAGGGCTCGCGGCTCGCGGCCGTTGCCGAACGGCGCGCTCGCTCCGCGCGCGGGCTCGTCGCGTTTGCGTCGCCTGGACCCGGTCGGCGCCCCGCCGAAGACCTCGCGGAAGTGCTGGTAGACCCGGATCGCCTCGCTCGTGGCGTCGGCAGGCGTGGCGGCGCTCGGCTCAGGCATCCTCGACCTCCTCGCTGCGGGACCCGACTTCGGATCCATCCTCCTCCGACCCGCCGACGATCGCACCGCGCTCGATGCGGACGACCCGACCTGCCAGCGACTCGGGGACGTCCTCGATGACGGCCGCCGTGATCAGCACCTGCTCGAAGTCGCCGATGGAGGCGGCCAGGCGGTCGCGCCGGCCGCGGTCGAGCTCGGCGAACACGTCATCGAGGATCAGCACGGGGTCGCCGGTCGTCGAGTCGGCGCGCAGCAGCTCGGCCGAGGCGATCTTGAGCGCGAGCGCGAACGACCACGACTCGCCGTGCGAGGCGTACCCCTTCGCGGGCAGGCCGTTCAACTCGAGCAGCACGTCGTCGCGGTGCGGCCCCGCGAGCGTGACGCCGCGCTCGAGCTCCTTCGGGCGGAGCCCGGCGAGTGACTCGCGGAAGCGGGATGCGGTGTCGGATGCGACGGGGGTGGCGTCGTCGGTCGACGCGCCGGGTCCGGGTTCGGCGACGCTCCGCTCGAGGTCCTCGCCGGCGCCGTCGATGGAGAGCCGGGGCTCGAGGCGCGGCGCATGATCGTCGTCGACGATTCCGCGGTACGCGGCCCGCACCGGTTCGGCGAGGTCGGCCACGAGTTCCGCGCGGCGGTCGATGACCTCGGTGCCCAGTTCCACGAGCCGCTCGTCCCAGATCTCCAGGGTCGGCAGCTGCGCGTTCCGCAGCCCGCTCGAGCGCGCCGACTTGAGGAGCGAGTTGCGCTGGCGCAGCACGCGGTCGTAGTCGGCGAGGACGCCGGCGATGCGAGGCATCCGCTGCACCAGCAGGTCGTCGAGGAACCTGCGCCGCACGCCGGGGTCGCCCCGCACGATCGCGAGGTCCTCCGGCGCGAACAGCACCGAGTGCGTGTAGCGCGGCAGCTCGCGCGTGCGCACCCCGTTGCGATTGACCTGCGCCTTGTTCGCGGCACCGCGGTTCAACTGCACCTCGACCAGCACCTCGCGACCGGCGTGGGCGAGCAGGGCGCGGATGACCGCCGAGTCGGCGCCGGCCCGGATCAGCGCGTGCTCGCTCGACACCCGGTGCGAACCGAGGGTCGAGAGGTAGCCGATCGCCTCGACCAGGTTGGTCTTGCCGTGGCCGTTACGCCCCGCGAACACGGTCGCGCCGGGCTCCAGCAGGAGCTCGGCGTGGCCGTAGTTGCGGTAGTCGGTGAGCGAGAGTCGCGAGATGTGCATGCGCGGGCGGTGCTACTCCCCGGCCGGCGTGACGGCGTGGCCGCCGAACTGGTTGCGGAGGGACGCCACGGCGCGCATGGCCGGCGAATCCTCCTGGCGCGACACGAACCTCGCGAAGATGGCGGCGCTGATCGTCGGGACGGGAACGGCCTGGTCGATCGCCTCCTCGACGGTCCACCTGCCCTCGCCCGAGTCGTTCACGTAGCCGCGGATGTCGTCGAGCTCGGGGTCCTCCTCCAGCGCGCGCACGAGCAGCTCGAGCAGCCACGACCGCACCACGGTGCCGCGCTGCCAGCCGGCGAAGGTCGCCTCGACGTCGGTGACGAGATCGCTGCGCTTCGCGAGCAGCTCGTACCCCTCGGCGTACGCCTGCATGAGTGCGTACTCGACGCCGTTGTGCACCATCTTCGCGTAGTGCCCGGCGCCGACCGGACCCACATGGGAGAAGCCCTCCTCGCGCGGACCGTCCGGGCGCAACGCGTCGAAGACCGGCATCGCTCGCTCGACGTCGGCGTCGGCACCGCCGACCATGAGGCCGTACCCGTACCGGTCGCCCCAGACTCCGCCCGAGACGCCCGCATCGACGAACCGGATGCCGTGGACGTCGAGGCGCTGCCCGTAGCGCAGGTCGTCGGTGTACCGCGAGTTGCCGCCGTTGATCACGAGGTCGCCCTCGTCGAGGAACTCCGAGAGGTCGGCGACGACGCCGTCGGTGATGTGACCCGACGGCACCATGACCCAGACGAGTCTCGGCGCCGGCAGCGCCTCGACCAGGTCGTGCAGGCTCGCGACGTCGGAGAGGTCGGGATTCGTGTCGAACCCGGTCACCTCGATGTCGTGCTCGCGGAGGCGCTCACGCATGTTCGCGCCCATCTTGCCCAGGCCGATGATTCCGATGTGCATGTCGTTCCCCTGATCGCTGGTCACGCCGCCGTGACCCCCCTCGCCGACCGCGCGGGTCGGATCAGCGCAGCAGCAGGTTCGGCTGCAGGAGGTACCGGTAGCTGTCGGATCCCGCCTGTTCGCGGGAGGTCTGGCTCGTGATGAGCACGGGCCCGGGCTTGTTGGGGTTGTCGGTCTTGGTGAACGCGATGCGGACGAACTCGGAGTGCACCGCGCCCAGGCCGTCGAGCAGGAACTGCGGCTTCAGCGAGACGACCGTCGGGTCGCCCGTCAGCACGGCGTCGATGGTCTCGCTCGCCTGCGCCTGCTCGCTGCCGATGGCCTCGAGGGTGAGTCCGTCAGCGCCGAAGGTGTAGCGCAGCGCCGCCTCGCGCTCGAGCACGAGGGCGACACGGCGGGTCGCCTCGATGAGGTCCGCGGTGTTCATCACGGCGTAGTTCTGCACGTCGTCGGGGAAGAGCCGGCGAACGGGTGGGAAATTGCCCTTGATCAGCAAGGACGTGACGGTCTTCTTGTCCGCGGTGAATGCGATCAGCTCGCGATCGTCGCGACTGGTGATCGAGACCGAGATGTTGCCGGAGTGCCCGAAGGTCTTGCCGACCTCCTGCAGGGTGCGCGCCGGAACGAGCGCCGTGAGCGACTCGCCGCCGGTCGCCACGGACCCGCCGTCCCACTCCACCTGGCGCACGGCCACGCGATAGCGGTCGGTCGCGACCAGGCCGAGGCTCGTCTCGGCGACCTCGAGCTGCACGCCGGTGATGACGGGCGTCACGTCGTCGCGGGATGCGGCCACCGCGACCTGCGCGACGGCCGCGGCGAACTCCTCCGCGGGGACGAGGCCCGACTGGTCCCCGACCTCGGGGATGCTCGGGTACTCCTCGACGGGCATCGACAGCAGGGTGAAGCTGGCCGAACCACAGCTGACCGTGATCCGCCCCTCCTCGGTGCTGAACCGCACGGGGGCGTTCGGAAGCCGGCTGGCGATCTCTGCCAGGAGACGCCCGGAGACGAGGACGGTACCCGCTTCCTCGACGTCCGCCGCGATCTCGGTCTTCGACGAGACCTCGTAGTCGAAGGACGACAGGACGAGGCCGTCATCGCCTGCCTCGATGAGCACGCCGCTGAGGATCGGGAGGGTCGTGCGCTGCGGCAACAGCTTCACGGCGAACGAGACGGCTTCGCTGAAGACGTCTCTGTTGACCTGGAACTTCACGCGCTCTCCCGTCGGTGGTCGGTTCGCTGGTGGGTCCAATGCTAGTGGGAGAGGCGTGAACGGCGTTGGAGGTCACCGTGCATCGGGTTCTCCACCGTCCGGTGCACCGATCGTTGTCGGAGGTGGACGGAGAGAAGAGGAGTTCTTAACAGCGTTAACCGGTGTGGAAACTGTGGATAACCGTGTGGGAGGCGCTCGATTCCGCGGAACTACATTCGTGTCATTTGTGGGCGGACTGTGAGAGACGCGTGATTCCGGGGTTCACGGCGCTCAGCGGCATCCGATCGCATTCCACAGGCGTCATGGATCCGTCCACAGGACGGTTGCGTGTCGTCCGCACGTTTCCACAGGTTATCCACATGTGCAGAGTGCGCGACGAAGCGAGCCCGAACCGGATCCGAGGGGTGTGACGGCGCGGCAGATCGGGCGCGAGGTGACCGTGGGGGCCGTGCGTGCGGCCCTCCGCGTCAGCGGTAGCGGCTGTTCTGCTTGATGCGCGCGGTCAGCTCGGTGACCTGGTTGTAGATCGAACGACGCTCCTTCATGAGCTCGCTGATCTTCTTGTTCGCGTACATCACGGTCGTGTGGTCGCGGTTGCCGAACAGCTGGCCGATCTTGGGCAGGGAGAGATTGGTGAGCTCACGGCAGAGGTACATCGCGATCTGCCGCGCCGTCGCCACGGCCTGCGACCGGCTCGAGCCGTAGAGGTCGTCGACCGTGAGCTTGAAGTAGTCCGCGGTGTTCGTGATGATGTCGACCGGCGCGATGACGTTGTCCTCGTCGTCGGTGATCAGGTCCTTCAGCACGGTCTGCACGAGCGGCAGGTCGACCGGGGTGCGGTTCAGGCTGGCGAAGGCCGTGACGCGGATGAGGGTGCCCTCGAGCTCGCGGATGTTGCTCGACACCTTCGACGCCATGTACTCCAGGATCTCGTCGGGCACCTGGAGCCGCTCCGACTGCGCCTTCTTGCGGAGGATCGCGATGCGGGTCTCGAGGTCGGGCGCCTGCACGTCGGTGATGAGGCCCCACTCGAAGCGGCTGCGCATGCGGTCCTCGAAGCCGGTGAGGTGCTTCGGCGGCACGTCGCTCGTGATCACGACCTGCTTGTTGTGGTCGTGCAGCGTGTTGAACGTGTGGAAGAACGCCTCCTGCGTCTCCGCCTTGCCCTGAAGGAACTGGATGTCGTCGATCAGGAGGATGTCGATGTTGCGGTAGCGCTGCTGGAACAGCGAGCCGCGGTTGTTCGCGATCGAGTTGATGAAGTCGTTCGTGAACTCTTCGCTCGACACGTACCGCACGCGGATGCCCGGGTACAGGCTCAGGGCGTAGTGACCGATCGCGTGCAGGAGGTGGGTCTTGCCCAGGCCGGACTCGCCGTACACGAAGAGCGGGTTGTAGGCCTTCGCGGGAGCTTCGGCGACGGCGACCGCCGCCGCGTGGGCGAAGCGATTGGACTGGCCGATGACGAAGTTGTCGAAGCTGTACTTCGGATTGAGACGCGCATCCCGGGGGCGCTCCGCGGCCGTGTCGAAGACCGATTGCGGCGACGCGGGGAGTTCGACGACGTTGCCGTCGGCGGAGGGTGCTGCGGTCGGGCCCACGTCGCGGGCCTCGACGCCCGTCTGGTGCGCTCCTGCGAGCACGGGCTGCGGCGTGATGGGGGTGTCCTGCTCGAGCTCGGGATTCACGACGACGTAGAAGGAGGTGACCGACGGCGTCTCGATCGCGCCCATCGCCGTGAGCAACGAGACCCGCATCCGCTGGTTGAGCATGCTCGCGGTGAAGTCGTTCGGCACCTCGAGGTAGAAGGTGCCGGCCGCGATGCCCTTGGGCTCGACGAGGTTGAGGAAGCCCTGGAGCATCGGCGTGACCGCTTCGTCCGCGTCGAGTCGGTCCATGACCGTGGCCCACGTGTCGGAAATGGGCTGCTCGGTCATGGTTCCCCGCAATCGGTCGGTGGCCTCGGGCGTCGTTCGTCGATCCCCGGTCGACATGCTGAACGAAGCGAGGTGGACAACTCACAGTTCCATCCACAGCCTGTGGGCAGATCCGTCGCGATTCCCGCGGTCATGCGTCCGAGGCTGGGGATAACTTGGTTGTTTACGGTACCCAATCGGACTCCCCTCGACAAATGCGATTTTCGGGGTCGGCGACGGGCTCGGCGTGTCGCACCATGGCGTAACCTGAGTGATCGGCGATAATCGACGGTCCGCGGTACGTTCTGGTTTGACCAGCGGCCTGCGAGGCCGTAGTTTTAATCAGTTGACCGCGAGGCCCTGAGGGCCGCCACTGCTTTCCCGGTCACGCCCCTCGGGTCGTGACTGCGGACACGAATCACCCAATCGGAGCACAGAATGAGCAAGCGCACTTTCCAGCCCAACAACCGCCGCCGCGCCAAGGTGCACGGCTTCCGCCTGCGCATGCGCACCCGCGCCGGGCGCTCGATCATCTCGGCGCGCCGCCGCAAGGGTCGTACCGAACTCTCCGCGTAAGCACCGGTGCTCGCTCCCGCCCACCGCATCACGAGCGCCGACGACTATCGGTCCGTGGTGCGGAGGGGTGCGAAACGCGTGGGGGCGCACACGGTGAGCTACGTCCGGCGCACGCCGGCCGATGCTCAGCCGCGGTTCGGATTCATCGTGTCGAAGAAGGTCGGCTCCGCCGTTCGGCGGAACCTGGTGCGGCGTCGCCTGAAGGCCGCCAGCCGGGAACTCGTCGATGCCGGCGTGCTCGGAGTCGATGTCGTGTTCCGTGCGCTCCCCTCCGCGGCGGACGCCGACTGGCCGGCGTTGCGCGGCGATGTGGCCGTCGCCGTCGGTGAGACCGGGAGGCGTTGATGCGCGCAGTCCTGCTCTGGTTGCTCCTCCTCCCCCGCAACATCCTCGTCCTCCTGCTCCGTGTCTACCGCGCGGTGATCTCGCCCCTCTACGGCGACGTGTGCAGGTACTACCCATCCTGCTCCGCGTACTCACTCGGCGCGGTGCAGGAACACGGTGCGGTCGTGGGCACGGCCCTGACCGTCCGTCGTCTCGCACGCTGTCATCCCTGGGCGGAGGGCGGCATCGACGATGTGCCCGCCTCCCGGCGCCAGCACTTCCACACCACCCGATTCGGTTTCGTCGTCGCCGCCCCTGGAAAGGACTGATCCACCCCCATGGACATCATCAGCACCATTCTCTGGCCCATCAAATGGGTCATCGAGCTCATCCTGGTCGGGTTCCACAGCCTGTTCACGTTCTTCGGCATGGACGGCGACGCGGGTCTCACCTGGGTGCTCTCGATCGTCGGACTGGTGGTGGTCGTACGTGCTGCACTGATTCCGGTGTTCGTCCGGCAGATCAAGAACCAGCGGCGGATGCTCGAGGTGGCGCCGCACCTGAAGAAGATCCAGGACAAGTACAAGGGCAAGAAGGACCAGTTCTCTCGCGAGGCGATGTCGCGCGAGACCATGGAGCTCTACAAGCGCACGGGCACGAACCCGCTCTCGTCGTGCCTCCCGCTGCTGCTCCAGATGCCGATCTTCTTCGGCCTCTTCTCGGTGCTGAACGACGCCGCGCGCAACGACGCCGCCGGCGTGGGCCTGCTGAACCAGGACCTCGCCGACTCGCTCAACCAGGCCGAGCTGCTCGGCGCCCCGCTCAGCTCGACGTTCATCGAGGCCGTGAACGCGGGCGGTCCGTGGCAGACGATGGTCATCGCGGTGGTCATGATCATCCTGATGACGGCCTCGCAGTTCATCACGCAGCTCCAGATCGTCTCCAAGAACATGTCGCCGGAGACCAAGGCGAGCCCGATGTTCCGCCAGCAGCGCATCCTGCTCTACCTGCTCCCCCTCGTGTTCGCGGTGTCGGGTGTCGCCTTCCCCATCGGCGTGATGTTCTACTGGCTGACCTCGAACTTCTGGACCATGGGCCAGCAGTTCATCGTCATCCGCAACATGCCCACGCCGGGCAGCGAGGCGGCGAAGGCACGCGAGGCGCGACTGGCGCGGCGAGGCAAGCTGCCCGCGGCGACCGAGGAGTCGGGCCCGTCGCCCGAGGTCGAGGCACCCAAGCCCACGCAGCGCCAGCAGCCGATGGGCAAGGCGCGCGCCAAGAAGAAGCCCGGAAACCGGAAGTAGGACCATGACCGACGTTCAGCACGAGCAGCCGGCGGCGGACGCCTTCGCCGACGAGGGCGAGATCGCAGCCGACTACATCGAGGAACTCCTCGACATCTGCGACATCGACGGTGACATCGACATCGACGTCACCGATCAGCGCGCGATGGTGTCGGTGACGGCGAGCGAGGGGTCCAACCTCTCGGTCCTCTCGAAGCCCGAGGTCGTCTCGGCGCTGCAGGAACTCGTACGGCTCGCCGTGCAGTCGAAGACCGGCGCGTTCTCCCGCATGATCCTCGACATCGGCGGGTCGCGCGACCAGCGGAAGGCCGAGCTCTCCCGCCTGGTCGAGCGTGCGGTCGAGCGCATCGAGGCCGGCTCTCCCGACGCATCGCTCCCGCCGATGTCGTCCTACGAGCGGAAGATCGTGCACGACCTGGTCGCCGAGCGCGGCTTCCACTCGGAGTCGAGCGGCGAGGGCAAGGACCGCCACACCGTCATCACGCGCGGCTGACCCGTTTCACGTGAAACGATGAGCCTCGAGATCGAGCCCGCCGATGCCGCGGTCGTGTTCGGCGACCGCATCGATGCGGTGCGCGCCTTCACCCGCAACCTCGCCGATCGCGGTGAGGAGCTCGGTCTGATCGGACCGCTGGAACTCCCCCGGCTCTGGTCCCGCCACATCGTGAACAGCGGGCTCGTCGCGCCGCTGCTGCGACCGGGCCGGGTCGGCGACGTGGGCAGTGGAGCGGGGCTTCCCGGCCTGGTGCTCGCGCTGACGCGCCCGGATGTCGAATTCGTGCTGATCGAGCCGATGGAGCGTCGAGTCGCCTGGCTCAACGATCAGGTGGACGCGCTCGAGTTGCGCAACGTCGAGGTCGTCCGCGCTCGTGCCGAGGAATCGAAGCTCGAGGGCACCCTCGACCAGGTGACCGCACGTGCAGTGAGTGCGCTGCGCACGCTGATCCCGGTCACCGCTCCCCTGCTTCGCCACGGCGGCGAGCTGGTGCTGATGAAGGGTGCGAACGCGGCGAAGGAGATCGACGCGGCCGCCAAGCCGATCCGGAAGTACGGGCTCTCCGACGTGGAGGTACTCGTGCTCGGCGAGGGCGTCGTGGCCGAGCCCACCCGCGTGGTGCACGCACGCCGAAGCTGAGGGTCGAGCCGCGGGCACGGATCCGCTCGATGTTTCACGTGGAACATCAGTACCGTCGCGACGTCTCTCGGATCGAGTTGCGTGTGACCGAACGCGGTTGACGCGGCTCGGTACGCGTAGATTTGCGGGATGCGTGCGCTCCGCTGGGACGGCTATCCGAATTGCCGTGATCTCGGCGGGCTACCGACCTCCGATTCTCCGACCGGCCTCACCGCCCTGCGGCGGGTGGCGCGCGGGCCGCGCCGTGAGCGCCTGACCGCACGGGGATGGCAGGACGCCAGATCCTGGGGTGTCCGGGCGATCGTCGACCTTCGGAGTGAACTCGAGTCGGGCGTGCGAGACGGGGACCCGGAAGTGTCCGAGTCGGTCACGGCGGGCATTCCTGTACTGCAGCGTCCGACCGAGGACCAGTCCGACGCGGAGTTCCGTCGGCGCTGCCTGCCGATTCTCGACTCACCGGAGTACTGGGCGCACAACTGGGAACTGCAGCCGCACCTCGTGCGGGCCGCGCTCGAGTCGATCGCTTCCGCCGGGCCCGGCGTCCTCGTGCACTGCAGCGCCGGCCGCGACCGCACGGGCATGATCTCCGCCCTCCTCCTCGGCAACGCAGGCGTCGAGTCGGACGCGGTCGTCGCCGACTACGTGGAGTCGGTGATCGTCATGGCCGACGACGCGTCGCTCCTGGCGCACGGTTCCGGGGCCGGGAGGTCTCCCTCCGAGATCGAGGGTTGGCTCATGGGGAGGACTGACATCGTTCGCGAGACCGCCGAGGATGCTCCGTCGATCCTGCGAGCGTTGGGGCTGGGCGACACCGAACGTTCGCTGCTTCGGCGCCTACTCCTCGCCTGACCCGCCTGCACCCCCCGGCGAGCCATGGAGTGAGGTGCTCTCCCGCGCTCGAACCGGAACGAGCTGGGCGGGGAGACTTCACGGTTCGACTGCTCCTCGTGCGGGTGGGCGAGCGGTGGGCAATCGTGTGGGCGCCTCGGGAGAACCGGCGGGACGGCGGCGACGTGACCAGCACGCGCTCGATGCAGTGACCAGTGACACCGCGCACGTGGGCAGTCCAGGGCCGCGCGCCGGGCCGTTGCTGCGGTGAGGGGTCGTGCCGGTGCACCCGGGCTCGGCTTCGAGGGCTGGCGCGCAGGCGACCATGCGCTCCGTCGTTTCACGTGAAACGCCGGAGCGGAATCGCCTGAGCCGTGGAATGCGCCGCCCGTTCTTGGCTGCGCAGTCCCCTCCCCCACTGCACGGACGCCGTGCTCGACCGCCGCGGTCGGAGAGTGCGGGCCGTGCCGCGCCGTGAGGGGAGCTCCGATGCGTGTGAGGGCGCGACATCGGTGAGTTCGGTGCGCATGTCCTGCCGCCCGGACAGCCTGTAGGCAGGACGTCATGCGGCTCGTGCTGCAACGCACCCGGGGACGTCGACGCACGTGAGTCCAACGACTCGCGATGGAGCATGCAGTCGGGACCATCGTCGTCGTGCGCCCACGCCACTGGAGACCGCAGGTTGTCGGATCGGGCGCTCGGGCGCGCTGCCGGCGTGTGTGCCACGCCGCTCCCCGTGCGCCAAGACGTGAGCCGACCGAGGTTGCGCACACGCCGATCGCCGACGCGGGCGGACTCGCCGCGCCGGGACAGTGTCGGATGCTCCTTCTTTATCCACGCAGGCGGAACGCATGAGTGGCCGGCCCGTCCCCGCCCGGACCGAGGTACCGTCGCTCGGCCGTGACCGACTGATCGGTCCTCGCCTGCGGTGACGTCATGGCCGCCTCCGCCCACCGCGTCTGCGGCCGGCCGCGCACCGCTGCACCTGCTCGGGATCAAGCGGTCGCGGGGAGCGAGCCCAGGCTCGCGGTCCCACACAGCGTCACGGCGCCCGCCGTGACGATGAGTGGAGCGGCAGTGCTCCCTGGATCCAACGCGCGCCGGTCTGGCCGAGACGCCGGCCAGACCCTCCCCAGTCCTCATCGCTCGGCCCTCCTGGGTGATGCCCTCGTACCGTCCAATCGGACTGCGTCGAGGCGTCCGGACGATGCCCTGCCGAGGAACAGAGAGCGACCGAGGAGGCGCCACAGGTCATGGTGTCGTCTCGCGAATGCCGCAGACCGCGTCGCGTTCGCCCTGATTCCGTCGCGAAACGTGACGCCAGCACGTGCCTACGTGCCGTCGCGGACACCCGGCTCACGCGAGACGGCGACTGACTCGTCGCGCATGCGCGCCATTGCTTCGACGACGAGTTGGCCCGCGCAGCGTCACCGCGTACGCCTCGCCGACCGTGGGGGCGGGATCATCATCCGCCTGGTTCGGTTGAGTGACGCCCCGGGTCTCCGTGCGCCTGTGCCGTCCCGTTCAACTGGGCCACTCGCGTAGCCGGCTGCGACCAGATCAGTCACGTGTGCGCGGCGAGTGGTGACGTCGGTCGTCCGGACCCGGCCGGCGTGCGCCATGCAGCGCCTCCGACCTCTGCGCTCGCGCTCGCTCGCCGTGGGCGGTCACCCTCGGCGTACTCGGGTGAGCGGAGGTTCGCGGCGGTCGTCGCGCCTGGATCGCCGACGTGCTGGGACAGCGGAGCGCGTGTCGGACGGCCTGTCCGCCCTGCGTGGTGGACGACACGGCGAACTGGAGTGCGTGAGTCGCGCACGACGCCAATGTTCCACGTGAAACATCGTTCTCAGCACGGCACGGCGGTCGCACTGGCGCGGAAGCCACGGGCACCTCCCCATGAGGAGACACACTGGAGCAGTGCGGTCTCCTCCGCGCCGCGTGGTTCACCGCGGACCGTTTCCCCAGGTACCGAACGCGGGGTGGAGTCGCTCGGGGTCGCCTGAGGCGTGGTGCATCGGGTTGCGGGCACCTGCCGAGCGGACGCCGTCCCCACCCGGCGAGGAGCCGATGTTTCACGTGAAACGGCTTGAGCGTCGCGGATGTGCACCTCTCCACAGTGGGAATCCCGCAGGAGTCCGCGAGACGACCGAAATCGATCGTCGGAGGTGAGAGTCCCCGGTTACGCTGGAGTGCCGAGCAACGGTTCACCCGTGGCTCTCCGCAGACGGGGTAGGAGTGGGAATGGCGCAGGGATCCGGTCGGGGTTGGTTCCGAAGGAAGCAGAGTACGCCTTCCGAATCGGACACCGGGTCTCGGACGGCGGATGCCGCCCCGCCGAACGTGCCGCCGCCGCCGGCACCACAGGCCACGACTCGGCCCGCGCCCGCGAACCCGGCAACGGACACGTCCCAGGGTGCCCCGGGTGAACCCTCCCCCACCCCGCCGTTCCCCGCGGATTCTCGCCAGGGAGCGGTGCCTTCCGCAACATCTCCGGAGCTGCACCTGACTCCCGGCGCGACCGCCGTCGCCCAGCTGGCTCCGACGCACGCGACTCGCGAGACGTCTGCCGATCAGGACGACTACGCGCGGTACGCCCCAGCGCCTGCACCGGCACCCGCGAGCGAGCCGGCGACCGAATCGGCGGTATCGGCGGCAGCCGATGCGGCAGCCGCCGGCACGTCTCCGATCGAGCATCCGCCGGCGGAGGGTGAACACGCTTCGTCCGAGAACGAGCAACCGGCAGCTGACACGGAACCGTCGCCAGCCGCAGCGCACGCGCCCGTCGCTCCGGCCGATGCGGACACGACGACGGAGATCGTCGATGCCGACTCCCCCCGGCAGAACGACACCGACACCGCAGCGACGTCGAGCGCCTCCACCAGCGAGGCCGGGCGCGGGTCGGAAGCCACGTCGGAACCGGTAGCATCGGATGCTGGCGCAGCGGGCCCTGCCGCAGCCGCCACTCCCCCGTCGACGGAGGCGCCCGTGCGCCGCGTGATCGACTGGGACGCTGCCACCGCAGCCGCCCTCCACGAGGATCCGCTGCCCACGCTGCACGACAACCACCCCGCCCGACCGCCCGAGACCGGAGCCGAGATCAGCACGAACGACCTGCGGGAGCGCACCGGCGCACTGCGAGCCGAACCGTCGACGACCGTTTCACGTGGAACGGCCGCGGGTGCGCCTCTGGCCGAGCAACTCGCGGAGGAGACGCGGCGCCGCGCCGCATTGGAGTCCCAGGTGCTACCGAAGCCCGAACACACGCGCGTCATCACCATCTCGAACCAGAAGGGCGGCGTCGGGAAGACCACCACGACGGTCAACCTCTCCGCGGCACTCGCGCGCACCGGCGCGCGAGTGCTCGTCATCGACCTCGATCCCCAGGGCAACGCATCGACGGCGCTCGGCGTCGAGCATCGTCCCGGCACGGCGAGCGTGTACGACGCGCTCGTCAACGACGCCTCGCTCGCTGAGGTGGTCCAGCCCACCACCGAGCACGAGAACCTCGAGTGCGTTCCCGCGACGATCGATCTCGCCGGCGCCGAGATCGAGCTCGTCTCCCTCGTCGCGCGCGAGCAGCGCCTGCGCCGTGCGCTCGACGCCTACCTCGAGCAGGCGGACCGCGCGTTCGACTACGTCTTCATCGACTGCCCGCCCTCGCTCGGCCTGCTGACGATCAACGCCTTCGTCGCCGCGCGCGAGGTGCTCATCCCCATCCAGTGCGAGTACTACGCGCTCGAGGGCCTGTCGCAGCTGCTCCGCAACATCGAGTTGATCGAACGCCACCTGAACCCGGCGCTGCGGGTCTCGACCATCCTCCTGACGATGTTTGACTCGCGCACCAACCTGGCGCAGCAGGTCGCGCAGGACGTGCGCGACCACTTCCCCACCCAGGTGCTCAACACGATCATCCCGCGCTCGGTCCGCGTCTCCGAGGCGCCCAGCTACGGGCAGAGCGTCATCGCGTACGACTACGCGTCGACGGGATCCCTCTCGTACCGCGAAGCCGCGGCCGAGATGGCGTTGCGCGGCGCACCGGCGATCGAAGGAGCGAAGTAAGTGGCGACGAAGCGAACGGGACTCGGCAGGGGGATCGGCGCCCTCATCCCGACCGGCGACGACGCGCCCCGCGAGCAGCGGCCCGTCGACGTCTTCTTCCCCGGCGAGACGACGGTCTCGACGGCCGCCCGGAGCGACGGCGATGGCTCGACGAACTCCGAGCACGCCGCTGACGGACTCGTCTCGGTGCCCGGCGCTCGGCTCCTGCAGCTGGACCCGGCGACCATCGTCCCCAACGCGAACCAGCCGCGCAGCGTCTTCGATCCCGACGACCTCGCCGAGCTCGTCTACAGCGTGCGCGAGTTCGGCGTCCTCCAGCCGATCGTCGTGCGCCCGCACCCCGAGACCGCGGGCACGTACGAGCTCGTCATGGGCGAGCGTCGTCTCCGCGCCACCAAGGAGGCGGGACTCGACACGATCCCGGCAGTCGTCAAGGACACCGCGAACGACGCGATGCTGCGGGACGCGCTGCTCGAGAACCTCCACCGTTCGCAGCTCAACCCGCTCGAGGAGGCCTCCGCGTACCAGCAGTTGCTCGCGGACTTCGGCATCACCCAGGAGGAGCTCGCGAGCCGCATCGGGCGCTCCCGCCCGCAGATCTCGAACACACTGCGGCTGCTGAAGCTGCCCGAGCAGGTGCAGGTGCGCGTGGCGTCGGGAGTGCTCTCGGCCGGGCATGCTCGGGCGATCCTCTCGGTCGGCGACGCCGAGGGCATGCAGCGACTGGCGGAGAAGATCGTCAACGAGGACCTCTCGGTTCGTGCGGCGGAGGCGGCGGCATCCGCCAGCCCCAAGCCGGCACGCGTGAAGCCCGCGGCCGGGCGCCGCCAGCACTACCTCGACGAGGTCGCCGGTCGGCTCGGCGATCGCCTGAACACTCGCGTCAAGGTCTCACTCGGTGCACGAAAAGGCCAGATCAGCATCGATTTCGCGACAATACATGACCTGAACCGCATACTTGCGGAGCTGGGCGACGAAGACGGATTCAGCGCGGGGAACTGACCGGGGTCAGTCGGTGCCGTCGGCCATGGCGGTTCGTGCCAGATCCGCGTACACGTTCCCGGGACGAAGCCCGGCTGCCTCGATCGCCTGCGGCAGCAGAGACGTCTCGGTGAGCCCGGGAAGCACGTTCGCCTCGAGGAACCACGGGGTGCCCGCGTCGTCGACGATGAAGTCGACGCGGGAGATGTGCCGGAGGCCCAGCACGGCGTGGGCGGCGAGTCCGGCATCGGAGACCGTCGCCGCGAGCGACTCGTCGAGCCGCGCCGGCGCGTAGAACACGGTCTCCCCCGCGTTGTAGCGGGCTTCGAAGCTGTAGTCGCCCGAGACCGGCTCGATCTCGACGAGCGGGAGGGCGGTCGGACCGGAGCCGGTGTCCACGATGCCCACCGACACCTCGGTGCCGACCACGCGTCGCTCGATGATCGCAAGCTCCGAGTACGTGAACGCATCGACCAGCGCACGCGGCAGCGCACCACGGTCGTCGACGAGCGACACCCCCTGGGCGGATCCGCCGGACGCGGGCTTCACGACCACCGGCGTGTCGAGCCGGTGCAGCACCGCGTCGAGCACGCTCGAGGCGCCGAGCTCGCGGAACGCGTCTCGCGTCACGGTGATCCAGTCGGGCGTGGCCACCCCGGCCGCCTGCACGACGGTCTTCGCGACCGGCTTGTTCCACGCGAGCCCGGACGCGTTCGAGCGCGCCCCGACGTACGGCAGTGCCAGCGCGTCGAGCAGTCCGCGCAGCGCACCGTCCTCGCCGCTCGCGCCATGCAGGGCGGGCCACACCACGTCGGGGCGATGCTCGGCGAGGTGCGCGAGCAGCGTGGCATCCGGCTCGCGCAGTGTCACGCGATGTCCGGCAGCGGTCAGGCCGTCTGCGACGCGCCGACCCGACCGGAGGGAGACGTCGCGTTCGTGCGAGATACCGCCGGCGAGGACGACGATGTCGAGTGCGGGTGCGTCGGGCATGATCGTGGGGTCTCCGGTTCTCTCAGGCGAGGTTGGACGGCGGCGTCGAGGTGCGGCGAACGCGATCCTCGAGCGCGAGCGAACCCGTGCCGGCGAACGTGGTCAGCAGGTCGAGCTCTCCGCCCACGACGTTGGCGAGCCTGCGCACGCCGAGCCGGATGCTCTCGGGCGTCGGGTAGCAGAACGACAGCCGGATGTTGTGCCGCCCTCCCCCGTCGTCGAAGAAGGCGGTGCCGGGCGTGTAGGCGACCAGTTCCCGCACGGCACGCGGGAGCATGGCCTTCGAGTCGAGCTCGGGCGGAAGGTCGAGCCAGACGAAGAACCCGCCGTCGGGGTTGGTCCAGCTGAGCTCGGGCAGGTGGTCCTCGAGCGCCTCGAGCATGGCCTCCTTGCGTTCGCGGTACAGGCCGCGGAACGTGTCGATCTGGGTGCGCCAGTCGACCTGGTCGAGGTACTCGGCGATGACCATCTGGCTGAACACGCTCGGCGAGAGGATCGCCGACTCGTTCGCGAGGATGAGCTTCTCGCGGATGGCGTGCGGCGCGAGCGCCCAGCCCACGCGGAAGCCGGGTGCGAGGGTCTTCGAGAACGACCCGAGGTAGATCACGCCGTCCTCGTCGAGCGAGCGGATCGCGTTCGGTGCCGGCGACTCGAACCAGAGCAGGCCGTACGGGTTGTCCTCGACGACGAGGATCTCGTTGGCGCGGCAGATCCGCAGCACCTCGGCCCGCCGCTCGGCCGACATCGTCACGCCCGACGGGTTCTGGAAGTTCGGGATCGTGTACAGCAGCTTGATGCGGCGACCGTCGGCCCGCAGTCGATCGATCGTCTCCTGCAGCGCGGCGGGGATGAGCCCGTGCTCGTCGACGGCCATGTGCACGGTGTCGGCCTCGTACGACCGGAAGACGCCGAGCGCGCCGACGTAGCTGGGGGCCTCGGCGAGCACCACGTCACCGGGGTCGAGGAAGAGCTTGGCCACCAGGTCGAGCGCCTGCTGGGAGCCCGTCGTCACGACGAGGTTGTCGAGCGTGGCCTCGATGCCCTCGATCCCCATGATCTCGAGGATGTGCTCGCGGATCGACTCCGTGCCCTGCCCGGAGCCGTACTGCAGGGCGACCGGCCCGCGCTCGCGCATCACGCGCTCGAGCGAGCCCATGACGAACTCGTCGGGGAGGGCCGACACGAACGGCATCCCGCCGGCGAGCGACACGACCTCGGGGCGCGACGCGACGGCGAACAGCGCGCGCACCTCGGAGGCGCTCAACCCGGCGGCTCGGGCCGCGTAGTGGTGGTACCACGGGTCGAGGTTGTTGCCGGTGCGCTTCGGGAGGCCCTCGGGAGTCACGTTCAGGTGTCCGTTCGTTGTTGTCGACTTCATCGTATTCGGCGCGGGAGGGCGGATGACACGGCCGATCCCCCGCAGGTGGCATCGCGTGCGACCCCGTGGAACGCGAACGACCCGCCCGGCTGGTGCCGGGCGGGTCGTGGAGGTTCGCGAACGGGCCGGCTACGCGAGGTAGGCGGCGAGGTCGGCCTCGAGCGCGGGCTTCGGCTTGGCGCCGATGACGGTCTTGACGACCTCGCCCTGCTGGAAGACCTTCATCGCGGGGATGGAGGTGATCTGGTACTTCATCGCGAGCTGCGGGTTCTCGTCGACGTTGAGCTTGACGATGTCGAGCTTGTCGGAGTGCTCGGTCGCGATCTGGTCGAGGATCGGGCTGACGGCGCGGCACGGGCCGCACCACTCCGCCCAGAAGTCGACCATGACGGTCTTGGAGTTGTTGAGGACCTCCTGCTCGAAGGTGCTCTGGTCGACGGCGCGTGCGGTCATGGGGTCTCCTCAGGTTGGGTGAACGAGCGGTGCGGATGCTCCGCCGCGGTCAGTTGACGACGGCGAACTCGGTCTCGGGCGAGGCCGGTGCGTCGGCGTGCGCGGCGAGATAGTGCTCGGCGTCGAGTGCCGCGACGGTACCGGAGCCTGCCGCGGTGACGGCCTGGCGGTAGGTCGGGTCGAGCACGTCGCCTGCGGCGAACACGCCGGGCAGCGAGGTCTTCGACGAACGGCCCTGCACGGCGACCGTGCCCTCGTCCGTGAGGTCGAGCTGCCCGTGCACGAGGTGCACGCGCGGGTCGTTGCCGATCGCCACGAACAGGCCCTCGAGGGGCAGCTCGCGCTCCGCGCCGGTCACGGTGTCGCGGAGGGTGACGCCGGTCACCGCATCCGCGCCCTGGATCGCCGCGATCTCCGAGTTCCAGATGAACTCGATCTTCGGGTCGTCGAAGGCGCGCTGCTGCATGATCTTCGATGCGCGCAGCTCCTCGCGGCGGTGGATGATGTAGACCTTCGACGCGAAGCGCGTGAGGAAGGTCGCCTCCTCCATGGCCGAGTCGCCGCCGCCGACGACCGCGATCTCCTTCGCCTTGAAGAAGAAGCCGTCGCAGGTGGCGCACCACGAGAGGCCGTGGCCCGACAGGCGGTCCTCCTCGGGGAGGCCGAGCTTGCGGTAGGCCGAGCCGGTCGCGTAGATGACGGTTCGGGCCTCGTGCACGTCGCCGCTGCCGAGCGTGACGCGCTTGACATCGCCCTCGAGCTCGAGCTTCACGACGTCGTCGTAGACGACCTCGGTGCCGAAGCGCTCGGCCTGCGCCTGCATCTTGCCCATGAGCTCGGGGCCCATGATGCCGTCGGGGAAGCCGGGGAAGTTCTCGACCTCGGTCGTGTTCATGAGCTCGCCGCCCACCTCGACGGAGCTGGCGACCAGCATCGGCTGCAGTTCCGCCCGCGCGGCGTAGATTGCCGCGGTGAATCCGGCGGGGCCGGAACCGATGATGATGACGTCGCGCACGCGCTGCTCCTCGAATCGATCTGGTGTGTCGCGGCCGTTCGTGGGTCGCTCCACCGTCAACACAGTGTACGGACACGCTATTCCGCGCGTCTGTACGCGCGGTGAACGGGTACGGATGCCGCGTGCCGGCGCGTCAGCGGCGGCGCAGCCGCGCGACGAGCGGCGCGGCGAACGTGCGCAGTTCGGGCGAGCGCAGCAGCCAGAGCCCGCCGATGTACAGCAGCCCCATGGCGGCGCCGATCGCGAGCATCGACACGATCGCGCCGAGCCGGCTGTCGACGGCGAATCCGCCGGCCGTCGTGCCGCCGAGCGCGACGAGCAGCACCGCACCGGCGAGCAGGGCCGGCACGATCGCGACGGAGTCGCGCACGAAGCTCACGACGACCGCACGGAAGCCGAGCTGCCCGAGCCGCCTGCGCAGCAGGATGAGCGCGAGCGCGAGCTGCAACGTGCCGGCGATCGACGTCGACACGGCGATGCCGACCGCGATCAAGTCGACCGGCAGCGTTGCGCAGGCGAGGGCGAGCCCGACGAACAGCACCACCTGGAAGAGCGTGAAGAAGAACGGCGTGCGGGTGTCGCCGAGCGCGTAGAACGAGCGCTGCACGAGGAACAGGGTGCTGAAGGGCACGAGGCCGATGAGGTACCCGATGATGACGTTGCCGAACGCCGACACGCTGTCGAAGTTGCCCGGGGCGAAGACAGCGGCCATCGGGTAGGCGCACACGATCATGATCGCGGCCGAGACGACCATGAGCAGGCCGATGCCCCGGATGGCGCTGCCGATGTCGTCGCGCAGGCGCACCAGGTCGCGTGCGGCCGCGTGCTCGCTCATGCGCGTGAAGTACGCGGTGCCGATCGAGACGGCGATCACCGAGTGCGGCAGCATGAAGATGAGCCACGCCGGGGCGAGGGTCGCGACGGATGCCGCCGAGTCGGACGCGATGCCGGCGACGTTCGTCTGCACGATGCCCGCGAACGTCGTGAGCAGGAGCATCCCGAACGTCCAGCTCGCCATGCGCCCCGCGTCGCCCAGCCCAACGCCGCGCCAACGGAAGTCGGGCCGGTAGCGCAGGCCGATGCGGCGCCAGAACCAGAACAGGACGAGCGCCTGGGCGGCCACGCCGAGGGTCGCGGTGCCGCCGAGCAGCGCGATCATGTCGGGCGTCCAGGAGCTCGGGTCGCGCGTGCCGTCGGGGTCGGCGCCGTAGACGATCATGAGCGCGGCGAGGCCTGCGAGCGCGACGACGTTGTTGAGCACCGGCGACCAGGTGTACGGGCCGAAGCTCTTGCGGGCGTTGAGCACCTCGCCGAGCAGCGTGTACAGGCCGTAGAAGAAGATCTGCGGCAGGCACCACCACGCGAACGCAGTCGCGAGCGCGAGGGTGTCGGGGTCGAGCTGGGTGCCGTAGAGCAGCGTGAGCAGGGGTGCCGCGAGGGTGGCGACGAGGGTCGCGGCACCCAGGATGACCAGGGCGATGGTCAGCAGCTTGTTGATGTAGGCCGCGCCGCCGTCGGCCTGCAGGCCCGCGCGCACGATCTGGGGCACGAGCACGGCCGTGAGCACGCCCCCCGCGACGATCGTGTAGACCGTGTTCGGCAACTGGTTCGCGACCGCGAACGCGTCGGCGCTCGCGGAGCCCACGAGGCCGATCGCCGCGGCGAGCACGATGGAGCGCACGAACCCGAGCAGGCGCGAGACGACGGTGCCGGACGCGAGGAAGATGCTGGCCCGGCCGATCTCACCGCTCGCCATCGGCGCCTCCGTCCGCGTCCATGCCGGTGGCGGCATCCTCGGTGGCGGCATCCCCCGTCGGGGCATCCTCTGCGGCGGCAGCCGCATCCGCTCGCTCCTGTCGCCTGCGGCGGACGATGCGCCAGAAGCCGATGCCGAAGAGGAGGAGCAGCACGCCGCCGATGACGCCCGCACCGATGCCCTCCCAGTCGGCCTGCACGTTCGCCCCGTAGCGGACCGTGCCGCCGACCGGCACTCCCGTGGGCGACTCGAGCGACACCAGCAGGGCGACCGCGCCGTTGCCGACGCCGGCCTGCACGGGGATCGTCGAGGTGCCGCGGGAATCGGGGCCGACCGTGGCCTCGACCGGGCCGTCGACGAGGAGGCGTCCGTTCGACGGGTCGACCGTGATGACGACGTTGACGGGGTACGGGAGGTCGTTCTCGACCGTGACGAGGATGCCGGACTCCCGCGAGATGACGGTGAACTCGCTGCTCGGAACGATGCTGACCGCGTCGAGCGTCTCCCGGGTGAACCGCACGAACTCCGTCGACGCGGCGTCCCACCCGGCGGGGTCTGCGAGCCAGCCGGCCGCGAGCACCGCGAGCAGGTCGCGGCGCCGCTGCGAGGTGAGCTGGGCCGGCTCGTCGAGGATCGTCGCGAACTCGGCGATCTCGGCGTCGTCGTCGATCATCGTGCGCACCCGTTCGACGCGCTCTTCGCGCTCGGGCTGCGCGACGAGCGTGCGGGTGACGGGCGGGGCGCCGATCGCGTCCGACAGCGTGGCCGGCTGCGCCCAGGGCAGGGAGGCGATGGTGGCGAGCGCGCCACGTTCGCGGTCGGCCGACACTGGCTGCGTGCGGTCGAACGTCGCGAGGAGGGTGCGCTGGGCGGAGCCGCCGTCGGATGCCACGAGGGCCAGGGCCGCTGCGAGTCGTGCGTTCGCCGCCGAGGCCTCGCCGCTCGAGACCGCCGACTCCGCAGCACGCAGGGCAGCCGAGACATCCGGGTCCGAGACGACCGCCGTCGCGCCCTCGATCATGGACGCCGCGGTCGGAGCGGAACCGGACGTCTGCTCGACGTTGCCGCCCGACACGATCGCCGTCGTGAGGCCCGCGGCGTCGAGGAAGGCGAGGTCGCCGTCGACGAGGCTGTCGTCGGCGGGCCAGCCGATGTCGGTGCGGGTGTACGTGAAGGAGAGCACGCCGGCCGAGCCGGGGACCTGGTCGTCGGGGTCGGGCGACGGCTCAGCGGTCGCGTCGGGCTCGTCCGTCTCGGCCGGCGCCTCGGTCGCCTCGGTGTCGTCGCCGGTCTCGGCGCCCTCGGTCTCCGCCGGTGCCGCATCGCCGTCGACGACGTCGTCGAAGCTCAGTGGCTGCAGCGGGGCATCGAGCCCGGCCTGCGACTGCACGGCGAGGTCGGCGTCGGCATACGCGAGCGGGAATGTCTCGTTCGGCAGCGCGGCGAGCCGGTCGAGCCAGGCGATCGCGCTCGCGGGGGCATCCGCCCCCAGCACCCGGATCGAGGCGATGATCGCCGGGTCGATCGCAAGCGCCGCCCCGCTGCCCAGCAGACCGTCGAGCCGGCGCGAGAGGATGCCCTGCGGGCTCGTCCAGGCCTCGAGCAACTCGGCCGAGTACAGCCCGGTGTCCTGCGGGGGCACCGTGATCGGCGCGGCGACGGCGAGCGAGACCGAGCCGATGTCGTCGCCTGCGCTCCAGACGGCGACGCCGGTCGACCAGGCGAGGGTCTCCCCCGCGTCCTCGAGCTCGACGAAGATCGGGAGCACCGCGGTCGACCCGCGCTCGAGGTCGTCGACGTCGACGTCGACGCGTGTCGTGAGGGTGCTGCCGATCGGGATGGAGCCGACCGATGCGCGACCCACCTCGGTGCCGGACGGCACTGACGACGGGACGATCAGCCAGTCGTCGAGCGCGTCGGTCGAGCCGAGCGAGCGCACCCCCACGCTGATGACCACGTCGACGTCGCCGATGGAGCGGCCGGACGTGTTCGAGGTCTCGACCGTGAAGCCGACGGAGTCGTCGGCCGACGTGATGAGCGGCGATCCGGCGGGACCGACGACCATCGAGATGCCCTCGACCTCGGCGGCCGTGGCAGGCGGGGCGTCCGGCACTCCGATCACGAGCGCGGCGGCCGTCGCGGTGACGGCGGCGGTGGCGATGAGTCGGCGCAGGCGTCGCTCAGGAATCGCCTCGGCCGCCATGCACGAGATTCTACGGTGTCGGTTTCGGCGGTTCGTGTGCGTGACGGGGGCACGGCGCCGAGCCGTACGATGGTGCCCATGCAGAGTGTCGCGGCAGCCCTCGCCAGGCTGGGCGACCTGGCCGCGTCGCCGACCGTCTCGCGGCTCGCGACGGCGTTCGAGGCCGCCGGGCACGAGCTCGCCCTCGTCGGCGGGCCCGTGCGCGACGCGTTCCTCGACCGGGGTACGCACGACCTCGACTTCACGACGGATGCCACGCCCGACGAGATCCTCGCGATCGTCGCGCCCATCGCGCAGGCGCACTGGGACATCGGGCGCCGGTTCGGCACGATCGGCGCGAAGATCGCCGGCGAGCAGGTCGAGATCACGACCTACCGCAGCGACGCCTACGACGGCGAGAGCCGCAAGCCCGAGGTCGTGTTCGGCGACTCGCTCGAGGACGACCTCGCCCGCCGCGACTTCACGGTCAACGCGCTCGCCCTGCGGCTGCCGGAGCTGCAGCTCGTCGACCCGTCGGGCGGCGTCGAGGACCTGCTGGCGCAGACCCTGCGCACGCCCGCCCCGCCCGAGCGGTCGTTCGGCGATGATCCGCTACGGATGCTGCGCGCGGCGAGATTCGCGTCACAGCTCGGGTTTCACGTGGAACCGGCCACGCTCGATGCCATGAGCGAGCTCGCCGGGGCGATCGAGCGCATCTCCGCCGAGCGCGTGCGCGACGAGCTCGCGAAGCTGCTGCTGACGGACGCGCCGGCGCGGGGCATCCGACTGCTCGTCGACACCGGGCTCGCCGAGCGCGTGCTGCCGGAGCTGCCCGCCCTTCGCCTCGAGATCGATGAGCACCACCACCACAAGGACGTCTACGAGCACTCCCTGACCGTGCTCGACCAGGCGATCGACTACGAGGCCTCGCGCGGCAACCTCGACTCCCCCGACCTCGTGATGCGCCTCGCAGCCCTGCTGCACGACATCGGCAAGCCGAAGACGCGGCGACTTGAGGCGGGCGGTGCGGTCACGTTCCACCACCACGACGTGGTCGGAGCCAAGCTCGCCCGCAAGCGACTGCGCGCCCTGCGGTTCGACAACGACACGATCGACGCGGTGGGCCGGCTGATCGAGCTGCACCTGCGGTTCTTCGGGTACGCGGATGCCGCCTGGACGGATTCGGCCGTGCGCCGGTACGTGCGCGACGCCGGCGACCAGCTCGAGCGACTGCACATCCTGACCCGCGCCGACGTCACCACGCGCAACCGGCGCAAGGCCGACCGTCTCGGCTTCGCCTACGACGACCTCGAGGAGCGCATCGCCGTGCTCGCCGAGGAGGAGGAGCTCGCCGCCGTGCGTCCCGAGCTCGACGGCAACGAGATCCAGGCCGCGCTCGGCATCGGCCCGGGCCGCGAGGTGGGCGAGGCGTATCGCTTCCTGCTGGAGCTGCGGCTCGACGAGGGACCCATCGGGGCGGATGCCGCGCGAGAGCGCCTGCTCGCCTGGTGGGCCGCCCGCGCCTGACCGTCCCCGTCTCCCCTGGTCCCCCCCGTCTCCCCCGGTCTCCCCCCGGTCTCTCTCCCCGACCATCCCCCGACCATCCCAAGACCGCCGAGTGTGCTCGATTCCCGCCCAGAATCGGTCGGAATGCGTGTTCCGCTCCGGAAACGAGCACACTCGGCGGAAACGTCGACGGCCCGGCGGGTGGGTCCTTCACAGGGGTGCGGGCCGTGCGATGTCGTCGAGGGGACGGATCCGGGCCGATCCGATGACCACGGAGCGGTGAGGTGGGGTCGTGGATGACTGGACGCTCCGATCGATCGAGCTGATCACCGGGCGGAGAAGTGCCCCGGCACGTGCCAGGTCCGGCGACCTGGTGCGCGTACGACACGGTGCCTACGTCGACGCCACCGACTGGCCGCTGCGTGAGCGCGAGGCCGCGCACTTCATCCGGATGCAGGCGGTCGCCGACCGATTCCGGATCGCGCCGGTGTTCTCGCATCGTTCGGCGGCGATCCTGTGGGGACTCCCCGTCCTGGGCGCGCACCGTGGCGTCCACGTCGTCGCCACGGAGCGGAAGGGGGCACGCAGTCGTCGCGGTGTGGTGTGGCACAACGACGCGATCGAAGAGGCCGACGTCGTCGAGCACGGCGGCATGCGCGTGACCTCGCTCGAGCGGACGCTCATCGACCTCGCACGCACCGAGCCGTTCCCGTACGCGGTCGCCGCACTCGATCGGGGGCTCACGCCGACTTTCCCGGGTGGCATCGGCGGATCGGTCAGCGGCGTCGCGCGCGACCGGCTGGCGGCCTGGCTGGACGGGCACCCGCGCAAGCGCGGCATCCGCCTGGCCCGAACCGTGCTCGAGTTCGCCGACGCACGCTCCGGATCCGTGGGCGAGTCCGTCAGCCGCGCGAACATGCACGTCGCAGGCTTCCCCGCGCCGGACCTGCAGGTCGAGTTCCCGCGCTACGACGGCGGGAACGACGTCGTGGACTTCGATTGGCCGTTCGCTGGACGGTTCGGCGAGTTCGACGGGCGCGGGAAGTATCTGCGGGAGGAGTTCACCGAGGGTCGGTCGGTCGCCGATGTCGTGTTGGCCGAGAAGGAGCGCGAGGACCGCATCCGTCGGCACCGCCCGTTCGCGATCCGCTGGGGCTGGGACATCGCCATGGACGCCGACCGCCTGCGCCGCCACCTCATCGCCCACGGCCTCCACCCCGCTCCCCGCTGACGGACCCGGCCCGGCGTCCCATCGAATGTGCCCGAAACGACCGGTCGGCCTGCGGAACCGGGGTGCGTGGTCGTCATTTCGAGCACACTCGGCGGAAGGGATCGGCGAGGGACGGGGCTGAATGGCGGGGGAATCGAGGATCCGTTATGATTGAGCGGTTGTCTGCGCGCCCGATTCCGGGCCTCCGCACGATGACGCATGTACACCCTCCTGTCACAGACCGTCTGTGACCGCTGAGTCCGAAGGAGGTGGGTCTGTCATGCACCAGTACGAGTTGATGGTCATCCTCGATCCCTCGATCGACGAGCGCACCGTTGCTCCCAGCCTCGACAAGTTCCTCAACGTCATCCGCACGGATGGCGGCACCGTCGACAACGTCGACATCTGGGGCAAGCGTCGCCTGGCCTACGAGATCGACAAGAAGTCGGAGGGCATCTACGCCGTCGTCGACTTCACCGCCGAGTCGGCAACGACCAACGAGCTCGACCGCCAGCTGAACCTCAGCGAGGCCGTCATGCGCACCAAGGTCCTCCGCGCGGAGGAGGCGATCGCACAGGTCGCCGCCGCGAAGAAGGCCGACGAGGAGCGCGCCGCCAAGAAGGCAGCTCGGGCAGCGAAGAAGGACGCCTAGTCCCATGGCAGGCGACACGATCATCACCGTTGTGGGCAACCTCACGGCTGACCCGGAGCTGCGCTACACGCAGTCTGGCCTCGCGGTCGCCAACTTCACCATCGCATCAACCCCCCGCACGTTCGACCGACAGGCGAACGAGTGGAAGGACGGTGAAGCACTGTTCCTGCGTGCGAGCTGCTGGCGAGACTTCGCCGAGCACGTCGCGGGTTCGCTGACCAAGGGTTCCCGGGTCATCGCCCAGGGCCGTCTCAAGCAGCGCTCCTACGAGACCCGCGAGGGCGAGAAGCGCACCGCCATCGAGCTGGAGGTCGACGAGATCGGCCCGAGCCTGCGCTACGCGACCGCACAGGTCACGCGTGCGCAGTCGAGTGGTGGCGGTCGCGGTGGCAGCTACGGCGGCGGTGGGGGCGGCAACTCCTCCTCCTCCGACGACGCGTGGGCGCCCAGCGCGCCGGCCGCCTCGTCCGGCGATGTCTGGAACACGCCGGGTACCAACTACGGCGACGAGACGCCCTTCTAGGTCGGCATCGGCCGACGGATGCCTCGTCATGAGGCATCCGCTCAACGAAACGTATTTCTCCCAGGTAAGGAAACAGCAATGGCTGGAAAGAGCAGCGGCGACCGCCGCAAGCGCGGAAAGGGCCCGAAGAACGCGGCCCCCGCGAAGTCGATCAAGGTCGGCGTCATCGACTACAAGGATGTCGCCACCCTCCGCAAGTTCGTCTCGGAGCGCGGCAAGATCCGCGCCCGTCGTATCACCGGTGTCTCCGTGCAGGAGCAGCGCCTCATCGCCCGTGCCGTGAAGAACGCACGCGAGATGGCCCTGCTGCCGTACGCGGGCTCGGGTCGCTGAGAAGGAGGTCGGGAACAATGGCAAAGGTCATCCTGACGCACGAGGTCAACGGCCTCGGCACCGCCGGTGACGTGGTCGAGGTCAAGAACGGCTACGCACGCAACTACCTCGTCCCGAAGGGCTACGCGACGCCGTGGACCCGCGGTGGCGAGAAGCAGGTCGAGCAGATCAAGGCCGCGCGCGCTGCGCACGAGCTGCACTCGCTCGAGGACGCACAGGCCCTCAAGGCCTCGCTCGAGTCGACCAAGGTGAAGCTCGCCGTCAAGGCCGGCTCCGAGGGTCGCCTGTTCGGCTCGGTGAAGTCCGCCGACGTCGCGGCCGCCGTGTCGGCCGCCGGCCTCGGCGAGGTCGACAAGCGCAAGGTCACGATCCCGACGATCAAGTCGATCGGCGAGTACGAGGCCAGCGTGAAGCTGCGCGACGAGGTCTTCGCGACCGTCACCCTCCAGGTGATCGCCGCGAAGTAGCACGAGACGCATTCGCACGAGGCGGCGGGCCGGGTTTCCGGCTCGCCGCCTCGTCGTCTGTACACCCGCGGAAGCGCTCTCCGCAAGAGCGCTGGGACGGATTCGCCCCCAAGTTTGTACACAGCCCACGAACCGTTCGTAACCCTCAAGTCACAGTCCAGACATTTCTTCTCCACACAGGTGTGGGAAACGTAAATAGCCGGTCAAGAGCCTATTCAGGCACCAAACTTTCTCGTTCTCCACAGGTTTCCACACACCCTTTGCACATGGCGCCCGGCGTTTCGCCCAAGTTCCCCACAACGTTATCCACAGGCCGGGTTGTGGCCGGCCGGGGGCCGTACCTAGGGTGAATCTCCGTCGCCGGATGGGGGACCGGCCGCATTGCTTGGCCCCCTGTGTCGGCGGTCGCCGCTACCACTGGAAGTGACGCATCACCCGCGTCACCCGGACACAACACGACATCGAGGAGGGCCGGGAGTGACGATCGCTCACCTGGACATCGCCGAACCCCGTGATCAGGGTGCGGCCCGTCCGGCTCCCGAGCGCACTCCCCCGCACGACCTCCTCGCCGAGCAGAGCGCGCTCGGCGGCATGATGCTCTCGAAGGACGCGGTCGCCGACGTCATCGAGACGCTCCGCGGCCCCGACTTCTACGTGCCCAAGCACGAGGTCGTGTTCGACGCGATCCTCTCGCTCTACTCGCACGGCGAGCCGACCGACGTCATCGCCGTCACCGACGAGCTCACCAAGACCGGCGAGCTCGGCCGCGCCGGCGGCGCCGAGTACCTGCACACGCTCACGAGCCTCGTGCCGACGGCGGCGAATGCCGGCTTCTACGCCGAGATCGTGGCGGAGCGCGCGATGCTGCGGCGCCTCGTCGAGGCCGGCACGCGCATCGTGCAGATGGGCTACGCCGGCGAGGGCGAGGTCACCGACCTGGTGAACGTCGCCCAGTCGGAGATCTACTCGGTCACCGGCAGCGTCGAGAGCGAGGACTACGTTCCGCTGACCGAGGCGGTGACCGTCGCGATCGACGAGATCGAGGCGGCCAAGCACACCGACGGCAAGATGACCGGCGTGCCCACGGGATTCGCCGACCTCGACGACCTCACGAACGGCTTCCACCCCGGGCAGATGATCATCGTCGCCGCGCGCCCCGCGCTCGGCAAGTCGACGCTCGCGCTCGACTTCGCCCGGTCGGCGTCGATCCACAACGACCTGCCCACGATCTTCTTCTCGCTCGAGATGGGCAAGTCGGAGATCGCCATGCGACTGCTCTCGGCCGAGGCATCCGTGCCCCTGCAGTCGATGCGCAAGGGCACCGTCGACAGTCGCGACTGGACCACCATCGCCTCGACCCGCGGCCGCATCAACGACGCGCCGCTCTACATCGACGACTCCCCCAACATGACGCTGGTCGAGATCCGCGCGAAGTGCCGGCGCCTGAAGCAGCGGGTCGGCCTCAAGATGGTCGTCATCGACTACCTGCAGCTCATGACGAGCGGCAAGCGCGTCGAGAGCCGCCAGCAGGAGGTCTCGGAGTTCTCGCGTGCGCTGAAGCTGCTCGCCAAGGAGCTCCAGGTGCCGGTCATCGCACTGTCGCAGCTCAACCGTGGCCCCGAGCAGCGCGCGGACAAGCTCCCCGCGCTGAGCGACCTGCGCGAGTCGGGTTCGATCGAGCAGGACGCCGACATGGTGATCCTGCTCCACCGCGAGAGCGCCTACGAGCGCGACAACCCCCGCGCCGGTGAGGCCGACCTCATCGTGGCCAAGCACCGCAACGGTCCGACGCGCACCGTCACCGTGGCGTTCCACGGCCACTTCTCGCGGTTCGCGGACATGGTGCAGGCGTAAGTTCGTGTGACACGGCCGACCGCGGCGATCATTCCGTCGAAGCCGGCCACGGTCGGGTCGAGGAACGGATACCGAAACCGGCGCGGCACGAGGATCGACTCGTGGACACGTCCGTCGCTCAGGGCCATGATGGTGGCATGAGCTGGGCGCCGTCATCGGCGGGTGCGGCATGGGTACGCCGAGTCGGGTGATCGACTCTTCGCGGCATGAGACCCGCGGAGGTGTGCCCCCCGCTCGGCACTGGCCACGGCTCATCCTCCCGGTTGCCCTGACACTCGCGCTGGTCGGATGCACGTCGGACCCGTTGGATGAGAAGCGCACGGCAAGCGACGAGCTCTTCGAATTGGTGGTCGCCGAAGACGAGCCGGGATGCTCGGCCGCGGTCGCGCTCGACGGCGAAGTCGTCTGGGCGGAAGCCTGGGGCATGGCCAACGTCGAAGCCGGGGCGATGTTCGAGCCGTCGACGGCGACCCTCATCGGCTCGGTCGGGAAGCAGTTCACCGCCATGGCCGTGCTCATGCTCGCCGAACAGGGTGCGTTGTCGCTGGAGGATTCGCCGGCCGACTTCCTTGACGGGATGCCGGCGTGGGTCGACGACCTGACGCTCAACGACCTCATGCACCACACGTCGGGGATCGCCGACTTCGTGGAAGTGCCGGTGAGCAACTTTCCGGGAGCGGCGTTGAACAATGACGCCATCCGGGAGTTCGTGCGCACGAGCCCGAACGCCCAGCCCGGCACACCCGGCAGGTGGTCCTACTCGAACACGAACTACACGCTCCTCGCCGACGTCGTCGCCGAGGTCACCGGGGTCGAGTTCACGGAGTGGATGCAGACGAACGTGTACACGCCGCTCGACCTGACGGCGCGGGAGGGGCCACCGACCCCATCAGACCCGGTCGGCTACCACGCGGCGGGAGGCGAGTTCGTGGTCGAAGAGCCGTTCGCGTGGGATGTCGCCGGACCGGGACTGATCACGATGACGCCGTCGGACCTCGTGCGTTGGGGCGACCAGTACCGCGAGCCGACACTCGTGAGCGGCAACACCCTCGACGATGCGCTGCAGAGCGCAACGCCCGCCGAGGACGGGTGGGCCTACGGTCCCGGGCTGTGGGTCGGTGACGATGGCACCCTCGCGCACGATGGGGCGGGAGCCGGCCACTACACGAGCTTCGGCGTGAGTCCCGACCGTCACACCACCGCCGCGATCGCCTGCAACCATGACGGACTGCACCCGGGGACGCTCATGGAGTCGCTCGCGACGGTCTGGGTCGGATAGGCAGCAACTCCCGGCGCACGACGGCGGTGCTCCAGCGGCCCAGCAGGGCGCCTGCGACCGCGTCCGAGATGTGGTGCTGGCCGCGGTAGACCCGCGAGAACGCGATCGCTCCGGGAACCACGTACCGGAGGACGGGCCCGACGAGCCGCGCGCCAGGCCCGCCATGGCGATCGAGCAGGTCGGCGAGCGTGCCGTGGAGCGCGAAGGCAGCCGCGGTGTGCCCCGAGGGGAACGACGAGGTCGCGTGCGGATGCTCCGGGCGCCACACGCCCTCAGGCCGGGGCCGCCCCACGAGCGCCGCGGATGCGACGAAGCAGGCGGTCTCGAGGGTGAGCACCGCCGCAGGGGCGGCCGCCGAGCGGCCGTCGCGCGTCGACCACCAAGTCACGCCGCACCAGATCAGCCCGCTCGCGATGGTCTGGGGCACACCGGAGTACCACGAGAGCGGGGCGGTGACCCGGTCGAGCGGCTCGCGATGCCGCGTCGGGTCGGCGTGGTCGGTCCCGACGGCGGCACCGCCCTCGTCCGGCCGGTGGCCGAACGCACCCTGGAGCGCACGCACGGCCCGGTCCTCGCGCGGGTCGTCGCCGTCGAGCATCCGTACCGCACGCCCGGCCGCGGCAAGCACGGCGATCGCTCCCAGTCCAGGCAGGACGACGGATCGCACCAACGACATGACCGGAGCCTAGTGGCGCTGCGTTGATCCTCCACTCGTTCACAAACAGGTGGCCGGGACGAGGGGTACGACATCACCGGTGCCGACTCGTCGGTCGACAGGATGCCCCGTCGCTAGCATCGCGGAATGGCCAACGTCACACTCATCCGCTCCGACGCCCTCGCGGACACCCCCGGATACGCCTACGCCTCCGAGGCAGCCCCGGGGACGCGCCTGATCCACCTCGCCGGTGCCTGCCCGCTCGATGCCGACGGAATCGTGGAACCCGTCGGAGACCTCGCAGGCCAGGCGGAGAAGTGCATCGAGAACCTCCTCGTCGCGCTCACCGCTGCCGGCGGCACCTTGGCTGACATCGCGTACACGCGGGTGCTCGTCGCGACGCTGCAGAACGAGGACCTCGGCGTCGTCTGGGACGTCGTGCGGGACGCCTTCGCCGAGCACGACGTGCCGAGCACCCTGTTCGGAGTCACCGTCCTCGGCTACCGGAACCAGCTCGTGGAGATCGAGGCCGTCGCGGCCATCGCCGACTAGCGAGCGCACGACGCGCTCCGAGCGGCACCCGGCAGCGCGCACCCTTCCATTCGATCGATCAGACGATCAGACTGGAGTGACCATCATCGAGTGACGAGGGGGTCACGATGAGCGTGTATCGAGTGATCGACGTGGTCGGCACGAGCGCGACGTCATGGGAGGAAGCGGCCAGGGAGGCCATCACGACGGCCGGAGGGTCACTGCACGATCTGCGCATCGCTGAGGTGGCGAAGCAGGACGTGGTGATCGGCGAGGACGGGACGCTGCTGTTCCGGTCCCGCGTCCAGCTCTCCTTCAAGTACAAGCCCGAGTAGGCCGTCGCGGGTTCGCCGGACCGAGACCCGGCGTGACCGCTCAGTCCATAGGCTGAGCGCATGATGGTGCGCGCGCCGGACCCGCGATCATGCCCGACGTGCGGGGACCCGCTCCGGTTCGAGATCCTGGACGACGAGCGATTCCTCGTCGCGTGGTCGTGCGTGCACTGCGGACTGATCCGCACGACCGAACCGGTGTAGCGGGTCCGACCGGCGCGGGCGACCGTGATGGCTACGCCCGGGGGTCACGGTCGAGCGGGCGGTCGAGCCGCTCCTGCGCCTCCCTGACGGCCTGCGCAGCACGTGCGCGAACCTGCTCGTGCCCGTCATCCAGCAGACCGAGCACGGCGGCGAGGTCCTCCGCTTCGCCCGTTCGGCCGACGGCCAGCGCGGCGGCATCTCGTACCCTCCAATTGGCGTCAGCGAGCAACGGCACCAGGGCCGCGGATGCCTCGAGCTCGCGCAGTGCGCAGATACGAGCGCAGTTCATCCGCACCCGCCACGCAGGATCGCCCAGCCCGGCGATCACCGCTGCCGATGCGGACTCATCCCACACGTACTGCAGCGCCCGAGCGCCCCATGAGCGTGCAAGCGCCGCCCAGACGGGGCGCTCGAACTGCGCCGGGTCGCCCGACCCCGCGGCGTCGCCGCCGACCGCGACGAGGAACCAGGGCTCCTCCGTCCCTGTGCGGATCAGGGTCGCCGCCCGCTCGGCCACTTCGCGCTCGCCGTGCCGCTCGACTGCTTCCGCGATTCGCGACCGCACGGCCTGGCTCATGGGCGGGGTCGACTCAGGATGCGGCCGGGGCGACCGTCGTGCGCATGACGGTCTTGCGCTTGCCGATGTGTCGTTCGAAGGTGAACCCGGCCCGCTCGAACATCGCCCTGGTGCCGCTGTGCAGGAAGGATGAGGAGGTCTTCTTCCCGGGCTCGAGCTCGTTGGGGAACGAGACGAGTGCGGCGTGCGCGACGGCTTCGTCCACAAGGCGTCGCTTGAACGTCACCCGGTCGTAATCGTCCTTGACGGTCTGCTCGGTGTCGCCGTGGAAGTAGGAGCAGTAGCACCCGCCCCAGACGCCGTTGTGCTTCTCGGCGAGGGCGAGCCATGCCGGGAACGTCTCGGGCGTGAGGGCCTTGATCACGTGCGACGTCGTCATGCGCCACTCCTCCGACGGACTGCTCGACTCCGTTCGCCCAGTCTGCCCAGTACCTGCGACCTCCGACAAGGTCGGGGTCCCCGCCGCCGATAGCCTGATCGGATGCACGCGAATCGATCCCAGCTCACGGTCGGTGGCCTCTCACGGGCGCAGCTGCTCGAGCGACTGCGATCGAACGGCGTGCGCCTCAACGCGCATGCGGAGACGTTGCTCGCGACCGACGAGTTCGCCCAGCGCCCGGCGCGCTCGATCCTCCTCGCCGAGCGGACGGTCACCCAGCTCGGATTCCCGGACGGCGCTCCCCTGTCGCGCATCTTCGAGGCGGCGCGGCGCGACGGGTACTCGCTCTGCCCGGTCGACACGGCGCCGTACCTTCGCCTGGAAGCGCGGGGCCAGCCGACCTCGACCGGGTCGGTCACGTCGACCGGCCGGGCGCCGGACGGCGCGCTGACCGTGGCATCCGATCTGCTGAGCGACGACGACGCCTACCCGAAGGGCTTCTACCTCCGAACGGTCGGCGACGAGCCGTGGCTGCGCGGGTATCGATGCGACGACGAGCACATCTGGTCGCCCGAGGACCGATTCGTGTTCCGGGTGATCGACTAAGCGCCGTCGGTCACGGTGACGAGCGTGCGCTGCCAGCCGGTCGAGCCGTCGGGGGCGATGGGTGCGGGCTCCTCGACCTGCAGCCGGCCGTCGCGATCGGTGGCGCGCACGGTGAGGTAGTGCGAGCCGGGCTCGGCGTCCCACTCGAGCACCCACTGCACCCAGGTGTCGGCGTTGATCGCCTCGGCGAGCCTGGCCTCCTGCCACTCGCCGTCGTCGATGCGCACCTCGACGCGCTCGATGCCGACGGTCTGCGCCCAGGCGACGCCCGCGATCGGCACTCGGCCGGCAGGCACGCTCGTGCCGAGCTTCGGGGTGTCGACCCGCGACGAGAACTTGATCGGTGCGCGGGCGCTGTAGCCGCGCGGGGTCCAGTACGCCTCGTCGTCGGCGAACCTGGTGACGCGCAGCTCGGTCAGCCACTTGGTCGCCGACACGTAGCCGTAGAGGCCTGGGACGACCATGCGCACGGGGAAGCCGTGCTCGAGCGGCAGCGGCTCGCCGTTCATGCCGACGGCGAGGATAGCGTCGAGCCCATCGTCGGTGAGCGACGACAGGGGCGTGCTCGCGGTGAACCCGTCGACGCTGCGCGAGAGGACCATGTCGGCTCCCGCGCGCGGCCGGGCGAGCCGGAGCACGTCGCGTACCGGTACGCCGAGCCAGACGGCGGTGCCGACGAGCTCGCCGCCGACCTCGTTCGAGACGCAGGTGAGGGTGATCGCGTACTCGTCGAGCCCCATCGCCACCAGGTCGTCGAAGCCGAGCTCCACCCGCTGCTCGACGAGGCCCTCGACCGCCAGGCGCCAGGTCGACGGGTCGATCGTCGGCACCGAGAGCGCGGTGTCGACGCGGTAGAAGTCGGCGTTGGGTGTGATGAGGGGCCCGAGGCCCGGGATGTCGAGCTCGGCTGCCGCCGGAACGGCGACGCGCGACCGTGGCGCCGGGAGTCGCAGCGCCTCGCGGACCGCCCCGATCGTGCTCGTACCGGCTCGCAGCACCGCGGCACCGGCGCCGGCGAGTACCGCCCCGACCGAGGCGATCGCCGCGACCCGGAAGAAGGTGCGTCGCGCCACCGGCTGCGATGCATCCGATGCGAGAGAAGGGCGGTCGGATGCCGCAGCCGACGTTGCGTCCTTCGCGGGGCCACGCCCCCCGAGCCGCGCCCAGCCGCGGAGCCGACTCGTGAGCAGCACGAGCACACCAGCCCCCACGACACCGCCCACGACCGGTGGAATCCACGCGAGGGCACCGGTGCCGGATCGGGTGAGCACCGCCGCCGTCGCCAGCACGGTGGCGGCGGCGAACACGAGCAGCCCGAGGCCGCGTCGCCGTGTTTCGAGGATGCCCGCGAGCGCCGCCACCACGACCGCGGCGACCGCGAGCCCGCCGAGCAGCACCGGCTTGTCAGCCTCGCCGAACGCGGAGATCGCGAACTCCTTGATCGGCCTCGGCACGACGTCGACGACGAACGAGCCGACCGCGAGGAGCGGGGTCGAGCGCCGCGCGAACAGCACCGCGAGCAGCTCGCTCACGGCGAGGAACGTCGCGGCGCCGACCACGCCAGACGTTGCGGACCAGAGGAGGCGTCGGCCTCGGGCATCCGTGCTCACGAGATCTCCCGGGAGTACTCGACGGGCGACCGCCGTGCCGTGTCGGCGCGACGGTCGCCCGTGTCGGTTCGGTGCCTGCGGCTCAGGAGGTCGGCAGCAGCACCGAGTCGATGAGGTAGACCGTCGCGTTCGCGGTCTGGACGCCGCCGCAGATGACGGACGCGTCGTTCACCATGAGGTCGTCACCGCCGCCGGTGACCTCGACGTCGGAGCCCTGCACGGTGGTCTGCGTGCCGACGATCTCGTCGGGCGTGATCTGCCCGGCGACCACGTGGTAGGTGAGGATCGACGTCAGCAGGTCGGCATCGGTCTGCAGCGTGGCAATGGTCTCGTCGTCGATCATCGCGAACGCGTCGTCGACCGGCGCGAACACGGTGAACTCGTCGCCGTTGAGCGTGTCGACGAGGTTGACGTCGGGGTTCAGCTCACCGCTGACCGCCGCGACGAGGGTCGTGAGCAGCGGGTTGTTGGATGCGGCCGTGGCGACCGGGTCCTGTGCCATGCCGGCGACCGATCCGTCGCCGTCGGGCACGGCCTCCGCGTAGGCGGCGCAACCCGGGCCGACGAGGTACGCCGCCGGGTCCATCTCCTCCATGGTGGGCTCGCTCGACTCCATCGTGTCGTCGGTGCCCTCCTCCATGGAGTCGGAGCTCGAGTCCATGGAACAGCCAGTGAGGGCGAGTAGCGAGATCGTGAGGGCGGCGAGGCCGCCGGTGATGGTGCGCGTGGTGCTGGGCATGATGTCCTCCGAGGTCTCGAGCGTGAAGCTCTGCCGTGTCCGCCGCCGGTTCGGGGCGGTTGCGCTCTGTGCGCTGGAGGGGGTTCGGCGTGGGTCCTGATCGGGATTGGATCGTGTCGTGTTCCGCGCAGCAGGGGCAGGGCGGTCGGATGCCCCGGGGTCGACGCGCGCGCTGGTCAGCTGTCGTTCCCGCCCGACCAGACCGGGGAGAGTCGGGCGACGAGTGCTGCCGCGGCGAACACGAGGATGACGGCGACGAGCACCGGCCACTCGCCGACGAGACCGGCCAGCAAGCCCGCGAGCAGGGCCCCGACTGCGGCGGCCGTGCGGTTGACCGAGCGCCGAGTCGCGTTGGTGCGGCCGAGCAGCTCGTCGGGGGTGAGGCCCTGCCAGATGCCCATCTCGTTGGCGTTCTCGATGCCGGCGGCGAGCCCGAGCAGCGCGAGGGCGACGAAGACCAGGGCGTCGCCGAAGGCCGGAGCGGTGAGCACGATCAGCCACGCGGCCGGGTAGGCGGCCCGGGCGAGCACGACGGTGCGACCCGTGCCGATGCGCTCGCCTGTTCGCGGGGCCGCAGTCGCGCCGACGAGGCTGGCCACGCCGAAGACCGCGAGCAGCACGCCGAACCAGAACGCCGAGAACCCGAGCGAGCGCAGTGCGATGAGCGAGAGCAGCGTCATCGCCGCCCCGTTGGCGAGGAACCAGACGTGGGTCGACCACGCCAGGGGTGCGAGGGTCGGATGCCGGTAGGTCCAGCGCAGGCCGTCGCGGACCTCGGCCCGGAGATCGCGTGACCGTCGCTCAGATCGTGGCTCCTCGACCGGGATGCTCGCCGACAGCGCCGCCTCGACGAGGTAGCTCACCGCGTCGATCGCGATCGCCACGGGCGCTCCGAGGAGCCCGACCAAGCCGCCACCGACCGCGGGTCCAAGCGTCTGCGCTGCGGCATCCGTCTGGTCGAGCCGGGCGTTCGCGTGTACCAGGCGCGATCGCGGCACGAGACGCGGCAACAGCGACTGCGTCGCGGCGAAGCCGAAGACTGCGAACGTGCCGAACGCGAGCAGCGCGACGACCAGCATCCACATCTCGAGGGCGCCGAGCAGCCAGAGCACGACGATCGCGCCGAGCGAGAGCGCACGGCCGATGCTCGCCCACACGAGCAGCGGCCGGCGCCGCCAGCGGTCGGCGTAGACGCCCGCAACGAGTCCGACGACCGCATAGGGCAGGAACTGGGCGGCGTTCACGATGCCCACCTCGAAGGGGGTCGCGCCGAGCACCTGCACGACGAGCACCGGCATCGCGACGGCGGTCACGGCCGTGCCGAACGAGCTGATCGCGGCCGCACCCCAGAATCGCGCGAACGCCCCGCGACCGGGCGGGGTCGGGCCGTCCGTCATCCGCCCTCCTCGGGTCGTCGCACCTCGACAGTAGCGGCCGGCACCGAGGGCGGGAGGCGCTTGCACAGGTCGTCTCGCGGATGCCGCGTCGGCCTCGCCTCGAACGATGGCCGTCTATCGTCGAGGGGTGAGCACGCCGTTCCCCGCCACGATCGCGACCGCCGTGGAGCGCGAACTGGTGGTGCGGAAGTCGCGCTTCATCGCGCGGGTCGAGCCCGTGGCATCCGTCGCCGAAGCCGACGCGGTGATCGCGGCGGTGCGCAAGCGGTACTGGGACGCCGGGCACAACTGCACGGCGATGGTCACCGGGTTGCGTGCCGACCAGGCCCGCTCGTCGGACGACGGCGAACCGTCGGGTACCGCCGGCGTCCCGATGCTCGAGGTGCTCCGCCGTCGGGAGCTGACCGACCTCGTCGCGGTGGTGACGCGCTACTTCGGCGGAGTCAAGCTGGGCGCGGGTGGACTCGTGCGCGCCTACTCGACGGCGGTGTCGGATGCCCTCGACGACGCCCGCCTGGTGCGGCGCCTCGCGCTCACGCAGGTCCGAGTCGACGTTCCCCACGCCGACGCCGGCCGCTTCGACCACCTGCTGCGAGACCTGGCGCAGCGCACCGGGGCGACGCTCGGCGACACCGAGTACGGCGCGCAGGCATCGCTCGAGATCTGGGTGCCCGCCGAGGCAGTGTCGCGGGTGCGCGACGAGGTGGCCTCCGCATCGGGCGGCACGGTCGAGGCGGTCGTGGGCGGCGAGCGCATCGTCGACGTTCCCGAGTGATCGCGTTCGTCGAGTGTGCTCGATAAGGCTTCCGGACCCCCGGAGACGGGTGATCGACGGTCAAATCGAGCACACTCGGTGGAACGCGACGTGTTCAAGGACCGACGAACATCGTTGGGGTGTATGGTTGGTGTATGACGCGCACAAACATCGACATCGATGACGAGCTCATCGCCGAGGCGATGACCCGGTTCGATCTGTCGACGAAGCGAGAGGCCGTCGACTTCGCTCTGCGTCGACTGGTCGGGGTGCAACTCACACCGGAGGCGCTGTTGGAGCTGCGCGGGAGCGGGTGGGGTGGGGACGTCGACGCGATCCGCGACGACAACGACCCCTGGCGCGAGCAGTGATCCTCGTCGACACCTCGGCTTGGATCGAGTTCCTTCGCGATACCGACGACCCTGTCGTCGCGGAACTCGCCGAAGCGATCGGGTCCGGTACCGAGGTGGCGCTCACCGAGCCGATCGTCATGGAGTTGCTCGCCGGCGCGACCTCGCCGCAATTGGAGCGGAGCATCGGGGCACTCGTGAACGGCCTGCCCGTCGTGCCGGTGGACGGTCCGCTCGACTACCGTGCGGCCGCGCAGCTCTCCGTCGCGTCGCGCCGGAACGGCCATCCGATTCGAAGCCTCGTCGATTGCCTCATCGCGGCGGTTGCGCTCCGTCGAGGGCTGACCGTGCTGCACCGGGGCCGCGACTTCGAGTTCCTTGCCCAGATCAGCCCGCTGCGCACGCGAACTGCGTGAACTGCCATTCACTTATCGGCGATCCGGTGCTAGCGTCGAACGTGCGATGACGCCACCGAAGGGCGACGGATGACGATCGAAGAGACCAACGCGACCACGCGCCGCGCCGAGCGCGAGTGGCTCGACGAGCTTCCCACGCCGACGTTGCAGAAGGCGGCGACGCCGTTCATCGCCGTCGGCAGCGCCGCGAACATCATCATGCAACTCTCGTGGCCGGCCGTCGGGTACGGCGTGAAGGACAGTAAGGTCGAGTCCGCCCTGTTCCGCGACCCCGAGCGACGGCGGCGCACGACCATCGGATTCCTCGCGGTCGCGGTGTTCGGCAACGCCGAGGAGCGCGCCGCCTTCCGCCGCGCGACGAACCGCTCCCACGCCCAGGTGCGCTCGCCCGAGGGTGCGGAGCCCGCGTACAACGCATTCGACCCGGAGCTGCAGCGCTGGGTCGCCGCGTGCCTCTACATCGGCTTCGAGGACGCGTACGAGGCGGTGTGGGGCGAACTCGACGACGCCACCCGCGAGGCGATGTACGCCGAGAGCGTGGTGCTCGGCGGCATGCTCCAGATGCCCGCCGACATGTGGCCCGCAGACCGCGCCGCCTTCCAGGAGTACTGGGAGGACGGCCTCGAGCGCGCGCACATCGACGACTCGGTGCGCGCCTACCTCACGAGCGTGATGCGCCTCGAGTACCTGCCGAAGCCGCCGCGGCGCGCACTCGTTCGACTGCGCGAACTGGCTACGGCCGGCAGCCTCCCCCCGCAGCTCCGCGAGCAGATGCTGCTCCCGTGGAGCCCCAAGCACGCGCGCAGGTTCCGCCGCTTCTCGCGCACGGTCGCCTGGGTGATTCGGCGGATGCCCGAGCGCCGACGCGCCGCCCTGTTCACGAACGTGCTCGACGACGTGAAGCTCCGCATGGCCGAGGGGCGCTCGCTCTTCGAGTGATCCGCGCCGGCCGCCCGACGCCGGCGGAGCGGCATCCGCTCGCCGAAATCTCTCGCAACTGATGCGTCAGCCCTGTCCATCTGGTCGACTGGTGTTCGTCACATGGGTGAGGGGTCGCAACGGGCGACCCCACGAGGGGAAGGACACTCCCATGCAGTACATGCTCCTGCTCACCAGCGCTCCCGACGCCGGCCCGCAGCCCGGCAGCCCCGAGGAAGCGGCCGAGATGGGCGAGTGGTTCGCCTACGACGACATGCTCAAGGAGGCCGGCGTCTACGTCAGCGGCGAGGCGCTGCAGCCGGTGGACACCGCGACCACCGTGCGCGTGCGCGACGGCGGCACGGTCGTGACCGACGGGCCGTTCGCCGAGACCAAGGAGTACCTGGGCGGGTACTACGTCATCGACGTCGACGACCTCGACGCGGCGATCTCGTACGCCGAGAAGGTGCCGAACATCGGGTACGGGTCGGTCGAGATCCGCGCGATCTTCGACGTGACGGCCTTCGCCGGGTAGCCGTGCCCGCCGGCGTCGCCGAGGTGTTCGGCACGCAGTGGCCGCGCGTGGTCGCGACCCTGCGTGCCGACCTCGGCGACCTCGACCTCGCGGAGGACGCGGCGCAGCACGCGTTCGCGACGGCGGCCGAGCGCTGGCCGGTCGTCGGCATGCCCGACTCCCCCGGCGCCTGGCTCGTGACGGTCGCCCGCCGCTGGGCGATCGACCAGGCCCGCCGCGACCTGCGCTGGGCTCGCCGGGTCGACGACGTGCGGGCAGCGCTCGAACTGCCCCAGCGCGACCGCGGCGCGATCGCCGACGACCTGCTCGCGATGATCTTCGGATGCTGCCACCGTGCGCTCGACGAGTCCGCGCGCATCGCGCTCACCCTCCGCTACGTGGTCGGCCTGCCGACCGCCGACATCGCGAAGTCGTTCCTCGTCGCCGAGGCGACCATGGCCAAGCGGCTGGTGCGGACCAAGAAGAAGATCGCGGCCGCGAACATTCCGTTCGAGGTGCCCGGGCGCGAGCACCTGGCCGACTCGCTGCACGACGTGCTGAAGGTCGTGTACGTCGTCTTCACGCAGGGGCACGCCTCGCCGACGGGCGAGCTGATCCGCGGCGACCTCTGCGACGAGGCGCGCTGGCTCGCCGGCACCCTGTGCGACCTCATGCCCGACGAGCCCGAGACCTGGGGACTCGCCGCCCTGCTGGCGTTCACCGACGCACGCCGGCCCGCTCGCCTCGACGCCGACGGGGAGATCGTGCTGCTCAGCGACCAGGACCGCTCGCTGTGGAGCGCCCACGCCATCGCCGACGGGCGGCGGCTCTTCCAGCGCGCGCTCCGGTCGCGCCGCGTCGGCCCCTACGCGCTCCAGGCGGCGATCGCAGCCGCGCACGCCGACGCGCCCACCTTCGAGGACACCGACTGGGCGACCATCCGCAGGCTGTATGCCGTGCTCGGCACGTTGGAGCCCTCGCCGGTCGTGACGCTCAACGAGGCGGTCGCCGCATTCCTCGGCGAGGGCGGCGACGCGGGCCTCGCGATGCTCGAGCCGGTGGCATCCGATCTCGAGCAGTACCACTACTTCCACCTGGCACGTGCCGACATGCTGGCGCAGACGGGGCGAGCGGATGCCGCGCGCGAGGCGTTCGACCGGGCGCTCGCGACCTGCGACAGCGAGCCCGAGCGGCGCGCGATACGGCGGGTCGCCGCAGAGCGGCTCGGGGGCTCAGGAGACTAGGCGCGTGCCGCGTCCCACCAGTCGAGCACGCGGGTGCCGATGAGCGTGAGCCACTTCGACGGCTCCCCCTCCGGCACGTCGATCTCGAACCACGTGCGGCCCGCCAGGCGCTTCGCCTGCAGCCAGGTGCCGTCGGGCTGCCGTGCAGCGCGTACGGCATCGACCGCGTCGGCCAAGCGCGGGTCCGGTGCGCGTCCCTCGAACTCGGCGGCGTCCCGGAAGTGGTCGAGGGCCGCGAGTGCGCTGTACCGCCACCGATTCGGGTACAGGAACTCGGTGACGAACGGCCCGAGCGGCTCACCAGTCGACTCGCGGTACATCAGTCGCCGGGTCAGCAGGTACTCCTCCCCGCCGTGCCGCGCCTCCCGCAGCGACGCGTCGCCCGTGATGCGCTCATAGGCGAGCATGCCGCGCAGGGCATTCAACGTGGAGTGGAACGACGATCGCACCGAGTCGCCCTCCTCCGCCTCGCAGTTCCAGCCGCCGTCCGCGAGCCGGTGGTCGACGAACCAGCGCGCCAGCGCCGAGACGTCGGCCCCCAGCCAGGCGCCGTTGGCGAGCGTGAACGAGTTGATGCACACGTCGACCTCGCCGCCCCAATACGGTAGGTCCTCGTACTCCCACCGGCTGTTCGCCGCCAACCGCTCGGCGGTGCCGTCGAGCAGCGACGCGTCCACCCCGAACTCGCGCAGGTCCTTCAGCGCCCACGTCGTCGCGACCCACGGCTGCCCGGGCCCGTCGGCCTCCGGGCTGCCGAAGAACCCGGCGGGGAAGTACGCGCCGCCCGCCCACTGGCCGTCGGGATCCTGATGGTCCAGCAGGGCCGCCCCGAATCCCTCGGCAGCCACCCGTGACCGCGTCGCCTCCCACACCTCGGCCGGTGCGTCCGCCAGGTCGCGCTCGACCTGCCAGCGCAGCGCGGGGTCGGAATCGAGGAGCCAGTCGAGCAGCGCAGCATCCGTCGTCATGCGGGCACCATACCCCCGACCGGCGACCTTTCGGATCCACCCACCAACCGCACACGAGAGTGTGCGCAAGCTCTGCGGCAGCCGCCATGTCGACGAAACATGGCGCTCCTACGCTTGCCCCTTCACGAACGAAGGAGGGCCTCGTGCTCGATTGGGAATCCTGGCTCGGTTTCGGGCTGTCCATCGCCATCGCGCTGTGCATCGCGCTCGCGGTCATCGTCGCCGTCGCGGCCGCCGCCCGCGGCCTCGCCGCGCGCAACCCCGTGGCCTCCGACCTCGTCGCGGCCGCCCGGCACCCGTTCCGCCTGCTCGTCACGGTGATCGCCGTGTGGCTCGCCACGGTCGTGGTGCGCATCCCGCCGGAGGAGTGGCGACAGCCGCTCTCGCACGTCATGCTCATCGTGACGATCGGCGTGGGCGCGTGGTTCGTCAGCACGCTGCTGTCGTTCGCGTTCGAGCGCGCGATCGGCCGGTACGACGTCGACGTGGTCGACAACCGGCTCGCCCGCAAGGTGCGCACGCAGCTCGCGATCGTGCGCCGCCTGCTCTACGTGCTGGTCTGGGTGATCGCGGTCTCGTCGATCCTGCTGAGCTTCGAACCGGTCCGGGCGGTGGGCGCGAGCCTGCTGGCATCCGCCGGCCTCGCGTCGATCGTCGCCGGCCTCGCCGCGCAGTCGATGCTGGCGAACATCTTCGCCGGCGTGCAGCTCGCGTTCACCGATGCCATCCGCGTCGACGACGTGGTCATCGTCGAAGGCGAGTGGGGCAAGATCGAGGAGATCACGCTGACCTACGTGGTCGTGCACATCTGGGACGACCGCCGCCTCGTGCTGCCGTCGACGTACTTCACCACGACGCCGTTCGAGAACTGGACCAGGCGCTCGAGCGAGCTGCTCGGTTCCATCGAGTTCGACCTCGACTGGCGGGTCTCGCCCGGAGAGATGCGGCGGCACCTCGAGCAGGTGCTCGAGCGCACCGAGCTGTGGGACGGTCGGGCGTCGGTGCTGCAGGTGACGGATGCGGTCAACGGCTACGTGCGCATCCGCATCCTGGTGACCGCGGTCGACGCCCCCACGCTGTTCGACCTGCGCTGCCTCGTGCGCGAGGAGATGGTCGAGTGGTTCCTCGCCCGCGACGTCGCGGCGCTGCCGATCACGCGCGTGCAGATGGTGGAGGAGCCGGCGCGGGCGGAGCGCGGCGAGCACCACGCAGACGAGGTCGACCACCTCTTCTCCGGCTCGCCCGAGGCCGAGGAGCGCGCCCAGCAGTTCACCGCCGCGGTGCCGCTGCCCGAGCAGCCCGCCCCGGAACCGGTTGCGGATGCCGCAGCAGGCGAGGTCTACGTCGACGGGGAGCCCGCGCGGCGCTGACCTCGCAGCGTCACGCGTGCTCGAGCAGCTCCTCGAGCACCCGGGCGACGCCCTCCTCGTGGCAGGACGGCGCCACGCGGTCGGCAGCGGCGAGCACGCTCTCGTGCGCATCGGCGACGGCGATCGCGGTGCCCGCCCAGGTGAGCATCGTGAGGTCGTTCGGCATGTCGCCGAAGGCGGTCACGTCGGCGGCCGCGATGCCCATCCGCGAACAGAGTTCCGCGAGGGCGCTCGCCTTGGTGACCCCGGCAGCGCTGATCTCGACCAGGCCCGAGACCGACCAGGTCACCGTCGCGCGGTCGCCGACGGCATCCGACACCCGCTCCTGCAGCTCGACGGGAAGCACCTCGGGGTGCCGCACCAGCACCTTCACGGCCGCGCGGTCCCACACCTCCGGCAGCGGCCCGCGCGGCACCGGCCCCGACGTGTAGGTCTGCACGTACTCGGGGTCGAGTCGCACGCCGTCGTCGCACTCGACCGCGAACCACGAGCCCGGCACGGCGGCGGCGATGTCGTCGACCAGCTCGAGGCCGGGCGCCGGCTCGATGCCGGACAGCGCGACGATGCGCCGCTCGCTCACGTCGAACGTGACCGCGCCGTTCGAGACGACCGCGAGCCCGTGCGCGCCCACATGCGCCCAGAACGCCTCCATGCGGCGCAGCGGCCGCCCGGTCACGAACACCACCGGGATGCCCGCGGCATCCAGTCGGCGCAGCACGCTCGCGGTGTACGCGGGAACGACGTCGCCCGCGTTCGGCACCAGCGTGCCGTCGAGGTCCGTCGCGACGAGCATCCGCTCAGCATATTCGGGTCGCGGTCGGGGCGACCGTCCCCGGACCCCACCGCCCCCCCACCGGCGTACCCTTGGACCATCGGTGATCACCTCATCCGCAACGGAGGGGACAGGGGGGATCGGATGCGCCACACCCTCTCATTGGGTCGCGCGCCGGTGGTCGGCGCGGCGATCGCGCTCCTGGTCGCCGTCGGCGCCGGCGGATGCACCTGGGCGGGCAACGCAGGCGGCCCTGCGGCGGCGGTCGAGGACCGCGAGTGCTCCGAACCGTGGATGCCGCCGGACTTCGTGCTCGACGGCCACCTCCTCGAGTCGGGGCACGGATGGGGCTGCGCGTGGATCGCGATCGGCGCCGACACCGGCCGCATGGCCGACCGCATCGCGAGCGAGGCGTGGCGTCTGGGCGTGGTGATCCGCACCGCGCGCGACGGCGGCATCGACATGGGATGCACCGACGGCTACGGGCCCGTGCGCTTCGAGGTGAAGGACGCGGGCGACGCCACGCTGGTGCTCGCGTCGAAGGGCACGCGGGGGTGCTGAGCGGATGCGGGTGCGCGGCGCGCGTGCCCGCCCTCGCGCGTCACGGCGGATCGTTGACGAACCGGAACCGCACGCGCGCCGAGTCGTCGAACGGCACGACGTAGGTCGATCCGCTGGGGGTCCACTCGGCGGGCACGAGGAACAGCCGGTCCTCCCCCACGACGAGCAGCCGCAGGCCGCGGTACCGGTACCGGTACGCGTCGCCCTCGCCGGCGGGCAGCGCCTCCTCGCGCACGACCGGGTCGCCCGGGGCGAGCGGCTCGCCGAGGTCGAGCACGATCGCGGGCAGGCTGCCGAGGTCGCGCGCGAGCGCCTTCGCCTGGCCGCGACCCGACCACTCCGCGAGGGTCGCGGTCGCCCAGAACACGGTGACCACGACCACGGCGCCGAGCAGCACGACGACGGCCCGGCCGCGCGGTCGCGGGGCGGACGGGGCGGCTTCGGGGGCATCCGTCGGGGCAGTCGGCGAGCCGAGCGGATGCCGTTGGTCCCACGCCACCGCATAGCCGGTGAGGCCCGCGCCGACGCCCAGGACGAGCGGCGTGACCAGCGGGTAGTACGGCCAGCCGCCGATCAGCGGGTACGCCGCGAGCAGCAGCACCGCGGCGACCAGGAGCGCGATACCGACGATCCGGAGCGAGCGGATCGCGGTGCGCAGGCGCGGGTCGTCGCGGCCCGCGAACCGGCGGCGCAGCAGCACGTGCACCGCGGCGAGCAGCGCCGAGAGCAGCAGCAGGGCGAGCATCGGCACGAGCAGCGGCTGGGGGCTGCGCATGATGAACTCCTGCGTGCTGAACCCCAGCACGTCGACGTCGACGCCGAAGTAGCGGAACTGCGCGCGCGACGACACGTAGCCGAAGTAGAACAGCACCGCGCCGATGAGGGTCGCCGGCGCGATGACGTTGCCGACGATGCTCCAGATGCGCGCCAGCACGCCCGCGGTGGTTCCGCCCTCCCCGGTGACCTGCCCCGGGTCGGACGCCTCGCGGGCGGCCGGCTCGGCGCCGGTCACTGCGTGAGTCCCGGTTCGAAGGGCCGACTGAACTCATCCCAGTAGTCGGGTTGCAGCGTACCGATGGCCGTGCACGAGCTGGGGCAGCGCTGCGTCCCGTCGATGCGGACGTGCACGGTGGCCGCGTCGGGATCCGCGGGGACGAATGCGAGCGAGCAGAACTGGGCGTCGTCGGTCAGGACCGCGCCTGGGCACGGCGGCGGAGCGCCGTCGTAGCAGTGGATCGGCGTCACCGTGGCCGCGCCCGGCGGATCGAAGCGGATGCGCGTGACGGCGATCTCCGTGCCGGCGCCGAGCGACGTCCAGCCGAACCCGATGAGCTCGCACCATGCCTCGCCGACGAACCGCGGCACTCCGAAGCCGTACGGCAGCCCCGCGAGCTCGATCGACAAAGTTCCGTCCTCCGCAGCGAGCGGCTCCTCGGCGTCGCCACCGGCATCCCCGCCGCCGCTGTTCGCGGGCGGTGCCGACACCTCCGACCAGTCGTCGTCGCCCAGGGTGGCGGCGTCGTCGCAGGTCGGCTCGTCGGGGCAGTGCAGCGTGCCGTCGAGGCGGAACCGGAGCACGTCGGCGCTGGCATCTCCGGGGGTCAGCAGCACGCTGCATCCGTCGCCCGGGGCCTCGATCGTCGCGCCGACGCAGGGTGGCAGTCCGCTGCACCCGGCGGCGCCGACGGCGGCCGGCGTATCGGGATGCAGCACCACGGTGTCCACCGTGAGCGTCACGCCCTCGGGGAGGGTGTCGTTCCAGAAGAGCGACACGCACCAGGCGCCGCCGGCGTCGGTGGCGATGCCGTCTCCGCCGACGGGCAGCCCGGGCAGCGCGATCGTGACGCCGGCGTCGTCCGTCTCGAGCGGCGTCTCCGTCGGCTGTGCGGTCGCACTCGGCGACGCGGTGTCGGTCTCGAAGACGTCGGTGATCACGGGATCGGCGCATCCGGTGAGTGCGATCCCGGTCAGGACGATCGCCGCGGCGATCGCTGCGAGGCGTGGACCTCGCGAACGAGGGGCCATGCCGCCACGGTAGCGGCTGGTCGCCCGTGCGCATCAGGGCTGGGCCGGAGCGCCGCCGGTCAGGCGGAATCTGCGATGGGCACGAACCGCGCAGCCTCGGGCCCGTACTCGCGCACGATGCGGTGGTACCGGCGCGGGGTGAACCCGGTGGCGCGGCGGAACACGCGGATCAGGTGGGACTGGTCGGCGAAGCCGTGCTCGGCCGCGAGTGCGCTCCAGTCGGGGTCGGCCTCGAGACCCTGTGCGACCGCATCCACGAGCGAGTGGAATCGCAGCAGGTCGCGGTACCGCTTCGGCGCGATGCCCACCGCGCGCCGGAACCGCCGCACGAACCTATCGCGCGAGACGCCGCTGCGCGCGATCAGCGTGGCGACGTCGAGGGCAGGTTCGGCGTCGAGCGCGTCGAGCGCGCGCGTCACCACCGGGTCCGGCCGCCACGAGGCGTCGAGCCGGTCGACGAGCAGGCGTTCCAGTGCGTCGAGGGCGTCGTCGGGGTCGCTCGCTCGCGCGACCTCGACCAGCCGAGCGAACGCCGGCTCGTCGAGCAGCAGCAGGGCGGATGCCTCGACGGCATCCACTCCCCACGCCCCGAGCGCATCGGCACGGAGCTCCGCGCCGAGGTTCCAGAGCTCGCGAGGAAGCGTGCTGGCGAGGCATCCGCTCCTCGGGCCCGAGGCGAACGCGCCGTCGATCACCCGGGCCGGGGCGCTCGACGCCGGATCGTGCACGCGGTACGACTCCGACAGGTTCACGATGAGGTGCGGGTGCGGCATCGGGAACACGCGCTCCTCGGGGTACCCGGGCTCGCCGCGCAGCCACCACAGCGAGCGCACCAGCGGGCGCAGCTCGTCGGGCGGGTCACGTCGCACGTAGCGCATGGTCACCTCGCGCGTTTCGTCCAATACCGGGGTGCGCCGCCGATACTAGCGTCGGGCTCGAACCCGAGGAGGACCCATGGTCACCGCATTCGAGACGACGCACCGCATCGCCCTGGCGCCCGACGCCGTCTGGACGGTGCTCACCGACTGGTCGCGGGCGCACGAGTGGATGCCCGGCATCGACGCGCTCGTGCCCGACGGGCCGACGGCGGTCGGCACCACCCTGCGATTCACCGCCCACGGCCGCGACCGCACGTCGACGATCGCCGTGCTCGAGCCCGGCGCGCGGCTCATGCTGCACAGCGAGGCGCCCGGCGTCGTCGCCGACTACACCTACACCCTGGTCGCGGCGGGCGAGGGCGAGACGGATGTCACGCTCGTCGCGGACGTGGTCACGAAGGGCGCCATGCGTCCGCTCGGCCCGACCATCCGCTCGTCGATCGCGAAGGCCGATTCGGTGCAGCTCGAGCGCCTCGCGGCGCTGCTCGCGGCGTGACGCCGATCACGAGGCATCCGCTCACCCGCTTCTCACCGGCAGGGCGATGCCGGCGCGCTTGAGGTTCGCCACGGAGGCCAGCACGAGGAAGGCCGCGAGCGCGACGAACGCGAACCGCCCGTTGCCGTCTTCGAGCGACTGGCCGACGATCGGGATGACGATCACGGGGAGCACCAGCGACACGAGGGTGAGCAGTGCGAGCGGCTCGCTCGGCGCGTCGGGGAAGAGGTCCTCCGCCTCGGAGAGCGCGGCGGCGTAGGGGATGCCGACGCCGGTGCCGAGCAGCACCACGCCGCCGAACGCGACGGCGGTGGTGGGGTCGAACGCGATCGCGCCGAGACCGACGGCCGCCAGCAGCAGCGCGCCGGTGAGCCACACGTGTCGCACGCCGCGTTGCAGCAGCGCGCCGCCGGCGACCCGCAACGCGGCCGAGAGCCCGAACAGCAGGAACGAGATGGCACCGGCGATCGCCGCGCGCACGTCGCCGTCGCGCGTCAGGTACTCGATCAGCCACGACCCGAGGATGAGCGGCACGCCGAAGAGCGCCGTGAACAGCAGGGCGAGCCGGTAGACACGCAGGTGGCGTACGGCCGTGCCGAGGAAGCCCTTGACGCGAGGCGGCCGGGCGACTCGGCTGCCGTGCCTGCCGGGCACCGTCAGCGCACCCGCGACGGCGAGGAGCGACGCGACGACGAAGCCGATGCGCCAGTCGATGCCGAGGTCGTTCAGGCCGCTGCCGAGCAGCAGCGCCCCGGCGATGCCCAACTGGATCGATCCGCCGAACACGCCGAGGATGCGGGCCCCACCCACCTCGCGCGCCCAGACCGCGCCGAGCGTGTTCACGACCGCGAAGCCGAGTCCCGGCAGGACGCGGCCGACGGCGAGCCCGGCGAAGATGGGCGTGACCGCGAAGACGAGGTTGCCGGCGGCGATCGCCCAGCAGCCGATCTGCAGCCCTCGGGTCACGCCGACCCGTTCGCCGATGCGCGCCGCGAAGAGCAGTCCGACGATCATGGAGCCGAGGAACAGCGTGCCCGAGAGCACGCCGACCGCCGCGAGCGAGACGTCGAACTCCTTCGACAGCTCGGATGCCACCGGGCCGACGTTGCCCGCGTTCCACGCCCCGCAGAACCCGACCAGCGCGACCGCGATCACGAGTCGCGCGGAGCGGGGTCGTCCTTCGGCTGGTGTCATCGATCCCCCCGATGCACCGGCCGACCACGCGCCCGTGCGCCCACCCCCCGCGGGCACAGCCGGTGACGCGCACAGCATACCGAGCACCCGCGGACCCGAACAGGGCGCGCATGCCGGATGTGTACCGCGGAGCCGCCTGTACCCCGTTCGGGAGGGTTACGTCCGTGTGGCCCCCTCGCTAATCTGCACGGAGGTCGCGGGCGAGGAGCGCAACCGAGGAAGTCGCTCCGGTCGATGCGCGCGGCCACGTCGCCCCACGAGCGGGGCGGGACCGGGGGATGATCCGAATGCTCGTCACGCACACCGGGGGCCGTGCGCCCCTCGCCGGGGCACTGCTCGTGCTCGGACTCGCGCTCGTCGGATGCGCCGGGAGCGACTCCGACGCCGAGCCGGTGGAGGCGGCCGAAGCGGGCGCCTCGGAGGAGACGACCGACGACGGCAGCAGCGCGGAGGACGACTCGGGGACCACCGGGCTGCTCGGCACCGGCGAGGCCACGGTCACCGTCGACGGGGTCGAGCACACCTTCGCCAGCGACGGCACCGAGGGCCGATGCGAAGTGCTGATGGGGGCCGCACTCGCCGTGTCGATGCCGATCGTGACGGCCGCCGGGGTCGACATGCCCGAGGGCTCCGGCGAACTCACGCTCGAACTGCCGGTCGAGGCCGACGACGCGGACGTCGTGAACGCATACGGGGAGCTGCGCGTCGACGGGAGCGGCCACTGGTTCGCCGGGGCATCCGAGACCGCCTCGGTGACCGGTGTGGAGACGCCGGCCATGGCGCTCACGGTCGATCGCGACGGCGGCGGCATCACCGTGACCGGCACCCAGCCGATGGTGCCGCTCGTGAGCGGGTCGCAACCCGACATCGATGCCGTGATGACGGTCACCTGCGACGGCTGATCGGTCCGGGTCGTGACCGAGGACCGGGAGCGCTACGAGCGGCTGCGCGAGAACCAGCAGGACCCGGAGCCGCAGGAGCCCGGTGAGGAGTGGGACCCCGACGACGCGATCGACGACCTGGTCGATGACGCCGAGTACGCGGAGGCCGACGTCGACGGCAGCGTGCCGGGCGACATCGGCTACGACGCCGAGGACTTCCGCTCCGACGTCAACGACATCGCCAACGAGTCGATCATGCCCGGAGACCCGGGCAACAGTGCCGAGTACGTCTTCCGGTTCGGCAAGTACGCCGCGAGTCGCGGATCCTGCCTCGGCTGCGCGGGTGTCGCGATGGCGGGCGCGATCGTCGCGGTGGTGGTGCTCTGGATGCTGCTGGTCAACGCGTCGTCGGGCGGCGACGATGGCGACGCGGCGGCGGAGGGCGGTGAGGTCGCGGCGGCCCCCGCGGTCGAGGACCTCGGGATCATCGAGGGCCCGTGGCGAATCCGGAACGAGGAGCTCGTCGTGGGTGGTGCCACCGCCGGCGGTCCGTCCGTCGACCGCGGCACGTTCACGGTCGGCGGCGGCGGCTCGGTGCTGATCGGCACGCCGGATGCCGAGGGCGAGGCCCCGCTGACGTTCCAACTCATCGAGTCCGCTCCCGACCGCCGGGTGTACGAGACGACGTTCATGGGGGCCGTGTACACCCTCGTGTTCGACGAGGCGGGCCACTTCACCGGCGAGATCGTGCTCGACGGCACGCTGCAGCGTCGGACCGAGGGATGGAGCGAGCTCGACGAGGATGGCACGCCGCGCGACGACCTCCCCGAAGTCTCCGAGGCGTCTGCTCCGTCGACCGGCACGGGATCGGGCGGCACGGTCGGGAGCGGATGCACCGAAACGTGGATGCCGCCCGGCTTCGCGCTCGACGGCATCGCGCTCGCGTCGCAGCCGGGTGGAGAGTGCGCGGGCGTCGCGACCGGGCTCGACGCCGACCGCGTGACCGACCTCATCGTGGCCGAGGCGGCCCGTCTCGGCACCGAGGCAGCGGTCGCTCCGGACGGTTCGGTGCGCATGGGATGCGTCGGTGACGCCGGACCGGTCCGCTTCGATCTGCTGCCGTCGGCCGGGATGACCCTCGTGAGCGTCTCGCGGGGCGTCGACGGCTGCTGATGGCCGACGGGTGGGCATCGCCCGGTCGGCCGCTGGGGCTAGCGTGAACGCATGCACAACGCCGACCGCCACGACCTCATCCGCGTGCAGGGTGCGCGCGAGCACAACCTGAAGGACGTGAGCGTCGAGCTGCCGAAGCGCCGCCTCACGGTGTTCACGGGCGTCTCGGGCTCGGGCAAGAGCTCGCTCGTGTTCGGCACGATCGCCGCCGAGTCGCAGCGCATGATCAACGAGACCTACAGCGCGTTCGTGCAGGGGTTCATGCCGACGCTCGCTCGGCCCGACGTCGACGTGCTCGAGGGATTGACCACCGCGATCATCGTCGACCAGGAGCGGATGGGCGCGAACGCGCGCTCGACGGTCGGCACGGCGACCGATGCCAACGCGATGCTGCGCATCCTGTTCAGCCGGCTCGGGCAGCCGTACGTGGGCTCGCCGCAGGCGTTCTCGTTCAACGTGGCATCCGTCTCGGGCGCCGGAGCCGTCACCTTCGAGAAGGGCGGCCAGACCACGAAGGAGCGCCGCAGCTTCTCCGTCACGGGCGGCATGTGCCCCCGCTGCGAGGGCATGGGCACGGTCAACGACATCGACCTCGCCGAGCTGTACGACGACGCGAAGTCCCTCGCCGAGGGCGCCCTCACGATCCCCGGGTACAAGGCCGACGGCTGGAACGTGCGGCTCTACTCGGAGTCGGGGTTCCTCGACCCCGACAAGCCGATCCGCGAGTACACGACGCGGGAGCTGGACGACTTCCTCTACAAGGAACCCACCAAGGTGAAGTTCAGCAACATCAACATGACCTACGAGGGGCTCATCCCCCGCGTGCAGAAGTCGTTCCTCTCGAAGGACCGCGAGTCGATGCAGCCGCACATCCGCGCGTTCGTCGACCGGGCGGTCACGTTCACCACCTGCCCCGAGTGCGGCGGCACGCGGCTCAGCGAAGCGGCGCGCTCGTCGAAGATCGACGGCGTCAGCATCGCCGACGCGTGCGCCATGCAGATCAGCGACCTCGCCGCGTGGGTGCGCGGGCTCGACGAGCCGTCGGTCGGGCCGCTGCTCGCGTCGCTCCGCGAGATCCTCGACTCGTTCGTGGAGATCGGGCTCGGGTACCTGAGCCTCGACCGCCCCACCGGCACGCTCTCGGGCGGCGAGTCGCAGCGCACCAAGATGATCCGGCACCTCGGCTCGTCGCTCACCGACATCACGTACGTGTTCGACGAGCCGACGATCGGGCTGCACCCGCACGACATCCGGCGCATGAACGAACTGCTCGTCCGCCTGCGCGACAAGGGCAACACGGTGCTCGTCGTGGAGCACAAGCCCGAGGCGATCGCGATCGCCGACCACGTCGTCGACCTGGGCCCCGGTGCGGGTGCGGCGGGCGGCGAGGTCGTCTACGAGGGCACGGTCGAGGGGCTCCGGGCCAGCGGCACGCGCACCGGGCGGCACCTCGACGACCGGGCATCCGTCAAGCCATCGGTGCGCGAGGCGACGGGCGCGCTCGAGGTGCGCGGTGCCGACGCGCACAACCTGCGAGCGGTCGACGTCGACATCCCGCTCGGGGTGCTGGTGGTGCTGACGGGCGTCGCCGGGTCGGGCAAGAGCTCGCTCGTGCACGGGTCGGTCGCCGGCCGCGACGGCGTCGTGTCGATCGACCAGACCGCGATCCGCGGGTCGCGCCGCAGCAACCCGGCGACCTACACGGGGCTGCTCGAGCCGATCCGCAAGGCGTTCGCGAAGGCCAACGGCGTGAAGCCGGCGCTGTTCAGCGCGAACTCCGAGGGCGCGTGCCCCACGTGCAAGGGTGCGGGCGTCATCTACACCGACCTCGGTGTGATGGCCGGCGTCGAGACCGTGTGCGAGGAGTGCGAGGGCCGCCGGTTCCAGGCCGCGGTACTCGAGTACCGGCTGGGCGGACGCGACATCAGCGAGGTGCTCGAGATGCCCGTGGACGAGGCGCTGACGTACTTCGCCGAGGGCGAGGCGCGCATCCCGGCCGCCCACCGGATCCTCGAGCGGCTCGCCGACGTCGGACTCGGCTACCTCAGCCTCGGCCAGCCGCTCACGACGCTCTCCGGTGGCGAGCGGCAGCGCCTGAAGCTCGCCACCCAGATGGGCGAACCCGGCGACGTCTACGTGCTCGACGAGCCGACCACGGGCCTGCACCTCGCCGACGTCGAGCAGCTGCTCGGGCTGCTCGACCGGCTCGTCGACGGCGGCAAGTCGGTCATCGTCATCGAGCACCATCAGGCCGTGATGGCGCACGCCGACTGGATCATCGACCTCGGCCCGGGCGCCGGTCACGACGGCGGCACGGTCGTCTTCGAGGGCACGCCGGCCGACCTGGTCGCGGGGCGCTTCACGGTGACCGGCGAGCACCTGGCCGAGTACGTGGGAGCCTGAACAGAGGAGGAGTGGATCGCCATGGCCCTGTCGAACCGCGCGAGGAGATCACGCGCAGCATCCGACCCGATGATGAGGTTCTTCGCCCAGGTGTCGAGCGCGGATCGTCCCGACGGGGTCGACCTGACCTTCGGCAACCCGCACGAGATGGCGCTGCCGGGCCTCGTCGAGGCGATCCGCGCACAGGTCGAGCCGCAGACGGTGGACTGGTTCGCGTACCAGAACAGCCGGCCCGAGGCGCAGGAGGCGGTGGCCGAGGGCTTGCGGGACGAGCTCGGACTCGACTTCGAGCCGGCCGACATCGCGATGACCCAGGGCGCGTTCGGTGCGATCGAGCTGGCGTTCGCCGCGCTGACCGACGCCGGCGACGAGGTGGTCATCCCGCTGCCGGGGTGGTTCTGCTACGCGCCGATGCTGCGCGCGACCGACCTCGTGCCGGTCGAGGCGCCGCTCGACCCGGAGACGTTCGACCTCGACGTCGAGGCGATCGCGCGCGCGATCACGCCGCGCACCCGCATCGTCGTCGTGAACTCCCCCGCGAATCCGACCGGTCGCGTCTACCCGAAGTCGACGTGGGACGCGCTCGCCGAGGTGCTCGACACGGCGTCGGCCGCACACGGGCGCCGCATCTGGCTGCTGTCGGACGAGCCCTACCGTCGCATCCGCTTCGACGGCATCGGGTTCGCCAGCCCCGCCGGCTCGTACGCGTGGACCCTCATCGACTACAGCTACGGCAAGGTGCTGCTCGCGCCGGGGCAGCGTCTCGGGTACCTCGCGATCTCGCCGCTCGCGCCGGCCGCCGAGCGGGCCGAGCTGCGCGAGTCGCTCGGCCCGCTCCAGCTCGCGATCGGGTGGGGCTGGCCCGACTCGATCATGCAGCGCGCGGTGCCGGCGCTCGAGCACGTCTCGATCGACATGACCGAGCTCACACGACGCCGCGACCGCGTCTACGACGCCCTCACGGGCGCCGGGTACACGATCACCCGGCCCGAGGGCACCTTCTACCTCTGGGGGCGGGCACCCGGCGGCGACGGCGACGCGTTCTTCCGCGCCCTCGTCGAACGAGGCGTCACCGTCTTCCCGGGGGCGCAGTTCGACCAGCCGCACCACTTCCGCATCACGCTCACCGCGACGATGGAGATGCTCGAGCGGGCGATCCCGCACTTCGTGGAGCTCGCGCGGCCGGCGGGGTAGGCCGAAGCCCGGCTGCGCGCCCCCGCACAGCCGGTCGAGTCGGCCCGAGATCAGCCCGGGATGCGGAACTTCGCCGCCGCGACGATCATCGCGATGCCCGCGCCGATCGCCGACACAAGCGGCACTGCGGCGACCGCCATCGCGATCGCGTTCGGCCGGAACTGCAGGCCGTCGGGGCCGCCGATGTACGCGCCGAGCGGCACGGAGTAGCCGCCGCCCCCGCCACCGCTGCCCTCGCCGTTGCCGGCCGGGTTGCTGCCGCCCTCGGGCATCGAGCCCGAGCCCTCGCCGCCGCCGAATCCGAACGCGACCAGCGCGACGGGGATGATCTCCTGCCCGTCGACGGTCGTCTTCTCGCCGTACGCCACCTTGGCGCCCCACGCGGGCACCGATTCCGCCAGGTTCTCGATGAGCTTCGCCATGGGGCGAACGCTACGCCCGTTCCCGCCGGACGGCTAGGGGCGTCACGGATGCTTCACCCGGCCGTCGTCCACACGCCCGCGTTCCAGCGCGACGGGCGCGTGCCGCGGGCCGTAGCCTGAGGGCGGGCGGCAGCGGCGCATCCCGATCGGTCTGCACCGGACCGCACGCCCGGGAGGAGTTGCGACGTGCAGCGAGCGGCGAGGCCGGAGCACCGGGGGTCGACATGGTGACCGTGGGCGTGCAACGCGAGCAGATGCCCGGTGAGAAGCGGGTCGCGGCGACGCCGGAGACCGTGCGGCGGCTCGTCGGGCTCGGCCTCGAGGTGCTCGTCGAGGCCGGTGCCGGTGCGCAGGCGGGCTATCCTGACGCGGCGTATGCCGAGGCCGGTGCGCGGCTCGAGCAGTCGACGGATGCCTCGGGGTTCGACGTGCTCGCCCACGTGCGCCCGCTCGCCCCCGCGTTCGCCGCCACGCTGCGACCGGGCACCGTGACCCTCGGGTTCGCGTCGCCCGCTGCCGAGTCCGCCACCGTCGCCGCGCTCCGCGACGCGGGCGTCACCTCATTCGCCCTCGAGCTCGTCCCGCGCATCTCGCGTGCGCAGTCGATGGACGCGCTCACCAGCCAGGCGCTCGTCGCCGGCTACCGGTCGGTGCTCGAGGCGGCGATGCGCCTGCCCCGCTTCTTCCCGCTCTACATGACTGCCGCGGGCACCGTGCCGCCGGCGCGCGTGCTGGTGCTCGGCGCCGGCGTCGCGGGCCTCCAGGCGATCGGTACGGCCAAGCGTCTCGGCGCGCGCGTCTCGGCCAACGACATCCGGCCCTCCTCGGCCGACGAGGTCGCGTCGATGGGCGGCACGTTCATCTCGCTCGACGTCGAGGGAGCGGCGGCCGGCGGCTACGCGCGCGAGCTCGGCGAGGACCGCGCCGAGCTGCAGCGGCGCCTGCTCGCCCCGCACGTGGCCGACGCCGACGTGCTCATCACCACGGCCGCGGTGCCCGGGCGCCCTGCGCCGCGACTCGTGACCGCCGAGATGGTCGCCGCGATGCGCGCCGGCTCGGTCGTGATCGACCTGGCCGCGGAGTCGGGCGGCAACGTCGAGGGTACGGTTCCCGGCGTCGACACCGCCGTGCCGACCGCCGCGGGCGACGGCACGGTCACGGTCGTGGGGCTGACGGATGCCGCGTCGGCCATGCCGTACGACGCCTCGCGCCTGTACGCGGCGAACGTCGCCAACCTGCTCGCGCTGCTGGTCGACGAGGGGAACCTCGCGCCGGACTTCGACGACGAGGTCGTCGCCGGGTCGTGTCTCACCCACGCGGGCGAGGTGCGACACGCGCCGACCGCCGAGGCGCTCGCCGCGGCGGGAACGGTGCCGCCCGAGGCATCCGCTTCACCCGGCACCGCCGACACCGAGGGAGGCCGCTGATGGACGGCGTCGCACTGCTCACCATCACCGTGCTCGCGGTGTTCGTCGGGTTCGAGGTGGTCTCGAAGGTCACGAGCACGCTGCACACGCCGCTCATGTCGGGCGCGAACGCGATCCACGGCATCATCCTGATCGGCGCGATCATCGTCGCCGGCCAGGCCGAGGACACGGCGACCCTGGTCGTCGCGTTGATCGCGGTCGTGCTCGCCACGGCCAACCTCGTCGGCGGCTTCGTCGTGACCGACCGGATGCTCGAGATGTTCCGCGGCCGCAGGAAGGCGCCGGCGGATGCCCCGGGCGTCGGCGAGGCGGGCGAGCGATGATCCTCCTCGACCCCACGTGGACCGCGGTGCTCTACCTCGTGAGCGCCGTCTGCTTCATCCTCGCGCTCAAGGGCCTGAGCTCCCCGAAGACCGCCCGCCGCGGAACCCTCATCGGTTCGGCCGGCGCGTTCCTCGCCGTGGTCACGGTGTTCCTGTCGTCGAAGCTCGACAACATCCCGTGGATCCTCGCGGCGATCGCCGTCGGCTCGGCGATCGCGGCCCCGGTGGCGCGCCGAGTGCAGATGACGCAGATGCCGCAGCTCGTCGCGATGTTCAACGGCGTCGGCGGCGGCGCGGCCGCGCTCGTCGCGCTGCTCGAGCTGCCCCACGCGGGCGACGCGTGGGTGCGCCTCGCCATCGCGTTCACCCTCTTCATCGGCGCGGTCTCGTTCGCGGGCTCGATGCTCACCTTCGCGAAGCTGCAGGAGCTCATGACCACGCGCCCGGTCGTCTTCCCCGGCCTCGCGGTGCTCACCGTACTCGTCGCGACGGCGGCGCTCGCCGCAGGCGCAGTGCTCGTCGTCGCCGGGCCGGCCTGGGCGGCGATCGCGCTCGCCGTGATCGGCCTGGCCTCGGGCATCCTGCTGGTGCTGCCCGTCGGCGGCGCCGACGTGCCGATCGTCATCTCGCTGCTGAACGCCTTCACCGGCCTCGCAGTCGCCGCGTCGGGCCTCGTGCTCGGCAACGTGCTGCTCGTCGTCGCGGGCACGCTCGTCGGCGCCTCCGGCACGATCCTCACCCGGGCGATGGCCGCCGCGATGGGCCGCAGCGTGCAGGGCATCCTGTTCGGCGCGTTCCGCGGCGGGTCGACGGCCGGGTCCACCGTCGCATCCGACCGGCCGGTGCGCTCGTCGAGCGCCGCCGACATCGCGGTGCTGCTCGGGTACGCGCAGAAGGTCGTGCTCGTGCCCGGCTACGGGCTCGCGGTCGCGCAGGGGCAGCACACGATCGCCGAGCTGCAGGCGGCGCTCGAGGAGCGCGGCATCGAGGTCAGCTACGCCATCCATCCGGTCGCGGGGCGCATGCCCGGGCACATGAACGTGCTGCTGGCCGAGGCCGACGTGCCGTACGAGTCGCTCGTCGAGATGGACCGCGCGAACCCCGGGTTCCGCACCACCGACGTGGCGCTCGTCGTCGGCGCGAACGATGTCGTGAACCCCGCGGCGAAGACCACGCCCGGCTCGCCGATCCACGGCATGCCCATCCTCGAGGTGGGCGACGCGAAGCAGGTCGTGTTCCTCAAGCGCTCGATGCGCCCCGGTTTCGCGGGCATCGAGAACGAGCTGCTGTTCGACCCGAAGACCACGCTGCTGTTCGGCGATGCGAAGGCCTCGCTCACCGAGCTGCTCGCGGCGGTGAAGGCGCTGTGAACTGAGCGGATGCCTCGGGCGGCATGTCTGCCCGGGGCATCCGCTCGCCTGCTCAGCTCTCGGGAATCGGCTGCTTCGGGAGCTTCCGCACCTTGGTGCGGCGACGGCGCCGCTCGGGAATCATCGAGCGCATCTCCTCGAGCTTGCCGAAGCAGAGCAGCCGGTCGCCCGCCTCGAGCACCGTGCTGCGCCGCGGGTTCGGCACGACGTTCGAGCCGCGGTGCAGCGTGAGCACCGTGATGTCGCGCTCCGAGAGGCCCGACTCGCCGAGCTTCGACCCGACGATGTCTGCGCCGGTGTGCACGACCAGCTCGGCCACGCCGTAGCCCGTCGACACCGTGAGGCGCTGGCGCACGTCGATCTCGGGGAATGCGACCTGGTTCGCCATGTGGTCGATGATCGCGCCGGCGACGTCGAGCTTGGTGGCGGTCTCGACGCCCTCGAGCCCGGGCGACGAGTTCACCTCCATCACGAGCGGGCCCTCGTTGCCCTCGAGCATGTCGACGCCCGCGACCCTGAGGCCCATGATCTGCGCGGAGCGCACCGCCGCCTGCTCGTACTCGGGGTCGAGCTCGACCGGCTCGACCGTGCCACCGCGGTGCACGTTGGAGCGGAACTCGTCACCAGACGCGATGCGCCGCATCGCCGCCACCACGCGGTCGCCCACGACCAGCGCACGGATATCGCGCCCACGGCTCTCGGCTGCGAACCGCTGGATCAGCACGTTCTGCTTGGTCGAGTGCAGCGTCTCGATGATCGCCTCGGCCACCTTCACCTCGGGGGCGAGGATCACGCCGATGCCCTGCGTGCCCTCGAGCAGCTTGATCACGACCGGTGCGCCGCCGACCCGCTCGATCGCGGGGCGCACGTCGGCGCGATTGCGCACGAAGGTCGTCGCCGGCATGCCGATGCCGTGGCGGGAGAGGATCTGGCTCGCACGCAGCTTGTCGCGCGAGTTCGTGATGCCGTTCGCGGTGTTCGGCGTGTACACGTCCATCTGCTCGAACTGGCGCACGACGGCCGTGCCGAAGTACGTGATCGAGTTGCCGATGCGCGGCAGGATCGCGTCGTAGTCGCTCAGGCGCTTGCCGCGGAACTGGAGGTCGGGCTCGTCGCCCGACAGGTCGATCGCGAACCGCAGCGTGTTCAGCACCTTCACCGTGTGGCCCCGCTGCTGGGCCGCTGCGCGCAGCCGCTGGGTCGAGTACGAGTGGGGGGCGCGCGACAGGATGGCCAGCTTCATGGGGGGAGCACCTGAAAGGATAGGACGGTGGGCGAACCTCTTCATTCAAGCACCATCGCGGGATGGCGCGAATGGGTTGCATTGCCCGGCATCGGCGTGCCATGGATGAAGGCGAAGCTCGACACCGGCGCGCGCACCTCGGCGCTGCACGCGTTCGACGTCGAGGAGTTCTCGCGCGACGGAATCGACCACGTGCGCTTCGGCGTGCACCCCTGGCAGGAGACCGACGCCGACGCCGTGATCGTCGAGCTGCCCGTGCACGACCGCCGCGCCGTGCGCAGCTCGTCGGGCCACGTCGACGAGCGCGTCGTCGTGCTCATGGAGCTCGTGCTCATGGACCACACCATGCACGCCGAGGTCACCCTCACCAACCGCGACCAGATGGGGTTCCGGATGCTGGTGGGCCGCGAGGCACTGCGCCAGGGGTTCCTCGTCGACTCCGACGCGTCGTTCCTCGGCGGGCGCGCGCCGCGCAAGGCGCGTCGCCGCAACCGCGGGCGCTGACCCGGGGCATCCGCTCGCCCCAGCACCCAGCGGATCGTCAGGACCGGGGTGCGGCCGCCGGTAGACTCGAGCGGTCGGGAAGCAACAGGGACGGAGCACGCGAGTGACGGATGCCGCCGGGGACGCGCGCGGCGCGGACCGCTCGTGGATCGCACCCCTCGTCCGTTCGGGCCTCGCGCTCGCCGCAGCCGTGGTCATCACGTTCTCGCAGGACCACTCCACGACCTTCGGACTGCTCGTCTTCGGCGCCTGGGCGCTCGCGACCGGCCTCGTCGTCGGCGCGCTGCAGCTGCGACTCGAGACCGACCGCTCGACGCGCACGCTGCTGACCGTCGCATCGGTCGTCACCGCCGCGTCGGGCGTGCTGGCCCTCACGGTGCCCGCCGTGCTGCCGATGCTCTACTACGTGATCAGCGTGTGGGCGGCCGTGACCGGCTTCATCGAGCTCTTCGCCGGACTGCGCACGCGCGGCCGGCACCCGGCGTCGCGCGACCGCGTCGCCGTCGGCGCGTTCACCGCGGTGCTCGCCGTCGTGTTCGTGCTGCTGCCGCCCGACAACCCGGTCGTCGCCGTCGGCCTGTTCGGCGCGTACCTCGCCATGATCGGCGTGTTCCTCGGCATCGCCGCCTTCTCGATGCGCTGGGCCGCGCTCGAGCGCGACGCCTCCCCCGACCAACCGACGGATGCCGCGCACGGCGCCGTCACGAAGGACGACGAATGAGCACCACCGGACCCGACGACGACCAGCCGAACCACACGCCCAGCCGGCGTGACCTGCTGCGCCCGGTCGAGCTCGTCGGCGGCTCGGCGCTCGCCGCGATCTTCGTCGGCGTGATCGTGCTCATGACCACCCGCGACCTGCAGTTCGCGGGCATCTCGGCGGGCATCGTCTTCATCGTCGTGTTGGTCGTGCTCGCGATGTTCGCCCTGACGTTCACGGACGACGACGCGATCGACCCCCGCGACGAGGGCCCCGAGCCCGGCGCGGAGCCCCCCGCCCACTAGGCGGGGCCGCGCGCGGCCGCCGTCAGATGCGGTCGACGAGGTCGCCCGCGAGGCCCGTGTAGCCGCCGGGCGTCAGCGCGAGCAGGCGCTGCTTCGCGTCGTCGCCGATGTCGAGCCCCGAGACGAACTCGGCCAGCTCGGCCGCGCCGACGCGGCGCCCGCGGGTGAGCTCCTTCAGCATCGCGTAGGGATCGCTGATCGACGAGCGCCCGGCGACGACCTCGGCGCGCACCACGGTCTGGATCGCCTCGCCGAGGATCTCCCAGTTCGCGTCGAGGTCGGCCGCGAGCGCCTCGCGGTCGAGGTCGATCTCGCCGAGCCCGCGGCGGATGTTGTCGAGCGCGAGCATCGAGTGCCCGAGCCCCAGGCCGATGTTGCGCTGCGCCGACGAGTCGGTGAGGTCGCGCTGGAGGCGCGAGGTGACGAGCGTCGCGGCGAGCGAGTCGAGCACGGCCGACGACAGCTCGAGGTTCGCCTCCGCGTTCTCGAAGCGGATCGGGTTGATCTTGTGCGGCATGGTCGACGACCCGGTCGCGCCCGCCTGCGGGATCTGCCGGAAGTACCCGAGCGAGATGTAGGTCCAGATGTCGGTCGCGAGGTTGTGCAGCACGCGGTTCGCGTGCGAGACGCGGGCGTAGAGCTCGGCCTGCCAGTCGTGCGACTCGATCTGCGTGGTGAGCGGATTCCAGGTCAGCCCGAGCGACTCGACGAACTCGCGCGAGATGTCGGGCCACGAGGCATCCGGTGCCGCCACCAGGTGGGCCGCGAAGGTGCCGGTCGCGCCCGAGAACTTGCCCAGGTACTCGGTGTCGATCACCTGCGAGCGGATGCGGCGGAGCCGGTGCACGAACACCGCGAGCTCCTTGCCCATGGTCGACGGGGTCGCCGGCTGGCCGTGCGTGCGCGAGAGCATCGCGTCGTCGCGGTGTGCGCGGGCGAGGTCGGCCAGCGCGTCGATGACGGCGTCGAACTTCGGCAGCCAGGCATCCGCCACCGCATCGCGCACGGTGACCGCGTAGGAGAGGTTGTTGATGTCCTCGCTCGTGCAGGCGAAGTGGGTGAGCTCGGCGATCGCGTCGAGCCCGAGCGACGAGAGTCGGCGGCGCACGTAGTACTCGACGGCCTTCACGTCGTGGCGGGTGGTGGCCTCGAGCTCGGCGAGCTCGTCGATGTCGGCCTGCCCGAAGTCGGTGACGACGGCCCGCAGCTCGGCCTTCTGCGCATCGGTGAGGGCGGATGCCCCGAAGAATCCGCGGTCGGTCTGGGCGATCAGCCACTCGACCTCGACGTGTACGCGCGCCCGGTTCAGCCCCGCCTCGGAGAGGTGCTCCCCCAGTTCGACGACCGCCGGACGGTACCGGCCGTCGAGCGGGCTGAGTGGCTGCGGGGGGAGGTTGCTCATCGGGTTCCCTGTCTGAGTGCTGGAGCGAGCTGGCGGAACAGGGCCAGCGACGACCGCTCTATCATCCCAAGAACCCGGTCGAACATCGCATCGTCGGAGTAGTAGGGGTCGGGCACGTCCTGCAGCGGCGCGAGCTCGGGGTCGAAGCTCAGCATCATGCGCACCTTCGCGTGGTCGCGCTCGGTGGGCGCCCAGTTGCGCAGGATGCGCGCCTGCGACCGGTCGAACGCGACCACGAGGTCGAGGTCGCCGAAGCGCGTCGCGTCGAACTGCTGCGCGCGGTGCTGCGAACCGTCGTAGCCGTGCCGCTCGAGCGCGGCGATGGTGCGCAGGTCGGCCTGCTCGCCGACGTGCCAGTCGCCGGTCGCGGCCGAGTCGATGTCGAGTCGGTCGCCGAGGTCCGCCCGATCCGCGAGGCTCTTCAGCACGACTTCGGCCATGGGCGACCGGCAGATGTTGCCGGTGCAGACGAAGCAGATGCGGAAGCGCGGTGGGTTGCCCGGCTCCGAACGCAACATGGCTCCCATTCTGGCGCGGATTCGGCTCCTCCACATCGTCGGTTCGGCTGAAGTGGGGACGGATTCCCGGTGACGCCGCGCCCACGACGGCGAACGACCGCGATCGTCGTCGCATGACGAGCGAATCGGATGCCGCCAGCCGGCGCATCGCGGACCTGCAGGCGCAGCAGGCGGGTGTCGTCGAGCTCGCCGCGCGGGTGGCCGCGGCGGCGTCCGTGCTGCCCGTGCCGGGCGCCGCATGCTGGGCGTCGGGGGCGCGCAACCGGTACGACGAGCGTCTCGTCGGCCTGCTCCAGCAGTTGAACGCGGTGCGTGCGGTGCTGGAGGACGGAGCGGATGCCGCGGGGGCGCTCGCCGCGCGGATCGCCGACGAGCGCGCGCGAGCGGCCGCGGCGTCGGTCGGCACGGGCGGCGGCGCCGACGTGCTCGCCGCGTTCGGCGTGGGTGCCGCGGCGCCGGGAGCGTGGCCGTGACCGGCATCGCCGTCTCGGGCGGCGGCACGATCGCGGTCTCGACGGGCGACCTGCTCGCCGACGCGGCGCTGCTCGGCCACGCGGAGCGCGTGCTCGACGAGTGGGTCGTCGAGGCCGGTCGGTTGCGGGCGCTCGACGGCGCATGGGCATCGCCGCTCGTCGATGCGGGGGCCGGGTGGGCGCTCGTCGAGGCCGAGCGGCTCCTCGCCGCGGCGGTCCTCGAGGTGACCGAGCTGCGCGCGGCGCTCGTGGAGGCGGCCGAGCAGTACGGCATCGCCGAGCGGCAGATCGAGGCGAGCTGGGAGGCGGGCACACGACTCGCGGCCTGGACGCTCGGGCGGGCACTCCCCCACGCCGTCGTCGTGGCCGCGTTGCACGCCCCGACGATCGCCGCGGTGGCCGGGCTGGCGGCGGGCCTGGGGCTCGACCCGGCGGCACCGCTCCATGAACTGGTCGCGGCGATCGGCCGGCACCCCGAGTGGATCTCCGATCCCCGGTTCGTGCAACTCGTGCGCGCCGCGGTCGCGTCGGTCGACGAGTTCGCGGTCGGTGCTGCCGGCGGCGTGCCGGTGGCCGACGCCGGTGCAGCATCGTCGGCGGCCGTGCTGCTCACGATCGCAGCACTCACCCGCGGGTTCGGCACCGGCGCACTGGTCGAGACGCCGGTACGGGTCGATCGCGTGCCACCCGCGGGTGGCGTCGTCGCGGGCGGTCGCGCGCCCGACCCCCGACTCGGCGAGACGCTCACGGGACCGCCCGCCCCAACGGCCCCGGTGGGCGTCGCGGGTCTCGCCGACCGCATCCCCGCCGACGCCGACGGCGCGCGCATCCGGGTGGAGCGCTTCGGCTCCGCGGCCGACCCACGGTGGGTCGTGTACATCGGCGGCACGGTCGACGCCGGGTTCGTGCCGGGCGACGAGCCGTTCGACATGACGTCGAACCTGCACGCCGTGGCCGAACGCGAGTCGGCGAGCGAGCGAGCCGTGCGCGAGGCGCTCGCGCAGTCGGGCGCGCGGGCCGGCGACCCGGTCGTGCCCGTCGGCTACTCGCAGGGCGGCATCGTGGCGGCTCGGCTCGCAGCGTCGGGCGACTTGGTCGTGCCGGCGGTCGTGAGCCTGGGCGGCCCGATCGGGCAGGTCGACCTGCCCGACGACGTGCGGGTGCTGTCGCTCGAGCACGACGACGACCTGGTGCCGGCGCTCGGCGGGCCGCGGCGCGACGAGCCGAACCGGGTGACCGTCTCACGCGATGCGTTCGACCCCGACGACGGCGCCGAGCACGCCCCGGGGGCGCTGCCCGCGCACGACCTCGACGCCTACCGCCGCACGGCGGCCCTCGTCGACGTCGACCGCGACCCGCGGCTCGCCGAGTTCACCGGGTGGATGGACGGGTACGTCGGCCGCCAGCCGCCGGAGTCGACGCTCTGGCGCGCGACGCGCGAGTGACGGACGAGGCCGCCCCGCGGCATCCGCTCGCTGTCAGTCCCTCGTGACCGGCCGGAGGATGAGCCCGAGGATCCACGCGATGATCGCGACCACGATCGCGCCCAGCACGCCCCACCAGAAGCCGTCGACCACGAGGCCGAAGCCCATCAGGCCGCTGATCCACCCCACGAGCAGGAAGAGCAGGCCGTTCACGATCAGCGCGAGCAGTCCGAGCGTCAGCACGTACAACGGGAACGCGATGATGTGCAGCACCGTGCCGATGATGCCGTTCACGAGACCGAAGATGAGGGCGACCAGCAGGTACGTGAGCACCCAGCCGATCGTCGTGTCCTCGTAGGGTTCGACGCTCACGCCCGCGACGATGAGCGTGGTGAGCCACAGGGCGACCGCGTTGACGATGATCTTCAGCAGGAAGCGCATTGACCCACTATGGCACCGTCGCACCCGTCGTGACAGGGCTGTTGACAGGCGCGGCGCCGTGCGCCATACGCGCGAGGTACGGTGGTTGCCGTGAGCGACGCCCCACCTTCCGCCGCGCCCGTCCGGCTCCGCCCCGAGATCGCCGCGCTCCCCGCCTACCGCCAGGGTCGCCCGGCGCCGGCAGCCGGCTACAAGCTGTCGAGCAACGAGAACCCGTTCGATCCGCTGCCCGGCGTGGTCGAGGCCGTCACGGCCGCAGCGGAGTTCAACCGCTACCCCGATGCCACGGCGCTCGCGCTGCGCGAGGCGCTCGCCGCGCGCCACGGCCGCAGCGTCGACGAGGTGCACATCGGCGCCGGGTCGGTGGCGCTGCTGAGCCAGCTCATCCTCGCGACCTCCGGGCCGGGCGACGAGGTCGTCTACTCCTGGCGCTCGTTCGAGGCGTACCCGGGGCTCGTCACGGTCGCCGGCGCGACCAGCCGCACCGTGCCGAACCGGCCCGATGCGGGGCACGACATCGACGCGCTCATCGGTGCCGTGACGGATGCCACGCGCATGCTCATCGTCTGCTCTCCCAACAACCCCACCGGAACCATCGTCACCGCCGCGGAGTTCGAGCGGGTGATGGCGGCCGTGCCGAGCGACCTGCTCGTCGTGCTCGACGAGGCGTACGCCGAGTTCGTGACCGACCTGGACGCGGTCGACGGGCTCCCGCTGCTCGACCGATACCCGAACCTCGTCGTGCTCCGCACCTTCTCCAAGGCGTACGGGCTCGCGGGCCTGCGCGTCGGCTACGCCCTCGGCGGCGCATCCGTGCTCGACGCCGCACGGTCGACGGCGATCCCGCTCTCGGTCACGGGCCAGTCGGTCGCGGGTGCGCTCGCCTCGCTCGCCGCGGAGGACGCGCTGCTCGAGCGCGTGCGGCACATCGCGGTGCGCCGCGACGCGCTGCGGGCCGCGCTCCGCGCCCAGGGGTGGGACGTGCCGGTCGCCCAGGGCAACTTCGTCTGGCTGCCGACGGGCGAGCGCACCGCGGCCGTCGCGGAGCGCCTGTTCGACGCCGGACTCGTCACTCGGGCCTTCCCGCCGGAGGGCATCCGAATCTCCGTGGGCGAGGAGGAGAGTGTCGACAAGCTCCTAGCGGTTCTGGATGAGCTTGTCGGGATGCCACAAGAAGGGCCCTCCACCTAGCGGGTAGCGTGGAACGGTGGCAGCCCGCGACACCGACCCCAGTGCGCCCATGGTGCAGATCCTCACGCCCGACGGCGTGATCGCTCCGAGCGCCGAGGCGGAGCCGTATCTCGCGCTCGTCGAGGGCCTCGACGATGCGACGCTCGAGACGTTCTACCGCGACATGGTGCGCTCGCGCCGCGTCGACGTGGTGGGCGCCAACCTGCAGCGGCAGGGCCAGCTCGCCCTCTGGGTGCCGAGCAACGGGCAGGAGGCCGCGCAGGTCGGCTCGGCGCACGCCGCCCGCCCGCAGGACCACGTCTTCCCCGCCTACCGCGAGCACGTCGTCGGCATGATCCGCGGCCTCGACCCGGTGCGCATCATGGCGCTGCTGCGCGGCGCGACCCTCGGCGGGTGGGACCCGGCCGAGACCGGCAACTTCCACCTCTACACGCTCGTGCTCGCGTCGCAGACGCTGCACGCGACCGGCTACGCGATGGGCCTGCGGTTCGACGGGCTCGTCGGCACCGGCGACCCCGAGACCGACACCGCGGTGCTCGTCTACTTCGGCGACGGCTCCACCTCGCAGGGCGACGCGAACGAGGCGCTCGTGTTCGCCGCGAGCTTCGAGACGCCCGAGGTCTTCTTCATCCAGAACAACCACTGGGCCATCTCGGTGCCGGTCGAGCGTCAGTCGCGCGTGCCGCTGTCGCGCCGCGGGCACGGCTTCGGCATGCCGGGCATCCGCATCGACGGCAACGACGTGCTCGCGAGCTACGCCGTCACCCGCACCGCGATGGAGCAGGCGCGCGGCGGCGAGGGCCCGAGCCTCATCGAGGCGCTCACGTACCGCATGGGCGCGCACACCACGGCCGACGACCCGACGAAGTACCGCCCCGAGGGCGAGCTCGAGTCGTGGATCGCGCGCGACCCGATCTCGCGCTACCGCACCTGGCTCGAGGGTCGCGGCGCATCGGCGGCGTTCTTCGAGGAGGCCCTGTCCGACGCCGACGACTTCGCGGCCGACGTGCGCCGTCGCACGCTCGAGCTGCAGGCGCCATCCCGCCCGGCGATCTTCGAGCACGTGTACGCCGAGCCGCATCCGCTCATGGCCCAGCAGGCCGACTGGCTCGAGCGGTACGAGGCCGGCTTCGAGGGAGGTGCCGCATGACCCGCGAGCTCCAGGACCGCGTCGACGAGGTGCCCCCCGTGGTCGCGCCCCCCGCTCCCCCGACGGGCACCCCGAGCGAGGGGCGGGCGGATGCCTCCCCGGCGCCGTCGTCCGACGCCCCGGCCGGTCGCGACGAGGCGTCCGCCGCGCCCGACCTGCTCGGCGTGCAGTCGATGCCGATGGGCAAGGCGATCAACGCCGGGCTCCGCAAGGCGCTCGCCGACGACCCGAAGGTGCTCCTCATGGGCGAGGACATCGGGCCCCTCGGCGGCGTCTTCCGCGTGACCGAGGGCCTGCACGCCGAGTTCGGCGACGACCGCGTGATCGACTCGCCGCTCGCCGAGTCGGGCATCGTCGGCACGGCCATCGGCCTCGCGATGCGCGGCTACCGCCCGGTGCTCGAGATCCAGTTCGACGGATTCGTCTTCCCCGCGTTCGACCAGATCACGACGCAGCTGGGGCGCCAGAACCTGCGGCACGACGGTCGCATGCCGATGCCGGTCGTCATCCGCATCCCGTACGGCGGCCACATCGGCTCGATCGAGCACCACCAGGAGAGCCCGGAGGCGTACTTCACGCATACGCCGGGCCTGCGCGTGGTCAGCCCGTCGTCGCCGCACGATGCGTACTGGATGATCCAGGAGGCCATCGCCTCGAACGACCCCGTCATCTTCTTCGAGCCCAAGAGCCGCTACTGGCCCAAGGGCCCGGTCGACCTCGACCACGCCGGCATCGACCTGCATGCCTCGCGGGTCATGCGTCGCGGAACCGACGTCACGGTGGTCGGCCACGGCGCCATGGTCGCCACGCTGCTGCAGGCCGCCGACATCGCCGAGCAGGAGGGCCGGAGCCTCGAGGTCGTCGACCTGCGCTCCCTCTCCCCCATCGACTACGGCCCGCTGGTCGACTCGGTGCAGCGCACCGGCCGGCTCGTGGTCGCGCAGGAGGCGCAGGGCTTCACGAGCCTCGGCTCCGAGGTCGCTGCGACCATCGCGGAGCGCTGCTTCTACTCGCTCGAGGCCCCGGTGCTGCGCGTGTCGAGCTTCGACACGCCGTTCCCGCCCGCCGCGCTCGAGGCCGACTTCCTGCCGAGCCCCGACCGCGTGCTCGAAGCCGTCGACCGCGCACTCGCCTACTGAGCGCCACGTACCGAGGAGCACGATGACCGAGATGCAGTTCCCCCTCCCCGACGTCGGCGAGGGCCTGACCGAGGCCGAGATCGTGTCGTGGCGGGTCGCCCCGGGCGATCGCATCGAACTCGACCAGGTGTTCGTCGAGATCGAGACCGCGAAGTCGCTCGTCGAACTGCCGAGCCCCACCGAGGGCGTCGTGAGCCAGCTGCTGGTCGAGGTCGGGCAGACCGTCGACGTGGGCACCCCCATCGTGGCGGTGCAGACGGATGCCGCGAGCGGCATGGATGCCGCGACCGAGTCGCCCGCCCCGTCTGAGGCGGCCCAGGTCGCCGCGGACACGGCGTCCACCGTCGCGTCGGAGCCCGAGCCCGAGGCATCCGGCGCCGTGCTCGTCGGCCACGGCAGCTCGGGACCGGCCTCGAGCCGCCGCAAGCGCCACCCCGCTCCCCCGGTCGCGCACGAGCGGTTCGCCGAACCGGCCCCCGCGCCCACGGGCGGATCGCCGACCAAGGTCGCCGGTGCACGCACCGACTCGGACGTGCCGGTCATCGCCAAGCCGCCGATCCGCAAGCTCGCGAAGGACCTCGGGGTCGACCTCAACCGGGTCACCGCGACCGGTCCGGTGGGCGAGATCACGCGCGACGACGTGATCCGCGAGGCGTCGCAGGCCAGCGTCTTCCGCAACATCCAGACGCCCGAGACGCCCTCCGACCGCGAGTACCGCGTGCCCGTCAAGGGCGTGCGCAAGGCGATCGCCGCGGCGATGGTCGAGAGCGCATACTCCGCGCCGCATGTGAGCGTGTTCGTCGATGTCGACGCGACCCGCACCATGGAGTACGTCAAGCGCCTGAAGGCCTCGCCCGACTTCGCCGGCGTCAAGGTGTCGCCGATGCTGATCATGGCGAAGGCGATGATCTGGGCCGTGCGGCGCAACCCGACGGTGAACGCGCAGTGGACCGACCAGGAGATCGTGGTCAAGCACTACGTCAACCTCGGCGTGGCCGCTGCGACCCCCCGCGGGCTCATCGTGCCGAACGTCAAGGAGGCGCAGGGCATGAGCATGGTCGAGCTCGCGACCGCGCTCGAGCAGCTCACGCTCACCGCGCGCGAGGGCAAGACGCAGCCCGCCGAGATGCAGGGCGGCACGATCACGATCACCAACATCGGGGTGTTCGGCATGGACACCGGCACGCCGATCCTCAACCCGGGCGAGGTCGCCATCGTCGCCCTCGGCACGATCAAGCAGAAGCCGTGGGTCGTCGACGGCGAGGTGCGGCCGAGGTACGTCACCACCATCGGTGCCTCGTTCGACCATCGGGTCGTCGACGGCGACGTGGCGTCGCGGTTCCTCGCGGACGTGGCCGCGATCATCGAGGAGCCGGCGCTGCTGCTCGAGTAGCCGCGGGCGGCGCGTGCAGGCCGCGGCCGGCGCGCTCCCCTACTCGGCGGGACGCTCGGGGTGCTCGGCGGCCGGCTCCGTACCGGGGCGGTCGATCACGATCGCCTGCAGTTGGCCGGTGGTCGGGAGGTGCCGCTCGTAGCGGCGCATGGTCGCGTCGCGCGCGATCTCGTGCATCCCGGCGGCGCGCATCGCGCGGGTGGCGGGCACGTTGGCAGCCTCGGCGTCGGCACGCGCCCGGGCCGCGCCGTTCGCGGCGGCGACGCCGAGCGCGAGCTTGACGGCCTCGACCGCGAGGCCCTGCCCGCGGACGGCGGGGACGAGCGCGAACGCGAACTCGACCGTGCCGGTCGCGTCGGGCGGACCGTAGAAGATGACCGCGCCGATCGCGGCGCCGGAGCCGTTGCGACGCACCAGGTACGGGCCGAACGGTGCGGGGTCGCCCTCGGTCTCGACGATCTCGAGGAACGTGCGGACCAGGTCGATCTCGTCGGCGAAGGCGTACCCGCCTTCCCACCCCTCGCCCGGTGCCCGGTCTCCGGCCAGCACGCGGCGCGCTTCGGAAACGGTGAACGGATGCAACGTCAGCTGAGTGGTCGTCGTCGTATCCACGTCACTCACTCTCGCACGCCTCGACGGCGACACGCCAGAACGTTCCACAATGCGTCACTCCTCGTCCACGGGCCGGACATGCATGCCGGGCTCGGCACGTCCGGATGATTTTGACAATCATTATCAACAAGCCTACGCTCGCTGTCATGCGATCCGTCACGCCCATTTCCCTCGCCGCGCTCGCCGTCGGCGCACTCGCCCTCGCCGGCTGCTCGGCCACCGGGACCGCCGACGAGAGCGACGGCCCGAACGTGGTCGCGACGACCACCCAGGTCGCCGACTTCACCCGCGAACTCGCGGGGGAGCAGGTCGAGCTCACGCAGCTCGTCAGCCCGAACCAGAGCGCGCACGACTTCGACCCGTCGGCGGCGCAGCTGCTCGCGCTCACGAACGCCGACGCACTCGTCATCAACGGAGGGGGCCTGGAGACCTGGCTCGACGACGCGATCGACGCCTCCGGCTTCGACGGCGTCGTGATCGACGCGAGCACGGGCATCGAGCTCGTCGCGGGCGGCCACGACCACGACCACGACCACGGCGACGAGGCGGACGACCACTCGGAGGAGGAGCACGCCGAGGACGAGCACGCCGAGGACGAGCACGCCGAGGACGAGCACGCCGAGGAGGAGCACTCGGAGGACGACCACGCCCACGAGGACGGCAACCCGCACATCTGGACCGACCCTGTGCTCGCCGCTGAGATGGTCGAGAACATCGCGACGGGCCTCGCCGACCTCGATGGCGTCGACGCGGAGGCGATCGAGACCGCGGAGTCCGACTACCTCGACGTGCTCGACGAGCTCGACCACTGGATCCACGAGAGCGTCGATCAGGTGCCCGCCGAGGAGCGCCTGCTCGTCACCAACCATGACGCGTTCACCTACTTCGTCGCGGCGTACGACATCACCTACGTCGGCAGCATCATCCCGGGCTTCGACGACAACGCCGAGCCCAGCGCCGCGGAGCTCGACGAACTCATCCACGCGATCGAGGAGACGGGCGTGCAGGCGGTCTTCTCCGAGCAGTCGATCGCGCCGGACGCGGCCGAGACGATCGCCCGGGAGGCCGGCGTCACGGTCTACTCGGGGGAGGACGCGCTGTACGGCGACTCGCTCGGCGTGGCGGGCAGCGACGGCGAGACCTACGTGGGCAGCCAGGTGCACAACGTGCGCCTGATCGTCCAGTCGTGGGGCGTCGAGGCGACCGAGTTGCCGTCGATCCTGCAAGACTGATCGCATGACATCTCCCGTCCTGCACCTCGAACGGGCCGCCTTCGCGTACGGCGCCACGCTCGTGGTGCAGGACGTCACGATCGACGTGATGCCCGGCGAGGCGGTCGCGCTGATCGGGCCCAACGGCGCCGGCAAGTCGACCGTGCTGAAGGGCATCCTCGGGCTGGTGCCGCTCACCGCGGGGAATATGCAGCGATCGGCATCCGTCGCATCGCTGCCGCAGTCCGCCGAGCTCGACCCCGAGTTCCCCATCACGCTCCGCCAGGTCGTGATGCAGGGCCGCTATCGCTCGATGGGGTGGCTGCGGATGCCCGGCGGGCGCGATCGATCCGCCGTCGCATCAGCGCTCGAAGCGGTCGGCCTGGCCGATCGGGCGGGCACCCGGTTCGGCGACCTGTCCGGCGGACAGCGCCAGCGGGGACTGCTCGCGCGCGCACTCGCGTCGGAGCCCGGCCTGCTGCTCCTCGACGAGCCCTTCAACGGCCTCGACCAGTCGAATCGCGACGCCCTGCTGCAGACCGTGCACGACCTGAAGGCGCGCGGCATCGCGGTGCTCATCTCGACGCACGACCTCGACCTGGCCCGCGAGACCTGCGACACCGTGCTCTTCCTGAACAGGTCGCAACTGGCATGCGGCCCCGTGGCCGAGACCCTCACCCTCGAGATCGTGCAGGAGTGCTTCGGCGACGTCGGCGTCGAGGTGGACGAGCACACCCTCGTCGTCCCCGACCACGAGGGTCGCGAGTGACCGCGCCGGGCGGTGCGCGGCGGGGGAGTGGGCGATGAGCCTCGACCAGATGCTCTTCGGGGCATATGCACTTCCCTTCATGTCGAGAGCGCTCGTCGCGATGCTCGCACTCGCCCTCGTCGCGGGCCTCATCGGCGTGCTCGTCAACCTGCGCGGGCTCGAGTTCATCAGCGACGGCCTCACCCACGCCGTCTTCCCCGGTCTCGCGATCGGGTTCGTCGCGGGCGGCGAGCCCGGCCTGGTGATCGGCGCGACGGTCGCGGCGGTCATCGCGGCGGTCGTGCTGACTCTCGTCTCGCGTGCCGGCGTGGCATCCGACTCGGCCATCGCCATCGTGCTGACCGGCGCGTTCAGCATCGGCGTGCTCGTCGTCTCGGGTGGCTCCGACTTCGCCGGCCAGCTCGAGACGCTGCTGTTCGGGCGCCTGCTCACGATCGATGCGGAGACGATCCCGCTGCTGCTCACGGTGTGCGCGCTCGCGCTGGCGCTCGCGTGGGGCACCCGGTCGCGGCAGCTGTTCCGGGCGTTCGACCCGGTCGGCAGCGAGGCCGCCGGGGTCAAGCCGCTCGCGACCGACCTGGTGCTGAACGTCTCGATCGCGCTCGTGGTGGTCGCCGCCTCGAGCACCGTGGGCAGCCTGCTGGTGCTCGCCGTGCTCATCGTGCCAGGCGCCGTCGCCCGCTTGGTCACCACGAGCCTGCTGGCGCTCTTCCCCATCGCCGCCGCCTTCGCCGCCCTCGCCTCATGGCTCGGGCTCTCGATCGGGTTCGGCGTGTCGGTCGGCGCAGGCGTCGACCTGCCGGGCGGCTCCACCGTGGTCGCGGTGTTCGTCGCCGGGTACGCGCTCGTGCTGGTGGGCCGGCTGCTCGTCGACCGGGCGCGCGGTCGGGCGATCCGAGGCGCCGGAGCGGGTGCGCCGCAGCGCAGCGTGGCGGATGCCGGGGGAGTGGTCGCATGAGCTACTTCGAACGCGCGCTCGTGGCGGTCGTGGTCATCGGCGCGGTCTCCGGTCTCGTCGGCTCGCTCGTCGTGCTGCGCAAGCGCGTCTTCTTCGCGCAGGCGCTCACGCACGGCACCTTCCCCGGAGCCGTGGCGGCCGCCGCGCTCGGCGTCGCGGTGCCGATCGGGGCGGCCGTGGCATCCGTCGTGCTCGTCGGCGTCATGCTGCTCGTGTCGCGGGTCCGCTCGCAGGGCGCGCAGGTGGCGGCGGGCATCGTGCTGACCGGCGGGTTCGCGCTCGGCGCGCTGCTGCAGGCGCTGCTGCCCGACCTGCCGATCCGCGCCGAGTCGTTCCTCATCGGGTCGATCCTCACCGTCACAGAGGCGGACCTGCTCGTCTCCGGCGGCGTGCTCCTGGTGGTCGTCGCCGCGTTCGCCGCGTTCGGCAAGGAACTGCTCTTCTCGACGTTCGATCCGCAGGGATACCGGAGCGCCGGGTACCGTGGATGGCCAATGGAGACCCTCGCCCTCGCCCTCGTCGCCGCCGCGGTGGTGTCGTCGCTGCCCGCGGTCGGGGCGATCCTCGCGATCGCGCTGATCGCGGCGCCCGCCGCCGCCGCGCGCCTGCTGATGCCGACGGTGGGCTGGATCGTGCTCGTCGCGCCGCTCATCGGCGCCGCATCCGGAGTCGCGGGCCTCGTGATCTCACGCGAGTTCGGCGTCGCCGCCGGGCCGGCGATCGCCCTGGTCGCCTGCGGGTTCTTCCTGCTCGCCCTCGCCGCCCGAGGCGTGCGACGCGTGCACCCGCGCTCGCTGCACGTGCCCGTCGAGACCGCGGAGGAGGCGATCGCCCGATGAAGCGGCAGACCTGGCAGCGGGAGGCGGTGCGCGAAGCCCTCGACCGCACCGACGGGTTCATCAGCGCGCAGGCCCTGCACGCGAGCCTGCACGACAGCGGATCCCCGATCGGCCTCGCCACGGTGTATCGCGCACTCGCCGATCTCGCCACGACCGGCGACGCGGACTCGCTGCAGTCGCCCGAGGGCGAGGCGCTCTACCGCGCGTGCACGACGACGGGCCACCACCACCACCTCATCTGCCGGTCGTGCGGGCGCACGGTCGAGATCGCCGCCGACGAGGTCGAGGAATGGGCGAAGGAGGTCGCCGCGCAGCACGGCTTCACCGAGGCGGCGCACGTGGTCGACGTCTTCGGGCTGTGCGAGGAGTGCGCTCGACGTGCTTCCGACGACGAGGCGGTAACGAAAGGGTAACGTTCCATGATCGGCATCGTGGCGGGCGTCGGGCGCCCGTCGGCGCCGACGGACGCCCGGTTTCACGGGCGATCCGACTTGCCCTGCGGCTGAGGATGGCTAGGGTAGATGAGGCCCACCCCGGCCAACCGCCCAGCCCGCGGGCCCGCCGTGAATGACGGCGGGAACGTACGGTCGAGAAGCGTTCCGCGCCCCAGATGGTCGCGGTACGCGACGTCGTCAGATTCGCGAGTCTTCCCGGAGCACAGGTCTGCGTTCCATTCGCTCGAGTCGCCGTCGCGCACGCCGTCGACCCGGGCGCAAGCAATGACGCGTGCCCTCGAGCCGAGGAGTTCCACCGGCCGCGGGGGTGCGCACGGAGACGCATACGTGACGCAATCCACCGCACCGGCCGTGCCCGAGACGCACGCGAGCGAGTCGCCGGCCCTCGAGGTGCGCAACCTCTACAAGTTCTTCGGCCGCCGCGCCGGTGAGGCCGTGCAGCGCCTGCGCGACGGCGCCACCCGCGACGAGCTCGCCGGGCTCGGCACCGCCGCGGTCATCGACGCCGACTTCGACGTGCGCCGCGGCGAGATCTTCGTCGTCATGGGCCTCTCGGGCTCCGGCAAGTCGACCCTCATCCGCACCCTCAACGGCCTGCTGGAGCCGACCAGCGGCAGCATCACCGTGGCGGGGGAGCGCATCAGCGGCATCTCGCCGAAGCGCCTGCGCGACGTGCGCCGCCGCCGTGTCTCGATGGTGTTCCAGCACTTCGCGCTGCTGCCCCACCGCACCGTGCTCGACAACGCCGCCTACGCGCTCGAGGTGCAGGGCGTCTCGCTCGCCGAGCGCACCGAGCGCGCTCGTGCCGTGCTCGAGCGCGTCGGACTCGGCGGCTGGGAGGACAAGCTCCCCGGCGAGCTCTCCGGCGGCATGAAGCAGCGTGTGGGGCTCGCCCGCGCGCTCGCCGCGGACACCGACATCCTCCTGATGGACGAGGCGTTCTCCGCGCTCGACCCGCTCATCCGCCGCGAGATGCAGGAGCAGCTCATCGAGCTGCAGCAGGAGCTCGGGAAGACCATCGTGTTCATCACGCACGACCTCAACGAGGCGATGTTCCTGGGCGACCGCATCGCGGTCATGCGCGACGGACGCATCGTGCAGCTCGGCACCGCCGAGGAGATCCTCACCGACCCGGCCGACGACTACGTCGCCCAGTTCGTGCAGGACGTCGACCGCGCCCGCGTGCTCACGGCGTCGAACGTCATGGAGCAGGCCCGCGCGGTCATGAGCGCGTCGGCCGGCCCCCGGCACGCGCTCCGCATCATGCGCGACCTGCAGACGTCGGTCGTGTACGTCGTCGGCGGCGGCCGGCGCCTGCTCGGCATCGTGCGCGACCGCGACGTGCTGAAGCTCGTCCGCGACGGCGACCACAGCCTCGAGTCGGCCATCGGCGACGACTACCCGGTGGTGCAGCCCGACGAGCTGCTCTCCGACATGCTCGGCACGTCGGTCGAGTCCGACCTGCCGCTCGCGGTCGTCGACGACCAGCAGCGACTCGTCGGCGTCGTCCCGCGCGTCACCCTGCTCGCCGCACTCGGGAACGTCTCGACCGACACCGGCGGCCAGCCCGTGATCGAGCTGCCGCACACGACGATCCCGATCGACGTGTTCACCGAGACGCTGCACGCGACCGCCGACGGGGAGCCCGAGGCATCCGACGCCGAGCCCATCGGCGAAGCGGACGCCTCGAGCGAGAGGAGCCCCGCATGAACGAGTTCCGCCTCCCCCTCGGCCAGTGGGTCGAGGACTTCATCGACGTCCTGACCGAGGTGCTCGACGGCTTCTTCGCGGTCGTCCGCGCGATCTTCCTCGGCTTCTACGACGGCGTCGACTGGGTGCTCTCCACCCCGCCGTTCTGGCTGATCATCGTGCTCATCGCAGCTCTCGCCTGGTGGGCCCGCGGCTGGAAGCTCGCGGTCGGCTCGGCCCTGGGCCTCCTCGTGATCGTCGGGGTCGACCAGTGGGAGAACGCCATGGACACCCTGGCGCTCGTGCTCGTCGCGTCGACCATCGCGGTCGTGATCGCGATCCCGGTCGGCATCCTCGCCGCGCGCAGCGACCTGGCGTCGAAGATCATCAAGCCGATCCTCGACTTCATGCAGACGATGCCCGCGTTCGTCTACCTGATCCCCGCGCTCATCCTGTTCCGCGTCGGCGTCGTGCCCGGCATCGTCGCGACCATCGTGTTCGCGATGGCCCCAGGCGTCCGGCTCACCGAGCTCGGCATCCGCGGCGTGGACAAGGAGGTGGTCGAGGCCGGTCAGGCGTTCGGCTCCTCGCCCGGTCGCATCCTGCGCCAGATCCAGCTGCCCCTCGCGATGCCGTCGATCATGGCGGGCGTCAACCAGGTCATCATGCTCTCGCTCTCGATGGTCGTCATCGCGGGCATGGTCGGTGCGGGCGGCCTCGGCGGCGACGTCGTGGCGAGCCTGAACCGCATCGACGTCGCGCTCGGCTTCGAGGCCGGCCTGTCGGTCGTGATCCTCGCGGTCATCCTCGACCGCATCACGGGCGCGTTCGGCGGCGGGCTGCGCAAGCGCGCGAAGAAGCCGAAGGCGGATGCCTCCGAAGCGTCGCCGGCCTCAGAGCCGGCGCCCGCCGCTGCCTGACCACCCACAGACATCCGCGCACACCCGTGCGGATCCCCAACACCCGCGACACAGCACGCGGGAGGAAAGGAACACCATGAACAAGCGACACCTCACCGGCGCACTCGCCCTCGGTGCCGCCGCGAGCCTCGTGCTCGCCGGCTGCGCCTCGGACGGCGACACCGCCGACAGCGGCGACACCGACGCCGCTTCGCAGGAGATCACCATCGCCGTCTTCAACGGCTGGGACGAGGGCATCGCGGCCAGCGAGCTCTGGAACGCGATCCTCACCGAGCAGGGCTACGACGTCACCCTCGAGTACGCCGACGTCGCCCCGGTCTTCTCGGGCATCTCGACCGGCGACTACGACGCCACCTTCGACGTCTGGCTGCCGCAGACGCACGCCTCGTACATCGAGGAGTACGGCGACGACATCGTCGACCTCGGCGCCTGGAACGAGGAGGCGGCCCTCACCATCGCGGTGAACGAGGACGCCCCGATCGACTCGCTCGCCGAGCTCGCGGAGAACGCCGACGCGTTCGGCAACCGCATCGTCGGCATCGAGCCGGGCGCGGGCCTCACCGCGGCCACCGAGGACTCGGTCATCCCGACCTACGGCCTCGAGGACATGGAGTTCCTCACCTCGTCGACCCCGGCCATGCTCGCCGAGCTGACCGCGGCCACCGACGCGGGCGAGAACGTCGCCGTGACCCTCTGGCGTCCCCACTGGGCCTACGACGCGTTCCCGATCAAGGACCTCGAGGACCCCGAGGGCACGCTCGGCACCGCCGAGGGCATCCACACCTACGCGAAGGCGGACTTCGAGGACGAGTTCCCCGAGGTCGCGGAGTGGCTGTCGAACTTCTCGATGGACAGCGAGCTGCTGTACTCCCTCGAGAACGTCATGTTCAACGAGAACGACACCGACGACTACCAGCCCATCGTGGCCGAGTGGATCGCCGACAACCAGGAGTGGGTCGACTCGCTCACCCAGTGAGCCTCGGCTGACCCGGACGGCGCGTGAGCGCCCCGGGACCACCTGATCGGATGCCGCGGGCGGCGAGTGCTGCCCGCGGCATCCGTGCGTCCGGGCCCGTGCGGTCGCGGACGCAAGCGCGGGAGCTATTGCGCGAGCGCGGACAGGGAGGATAGCGTCCAGTCTGAGCGTCGCACGGGGAGCGCGCGTCAGCGGTCTCGCCCGTGCCCGATCGAAAGGTCGAGAACGACATGAGCCGGACCTCATCCGTGATCGGCGAACCGCTGCCGCCCGCACGCATGCTCCCGTTCCCCCCGAAGCAGTCCGGGAGCATCGCCGGCCGCACCATGCAGGAGTCGACGTACGCGCCGAATCCGCCGGTTCGACACCTGCCGGAGGGCGCGCCGAACGTGCTCGTCATCCTGATCGACGACGCCGGACCGGCCCTCCCGACGACGTTCGGTGGCGAGATCACCACCGAGACGCTCGATCGGGTGCGGGCGAACGGCATCGGGTTCAACCGATTCCACACGACGGCGATGTGCTCGCCGACCCGAGCCTCGTTGCTCACCGGGCGCAACCACCATCGCGTCGGCAACGGGCAGATCGCGGAGCTGGCGAACGACTGGGACGGGTACTCGGGCCACATTCCGAAGAGCAGTGCGACCATGGCCGAGGTGCTCCGCAACTACGGCTACTCCACCGCCGCGTGGGGCAAGTGGCACAACACGCCTGCCGAGGAGACGACCAAGGCCGGCCCGTTCGACAGTTGGCCGACGGGCGTCGGGTTCGAGTACTTCTACGGGTTCCTCGCCGGCGAGGCGTCCCAGTACGAGCCGAATCTGGTGCGCAACACGACCTCGGTGCTCCCGCCGAAGACGCCGAAGGAGGGCTACCACCTCAGCGAGGACATCGCCGACGACGCGATCGGCTGGTTGCGCGACCACAAGGCCCTCTCGCCCGACAAGCCCTTCTTCATGTACTGGGCGACCGGATGTCTCCACGGCCCGCACCACATCATGAAGGAGTGGGCCGACAAGTACGTCGGGAAGTTCGACGACGGGTGGGACGCCTATCGGGAGCGCTCGCTCACCGGTGCGAAGGCCGCCGGATGGGTGCCGGAGGACGCAGAGTTGACGCCGCGCCCCGAGTCGCTCGCGGCCTGGGACGACATCCCCGACCACCAGAAGCCGTTCCAGCGCCGGCTCATGGAGGTCGCCGCCGGCTTCGGCGAGCACGCCGACGTGCAGGCCGGACGGCTCCTCGACGAACTGGACCGTCTGGGCTACACGGACGACACCATCGTCGTCTACATCTGGGGTGACAACGGATCGTCGGGCGAGGGGCAGAACGGCACCATCAGCGAGCTGCTCGCACAGAACCAGATCCCCACCACGGTCGACCAGCACATCGCCGCGCTCGACGAGCTCGGGGGCCTGGACGTGCTGGGGTCGCCCGCGACGGACAACCAGTACCACGCCGCGTGGGCGTGGGCGGGGTCGTCGCCGTACCAGGGCATGAAGCTGCTCGCCTCGCACCTCGGCGGGACGCGGAACCCCATGCTGATCCAGTGGCCGGGCCGGATCCAGCCGGACCCGGAGCCGCGGACGCAGTTCCACCACGTGATCGACCTGGCGCCGACGATCTACGAGATCCTCGGCATCTCGCACCCGGAGGTCGTGAACGGCATCCCGCAGGATCCGATCGACGGCACGAGCTTCGCCTACGCGATCGACGATCGCGGCGCACCGGGTCGCCACCGCACCCAGTACTTCGAGATCATGGGCAGTCGCTCCATCTACTCGGACGGCTGGATCGCCTCCGCCATCGGACCGCGCCTGCCGTGGGTGCCCGGGGCGCCACCCGGCATCCACACCTGGACTCCCGACCAGGACGCGTGGGAGCTGTACCACCTCGATGAGGACTGGAGCCAGGCGCACGACCTCGCCGCGGAGCATCCGGAGAAGCTCCGTGAGCTCCGTGAGCTCTTCGCGATGGAGGCGGCCAAGAACAAGGTGCTGCCCGTCGGCGGTGGCCTATGGGTCGTCGCCGTGCACCCCGAGCAGCGGATCGCGCCGCCCTACACGGAGTGGGAGATGGACGGCGACACGGTGCGCGTGCCGGAGTTCTGCGCGCCGGCCCTGGGCAACCGGCCGAACACCGTCACGATCTCGGTCGACGTCGGCGAGCGGGCGAACGGGGTGCTCTACAAGCTCGGCGGCGCCGGCGGCGGCCTCACCTGCTTCGCCGTCGACGGGATGCTCACGTACGAGTACAACCTCTTCCTCGTGCAGCGGACGACGATCGTGGCACCCACGCCGCTCGCTGCGGGGGCGCACACGATCGAGATCGAGACGGACTACGTCGAGCCCGAGCCGGGTGGTCCGCTGCGCGTTGCGATGCGGGTCGACGGCGTGGAGGTCGCGTCCGGCGTGGTGCCGATCAGCGCAGCGCTGCTGTTCTCGGCCAACGACTGCCTCGACATCGGCCGTGCCTACGGCGGGGCGGTCTCGCGCGCCTATGCCGATCGGATGCCCTTCGCGTTCGACGGGGCCATCGGCGGGGTCCACATCGCGTACGCGGACGCGGACTGACCGACACCCACATGAGCGGCAACGGCATGACGGAGGGGACCATGCACCACGACGACCAGCTCGAGCCGACCTTCACGCGGGCCGGAGAATCGACGACCGCGCGGTACACGCGGATCCCGGACGGCGAGATGCTGCCTGAGACCGCGTACCGCATCATCCACGACGAGTCGATGCTCGACGGCAATGCACGCCTCAACCTCGCGACGTTCGTGACGACGTGGATGGACGAGCACGGCGATCGGCTCTACCACGACGCGTTCGACAAGAACATGATCGACAAGGACGAGTACCCTGCGACCGCGGCGATCGAGGAGCACTGCTGGCGGATCCTCGCGGACCTGTGGAACGCTCCCGATCCGGACGATGCGATCGGTACCTCCACCATCGGCTCGTCGGAGGCGTGCATGCTGGGCGGCCTCGCGCTGAAGCGCAGGTGGCAGCACGCACGCCGTGCGGCCGGGAAGTCGACCGAGACGCCCAACCTCATCATGTCGAGCGCCGTGCAGGTCTGCTGGGAGAAGTTCTGCAACTTCTTCGACATCGAGATGCGGTTCATACCGACCAGCGACGAGCACCCCCTCATGGACGGGACGGGTCTCGAGGACGTGGTGGACGAGAACACCATCGGTGTCGTCGTGATCATGGGCGTCACGTACACGGGCTCGTACGAGCCGGTCACGAAGGTCGCCGCGAAGCTCGACGAGATCCAGGCGGCCACCGGGCTGGACATCCCGATCCACGTCGACGGAGCGTCCGGCGCCATGATCGCGCCGTTCCTGCAGCCCGACCTCGAGTGGGACTTCCGCGTCGAGCGCGTGCAGTCGATCAACACCTCCGGCCACAAGTACGGACTCGTCTACCCCGGAGTCGGCTGGGTCGTCTGGCGCGACGCGGCGGCCCTGCCCGAGGACCTCGTGTTCCGCGTGAGCTACCTGGGCGGTTCGATGCCGACGTTCGCCATCAACTTCTCGCGGCCCGGAGCGCAGGTGCTGCTCCAGTACTACCGATTCGTGCGACTCGGCCGGGAGGGCTTCCGGGCCATCCAGCAGGCCTCGCAGGACGTCGCGGTGTTCCTGTCCGGCGAGATCGGGTCGCTCGACGCCTATGAACTGCTCACCGACGGCACCGACATCCCGGTCTTCGCCTGGCGGCAGACGCCCGGGTACACCGACAAGTGGACGCTGTACCACCTCGCGGAGCGACTCCGCATCAAGGGATGGCTCGTGCCCGCCTATCCGCTCTCCGGCGACCAGTCCGATCAGACGGTGATGCGCATCGTCTGCCGGAACGGCCTGAGCCACGATCTCGCCGAGGACCTCCTGGCCGACATCCGCGAGGAGACCGAGTTCCTCGATGCGCTGGACGCGCCGATGCCGCACGAGGGCCTCGTCCAGACGTTCCACCACTGAGCGGGAACGGGTGACCCGGTGAGCACTTCGGAGGCCGGGGGGTCGCCGCCCGCCGGGGGAGGGGCGCCGACCGGCCGCCGGCGCCTCCGACGCGAGGCGTGGGGCTTCGCGATCGGGTCGCTCTGCTTCCTGGTCGGCGCGCTCCCCTGGTACGCGGACGCGGTGGGTCCGGTGTGGACGGCCATCACCTTCCTCGTCGGCTCGATCTTCTTCACGCTGGCGGCGTTCATCCAGCTGAGCCTGAGCGGGCGCGTGCAGCAGCCGACCAGCGACCTCGGTCGGGCGGACCGACTGGACTGGTGGGCGGCGGCGGTGCAGTTCGGTGGCACGATCGCGTTCAACGTGAGCACGGGCGTCGCCCTCGGCGCGGCGATCGCGCAGCCCGACCTGCTGGGCGCGGGCTGGCGGCCGGACGCGATCGGGTCGATCGCGTTCCTCGTCTCCAGCGGGCTCGCGCTCGTCGCAACCCGCGACAGGGGCGAGCTGTGGGACCCCGACGCACGCACCTGGCACGGCAGCGTCCTCGGCGCGCTCGGTTCGGTGCTGTTCGCGGTCTCGGCCGTCGGCGCCTACGTCGACCCGGTCACCTCGACGCTCGTGAACGCGCTCTGGGCCAACGCGGGCACGGCGCTCGGCGCGATCTGTTTCCTCGTGGCGGCGGTCGTCTCGCGCCGGGCCGAGCTCCTCGTCGAGCATGAGGGTGCGACGCCGATTCGGTCGTGACCGGCCGATCTGGTAATCTGGCTCGTTGGCTGGGTACTTCCACTGCCCAGACCGCGACAATCCCCCACCGATTCACGCGATCCGTCGTGTGCGCCGGCCGGGGGTGCGTCAGCAGACAAGAGACCTTGGGAGGGGCATCCGCCCCTCGGTATTGGAGGAAAGACCAATGGCAGCAGTGTGCCAGGTGACCGGAGCCGTTCCCGGCTTCGGCCACAACATCTCGCACTCGCACCGCCGGACGAAGCGCCGCTTCGACCCGAACGTGCAGAAGAAGACGTACTACGTGCCGTCGCTGCGTCGTAACGTCACCCTGAACGTGTCCGCCAAGGGCATCAAGGTGATCGACGCTCGCGGTATCGAGGCCGTCGTCAAGGACATCCAGGCTCGTGGGGTGAAGCTCTAATGGCCAAGCAGCAGGACATCCGTCCCATCATCAAGCTTCGTTCGACCGCGGGCACGGGCTACACCTACGTGACCCGCAAGAACCGTCGCAACAACCCCGACCGCCTCGTGCTCAAGAAGTACGACCCCGTGGTGCGCAAGCACGTCGACTTCCGAGAGGAGCGCTAGACAATGGCGAAGAAGAGCAAGATCGCGCGCAACGAGCAGCGCAAGGAGATCGTCGACCGGTACGCGGCGAAGCGCCTCGAGCTGAAGAAGGCGCTCGTCAACCCCGAGTCGACCGACGAGGAGCGCGAGGCCGCCCGCATCGGCCTGCAGAAGCTCCCCCGCAACGCGTCGCCGGTTCGCCTGCGCTCGCGTGACGCCATCGACGGCCGCCCCCGCGGCGTGCTGACGAAGTTCGGCATCTCGCGCGTGCGCTTCCGCGACATGGCGCACCGTGGCGAGCTGCCCGGCATCACCAAGTCGAGCTGGTAGCCACCCGCTTCACGAAGGGCCGTCCCGTTCCCGGGGCGGCCCTTCGTCGTCTCCGCCGCTCCGCCCCCGTCCCCCGACCCCGCCACCCGAGACCCGTCAATGGACTGCGCTCTCGGACGCCAGAGCGCAGTCCATTGACGGGTCTCGGTCGCGAAACGACGCGAACCCCCGGAAATCCGCGTGTTTCCGCGGATCTCTGTTACATTCGAGGCGGCCGATCGGCCACGGGGGAACCCATTCGGGGTGCCTCCGACACAACTGAAACAGCTGTACGAACAGTGAAGGTCCGAGGAGGACATCCAATGGCTGACAAGTCGCTGAACAAGACCGACCTCGTCGCGAAGATCGCGGCGGACACGGACTTGAGCCAGGCCGCCGTCGACAAGGTGCTCGGCAGCCTCTTCGACGTGATCGCGGAGTCGGTCGCGTCCGACACCAAGGTCTCGATCCCCGGCTGGCTCGCCGTCGAGCGCACGCACCGTGCCGCTCGCACCGGCCGCAACCCGCAGACGGGCGCCGAGATCACCATCCCCGCCGGCTACTCGGTCAAGGTCAGCGCGGGCTCGAAGCTCAAGGCCGCTGCCAAGTAGCGACGCACGACTTCCGCGGAGGGCGCCGACTTCGGTCGGCGCCCTCCGTTCGTCTGTCGGGGGCGAGGGGCGGATTCCGCGGGAAATCCGCGCCCTGTCCAGCGCTTAGGCTGGTCTGGTGCCCCGCTCCGCCCGCGTGTTCGGCCCTGCCGTACTGCTCTCCGTCGCCGTCCTCGCGACGCTCGTGGGCCTCGTCGTCGGCGGGGGCGCCGAGCCGCTGCCCCTGCAGGACGCCGGCCCGGTCGTGCGCTGGGGCCTGCCGATCGCGAAGTTGCTCGTCAACCTCGGCGTCGCGGGCACGCTCGGCGGCCTCGTCATGGCGCTCTGGGCGCTGACGCCGAAGAAGCAGGAGTTCGGCGCCGCCCTCGACGTGGCCGCCGCCTCGGCCGCGGTCTTCACCGTGGCATCCGCGGCCACCACGCTCTTCACGTTCCTCAGCGTCAGCGGGGCAGCGCTCACGTTCGACGACCGCTTCGGCGCCGCGCTCGGCCAGTTCCTCACCACCATCGAGCTCGGCCAGGCGTGGCTCACGACCACGCTCATCGCGGCGGCGGTCACCGTGCTGTGCTTCGCGGTGCGCAACCACACCGCGCTCGTGTTCGTCTTCGTGCTCGCACTCGTGTCGCTCCTGCCGATGTCGGAGCAGGGTCACGCCGCGGGGTCCTCGGGCCACGACCAGGCGGTGACGGGCCTCGGCCTGCACCTCGTGTTCGCGGGGGTCTGGCTCGGCGGGCTGCTCGTGATCGTGCTGCTGCGCGGCACCATCGAGGCCGACCGTCTGCCGATCGTCGTGGCGCGCTACTCGACCGTCGCGCTCGTCTCGTTCATCGTGGTCGCGTTCTCGGGCTACGTGAGCGCGGCGCTGCGCGTCGGCACCCTCGACCAGCTCGCGAGCCCGTACGGGCTGCTCGTGATCGTGAAGCTGCTCGCGCTGCTCGCCCTCGGCGGGTTCGGCGCGCTGCAGCGGCGGTGGCTGATCGGGCGGATGCAGCGTGCCGCCGCATCCGGGCCGGGAGCCGCCGGTTCGCGCGGAGCGTTCTGGTGGCTCGTGGTCGCCGAGCTCGCCTTCATGGGCATCGCCTCCGGCGCCGCCGCGGCGCTCGCCCGCACCGCGACACCGGTCGAGCAGGTGCCCGCCACCGAGCTTGCTCAGCCGACGCCGGCCGAGCTGCTCACGGGCGAGCCGCTGCCGCCGCCCCCGTCGGTCGAGAACTACCTGACCCTCTGGAACTGGGACCCGCTGTGGATCCTCGCCTGCGGGTTCGGCATCTTCTTCTACGTCGCGGGCGTCGTGCGCCTGCGCCGCCGCGGCGACCGCTGGCCGATCTACCGCACGGTGCTGTGGGTGACCGGCCTGCTGCTGCTGTTCTGGGTGACGAACGGCGGCGTCAACGCCTACCAGGAGACCCTGTTCTCGGCGCACATGCTCGCGCACATGGTGCTGACGATGGGCGTGCCCGTGCTGCTCGTGCCCGGCGCCCCGGTCACGCTGGCCGCGCGCGCGATCCACGCGCGCAAGGACGGCAGCCGCGGCGGCCGCGAGTGGATCCTGCTCGCCGTGCACTCGCGGTTCGCGGGCGTCATCGCGAACCCGATCGTCGCGGCAGTGCTCTTCGCCGGCTCGCTGTGGGTGTTCTACTACTCGCCGCTGCTGCGCTGGGCGATGGAGGAGCACATCGGGCACGAGTGGATGATCGTCCACTTCCTCATCACGGGCTACCTGTTCGCGCAGTCGCTCATCGGCATCGACCCGGTGCCGTACCGGCTGCCGTACCCGTTCCGCTTGCTGCTGCTGCTCGCGACCATGGCGTTCCACGCCTTCTTCGGCGTCGCGCTCATGATGGGAACGGGCCTCCTCGCCGCCGACTGGTACGGGGCGATGGGCTGGGGCACCGACGCGCTGGCCGACCAGGTGCTCGGGGGCGGCATCGCGTGGTCGATCGGCGAGATACCCACGCTCGCGCTCGCGATCACGGTCGCGGTGCAGTGGTCGCGCAGCGACGAACGCGAGTCGCGTCGCCGCGACCGCCACGCCGACCGCACGGGCGACGCCGAGCTCGAGGAGTACAACGCGCGGCTCGCGGCGATCGCCGAGCGAGACGCGCGCCGCTGACCCTCTCGGCGCGCTCGGTTGCAGGATGCCGCGTGCCGGCGCGCCGGCTCAGCGCAGTTCGATCGCGAGCGATCCGTCGGGCTTGATCCACGTGGTGAGCGAGAGCACGATCGGCCGGTCCTCCTCGAGCTGCGAGAAGGTGCCGTCGAACAGCGACTGCACCTCGACCGAGATGTGCGCGGTGCCCTCGGTGCGGGGCATCTCGAAGGCGTCCTCGCCGGCCGTCAGCGTCACGACCGGATACTCGACGATGGTCCACTCGGGTGCGGAGACGACGCGGTCGTCGATGACGATGCCGAAGGGGCATCCGCTCGGTTGCAGCACCTGCTGGGTCGCGCAGGTCTCGGAGAGGTACTCGTCGACCTCCTCCTGCACCCGCTCGACGAAGACGTCGGTCGGCACCGTCGTGACCACGACCGCGTTGTCGCCCTGGTGCTCGACCGGCAGCTCGACCGGCGCGGCCGTCAGCAGCTGGGAGTCGTACGCGAACTCGTAGGCCGCCGGCGCGATCGCGAGGTACGGCGCCGACTGCGTGAACGCCTCGAGGTCCTCGTCGGTCTTGCCCACCCGCGTGTCGAGCGTGAGCGACCCGACCTGGAAGAGCGCGCCGTTCTCGACGGTCACCTCGGTCACGGCCAGCGGGCTCTCGGCGAACTCCCACCGGTTGAGCACGCCGTAGAGCGGCTCGAGGGGGCTCACCACGTACGTCGACTCGTTGATCACGGTGCCGATGCGGTAGCTGGCCGTGACGATGCGCTCGCCGTCGTCGCCCTCGACGTCGCTCACGATCTGCACGTCCTCGGGGCCGTGGTCGATCACGCCCGACCGCAGCATCGCCGTCGAGGTGGTGGGGTCGATGCCGCGCTCCTCGAGTTCGGCGGGCGTGAGCTCGACGCCCGGGGTGTCCATCACCTGGCCGATGTCGTCGTCGGCGATGGCCTTCAGGTAGCGCTCGACGAACGTGGAGGAGCCGTACACGGTGCGGTTCAGCCCGCCGACCGCGGCGACGAACGCGACGACGAGCACCACGGCCAGCAGCGACCAGCCGACGACGGCCCAGACCGACACGCCGGGGGGTCGGTCGGTCTCGCTCGTCATCGCTCCAGTCTAGGGAGCGCCGGTCACGCGATCCTGAGCGCGCGCCTGTGGAGAACCGGGCGGGCGGCTGCGCCGGGGCGGCGCCGCGCGGTGCGGGCGCGGTGCGCGGCTACAGTGGGGGCGTCCGCCAGCAGAACGGGAGTCGTCGGCTCGTGTCATCCGTCACCCTCACCCGCGAGCAGCAGGCCGTGTTCGCGCTCATCGAGGGCACCCGCGACCACGTGTTCGTCACGGGCCGCGCGGGCACGGGCAAGTCGACGCTGCTCAATCACCTGAACTGGCACACGTCGAAGCAGATCGTGATCTGCGCACCCACCGGCGTGGCCGCGCTGAACGTGGGCGGGCAGACGATCCACTCGCTGTTCCGACTGCCGATCGGGGTCATCGCCGACCACGAGATCGAGCAGAACGACACGGTGCGCAAGCTCCTGAACGCCATGGACACGCTCGTGATCGACGAGGTGTCGATGGTGAACGCCGACCTCATGGACGCGATGGACCGGTCGCTGCGGCAGGCGCGCCAGCGGCCGCACGAGCCGTTCGGCGGGGTGCAGGTGGTGCTGTTCGGCGACCCGTACCAGCTCGCGCCCGTGCCCGGCGGCGACCGCGACGAGCGATCGTACTTCGCCGACACCTACCGGTCGATCTGGTTCTTCGACGCGAAGGTGTGGCGCGAGGCCGACCTGCGCATCGTCGAGCTCGGCGAGATCCACCGCCAGCACGACGACGAGTTCAAGCACATGCTGAACGCGGTGCGGCACGGCATGGTCACCGCCGAGATCGCGGGCGTGCTGAACGACGTCGGTGCGCGGCGGCCGCTGCCGGAGGACGGCGCGATCACGCTCGCGACCCGAAACGACACCGTCAACCGCATCAACGCGGCCCGGCTGCACCGCCTGCCGGGCACGTCGAAGGGCAACCCGGCCGAGGTGAACGGCGACTTCGGCGGGCGCGCGTACCCGGCCGACGAGCTGCTCGAGCTGAAGGTCGGGGCGCAGGTGATGTTCCTGCGCAACGACGTGTCGATGGCGGGCGAACCGCCGCGCTGGGTGAACGGCACGATCGGCACGGTCACGAACCTGAAGCGCGAGCTGCGGGTCGAGATCGACGGCGACGAGGTCGAGGTGGAGCCGGCGACCTGGGAGAAGTTCAAGTACAGCTGGGATCCGGTGCACAAGCGCCTCGAGAAGGAGATCGTCGCCGAGTTCACGCAGTTCCCGCTGCGCCTCGCGTGGGCCGTGACGATCCACAAGTCGCAGGGCGCGAGCTACGACACCGCCATCGTCGACCTCGGGCAGCGTGCGTTCAGCCCGGGACAGACGTACGTGGCACTCAGCCGGCTGACGGCGCTCGACGGGCTCTACCTGCAGCGGCCGCTGCGGCCGAGCGACGTCATGGTCGACGAGCACGTCGAGCGGTTCATGGCGGGGGCGCTGCGCCAGCTCGCGGGGTGAACCGGGCGTGGTTCCCGGCGGCTTCGAGGGCGGTCGAGACGGATGCCACGGGCCGCCGTCGATCCCCATGGAAGGCGGCCCGCGGGCATCCGCGCCTAGTGGCCGACGTGCTCCGTGTGGAGCTCGCCATGCGGGACGGCGTGCTCGCCCGCGGTCGTCGCGGCGAGGGCGGGGGTCACGAGACCGGCGACGAGCACCGCACCGGCGACCAGGCCGACGAGCGACGGCCAGCGCTCGACGGCGCCACGCCGGTGCGCTGACGAGTCGGGCACCCGCAACGGGGCCCGGAGCCGGTGCGCGGCCGCCGCAGCGGGCACGACGGCGAGGGCGGATGCCGCAACCAGCGGTCCGCCCGCGACGCCGAGTTCGGGCAGCAGCCCTGCGGCCGCGATGGCCGCGGCGACGACGAGGGAGGCCGCGACGACGCCGAGCGTGGTGCGGGGCAGCACCACGCGCCCGACGCGCAGCGCGGCGACGCCCTGGGCGAGCGCGGCGACGCCGAGGCCCGCCAGGGCGATGCCCGGTGCGCCGCCCGCGCCCGCGCCGAGCGCGAGCAGCACCAGGCCGGCACCGAGCGCCCCCAGCGCCGGCCAGGAGCGCAGCGCATCGGTCACCGCTCGGGTGCCCGAACGCTGCGCAGCGGTGGTGGCCATCGCGCTCACGCCGTGGCGACCCGCGTGCGACGCTCGGCACCGAGCCCGACGCCCAGCAGCACGATCGCGCTGGCCAGGTGCAGCACGTGGTCGGCGGTGTTCAGCGCGAGCACGTTCGCCGCGGTGCCGACGAGGAAGAACCCGACGATGCCGAGCAGCAGGTACGCGGCGCCCACGGTGGTGTTGGTCGCCTTCGCCGCCGGAGCCGACGCGAGGCCGGCGATGAGCAGTGCCGCCCCGATCAGGATGTGGGCGACGTTGTGCAGCGGGTTCACCTCGAAGATGCCGAGCAGCAGCCCGCCCTCGGTGGCGAACAGCCCGACGCCGCCGGTGACGGCGAAGCCGAGCAGGCCGACGAGCACGTAGACGGCGCCGAAGACGGTGCCGATGAGACGGTTCGGTGACGTGCGCATGAGCAGCTCCTCACGTGTTCCGCACCCGGCGTGTCCGGGTGCGTCGGGGGTTCGGCGCGGCATCCGCTCCGGATTGGATCGCGCCGTCGTCGGCCGCGATCGGCTTCATCGGGAGGGGTCTGCGTCCACGCTGTTCGGCATGCGCTCAGGTTCCGGTCACCTGCACCACGTTAGAATCCGGCAAGAGCAGGTCTGAGGGGGCTTGGTGGCTGTTCGTTCGAAGTGGTTGCGTACCGTCGTGGCATCCGTCGCGACGGCCGCCGTGCTGCTCACCACGGGATGCACGGGGGCCCGCGGTGCGGCGGAGTCGCCGTTCGACCAGGTCGACGCGCAGATCGGCGGTGCCGTCGCCGAGGAGCTCGAGGCTGCGCTCACGGAGGCGATGCACCGATCGGGTTCGAGCGGTGCGATCGCCGGCGTCTGGGCGCCGTGGGCCGGATCGTGGGAGATCGCGGTCGGCACCGTCTCGCCCGAGAGCGACACGCCCGTGACCGCCGACATGTCGTTCCGAGCGGGCCTCATCACCACCGGCATGGCGTGCACGGTGCTGTTGAAGCTCGTCGACGAGGGCAGGGTGCAGCTCAACCAGCAGGTCGGGCCGATCGTCGGCGTGCCCGGGCTCGACGGCATCACGTTCGCGCAGCTCTGCCAGCAGACCAGCGGCCTCGGCGACTACTACGGGCCGATCCGCCAGTACCTCATCAAGAACCCCGAGCGAGTGTGGCCCCCGGCCGAGCTGCTCGCGAGCGGCCTCGCACGCGACCGGGCCGGAGAGCCGGGCGAGCGGTGGGCCTACTCGCGCACGGCCGCGATCCTGCTCGGCATCGCGCTCGAGGAGGCGACGAACACCGACTTCGCCGAGCTGCTCGCGCGCTACGTGACCGGCCCGCTCGACCTCGGCGGCACCGCGCTGCCGTCGCCCACCGACGTGGAGCTGCCCGGCGCGAGCGCCGTGGGACTCGTCTCGACGCCGGGCGGCGAGTCGCGGTGCACCGACACCACCGACGTGAGCAACCTCTCGTCGTCGGCGGGCTTCGCGGCGTTCGGCGCGATCTCGAACCTCGAGGACCTGCGTGTCTGGTCGCGCGCGCTCGCCACGGGCGTGCTGCTCTCCGAGGAGAGCGCCACCGCGCAGTGGTCGACCGTGCCGCGCGGGGCCGAGGTCGAGTCGTGGGAGTCGTACGGCCTCGGCGCCGACGAGTACGGGCCGATGCGCGGTGCGTCGTCGGAGATCCCCGGCTCCCTCACGGCCGCGTACGCCGACCCCGAGACCGGCCTCACGGTCGTCATCGCGATGAACAACTCCACCGCGGGCACCCTGTTCGCGCGCACGACCGCCCTGGCGCTCGCGTCGATCGGGTCGAAGGCGGAGGCGGCCGAGGGGCGCGAGATGCCGCTCGTCGAACTGCCCTGGTCGGCGGAGCAGATGCTCGAGTCCATGCGCGAGCGCGGCATCTGCGACCCGCCCGCGGCCGAGGAGGAGTCGGCCGAAGGCGAGGGGTGACCCCGAGGCATCCGCTCGACCCCCTCGTGTAGACCTGAGTCGTCGGATCTCGGGGGGAGACCGGACATGACGATCGACTACAGCGGCGTGGCGCGCACGAAGGACCCGGCGCGCACGAGCGAGCGGCTGCTCAGGATGCGACGACGACTGCGCGACCTGCACGACAAGCGCACCGAGGGTTCGCTGATGCTCGCGACCTGGAACATCCGCGACTTCGACGGCAACCGCTTCGGCTGGGGGCCGCGGCTCGACGAGACGTTCTACTACCTCGCCGAGGTGTGCGCGTGCTTCGACCTGATCGCGGTGCAGGAGGTGAACGACGACCTCGCGCCGCTCGAGCGGCTCGTCGCCATCCTCGGCGAGGGCGAGTGGGACTGGCTCGTCACCGACCTGACCGAGGGACGGGCGGGCAACGGCGAGCGGATGGCGTTCCTCTATCGGCGCTCGCGCGTGAGCTTCCGGCACATCGCCGGGGAGATCGTGCTGCCCGACGGGCAGCTCATCGTGGGGGCGAAGCAGATCGAGGCCGCCGAGGCCGCGGCGGAGGCGGCGGCAGCCTCAGGCGGCGCCGCCCCGCCGGTCGAGCCCGAGCGCCGGCAGCAGTTCGCGCGGAGCCCGTTCCTGGTCGCGTTCCAGGCGGGGTGGTTCCGCTTCAGCCTCTGCACCGTGCACATCTACTACGGCGACGAGTCGGGCCCGCAGCTCGAGCACCGGGTCAACGAGATCGCCGGGCTGGTCGACTTCTTCGCCGACCGGCAGGACGACGAGGCGCGCGCGCTGCGCGACCGTGCCGAGGCCGCCGGGGCACCCGGCCACGACACTCGGCTCGACGTGGAGAACTACATCCTGCTCGGCGACTTCAACGTGGTCTCACCCGAGCACCGCACGATGGACGCGCTCCTGAGACGCGGCTTCATCGTGCCCGAGCAGATCGGCGGCGACGCCATCACTGACCGCGACCACTTCTACGACCAGATCGCGGTGCGCACCAAGGACGACCGCTTCCGCGTGCTCGAGGGCGGCATCGTCGACCTGTTCGCCGACGTCTTCGGCGACGACGACCTCGAGGCCTGGGGCGACGACGTGACGGTGCGCGACGACGACTCCGACGAGCCCGACGAGGTGCGGAAGCGCTACGAGAAGTGGCGCACCTGGCAGATGTCGGATCACAGCCCGCTCTGGATCCGCATCGACACCGACTTCGCCGACGAGTACCTCGAGTCGGTCGGCGCGGGCGGCTGAACCCCGGCGCGACGCGCCCGCCCGTCTGTCACCGGACTGTAATGCCGGTCACCGACGCCGCGGCGCCGTCTGGGGGAGGCTGGAGTCATGCGTAGAGCCGTCGCCGTCGCCGCCCTCGTCCTCGTGTCGCTCACGGGGTGCGCGACCGCTGCCGAACCCGAGCCGCTCACGACCGGCGAGGTCGTCGACTACGGGTTCGAGGGCGTCACGCTCGAGGGCGCGTCGTTCGCCGGGGCTGAGCTCGAGGGCTCGCCCGCGGTGCTCTGGTTCTGGGCGCCGTGGTGCCCCACCTGCCGTGCGCAGAGCGGCAACGTGTCGGCGCTCGCCGAGCGCCACGCCGGCGAGGTCGCGGTGATCGGGGTCGGCGGGCTCGACGACGGCCCGGCGATCACCGAGTACGCGAACGAGGTGCCGCATGTGACGCACCTGCTCGACCCCGAGGGCGAGGTCTGGCGGCACTTCGAGGTCACCCGGCAGAGCACCTACACCGTGCTCTCCGCCGACGGCGAGGTCGTGTTCGAGGGGTACCTCGACGACGACGCGCTCAACGAGCTCGTGGCGGAGCTCGCCGAGGGGTAGGCCGTGGACGCCGGAACGGTGGGGCTCGCGCTCGGCGCGGGCATGCTGGCCGCGCTGAACCCGTGCGGCTTCGTGCTGCTGCCCGCCTACCTCTCGCTGTTCGTGCTCGACGGGCAGGAACGCACCCGCCGGGTCGCGGCACTTCGCGCACTGCGTGCCACGGCCGCGCTGACCCTCGGGTTCGCGGTCGTCTTCGCCGTGTTCGGCCTGGCCGTCGCACCGGTTGCCGCCTCGGCGCAGGCGTACCTGCCCTGGTTCACCGTCGCGCTCGGGCTCGTGGTCGCCGCCGCCGGCGTCTGGGTGCTGTTCGGCGGGAAGCTCCCCGCCCTGCGGCTCGGCCGCTTCGGCAGGGGCGATCGCCCGATCACGGCGAGCTGGTTCTCGATGACCGTGTTCGGCATGAGCTACGCGGTCGCGTCGCTCACGTGCACGATCGCGCCGTTCCTCGCCGTGGTCGTCGCCGCCTTCCGGTCGGGATCGATCGGCGCAGGGGTCGTGCTGTTCCTCGCCTATGCGCTGGGCATGGGCATCGTCGTGGGCGCCGCAGCGCTCGCGATCGCCCTGGCCCGCGACGGGCTGATCCGACGGATGCGCGGCGCCGGTTCCTGGCTGCCGCGCGTCGGCGGCGCGGTGCTCGTCATCGCCGGCGCCTACGTCGCCTGGTACGGCGCATGGGAGCTGCGCGTGCTGTCGGGGAGCGCGGCCGGCGACGTGATCGTGGACGGCGCGGCGGCGGTGCAGCAGTGGCTGGTCGCGCAGGCCGAGTTCCTCGGGGTCGCGGGGCTGGCTGTCGTGCTGGCGCTGCTCGTCGTGTTCGCGGTCGTGCCGTGGCGCCGGCGGGCGGCGCAGCGAGCGGGTGTCGCTGCGAGGTCGGATGCGGCTGGGGACCCGGACACCTCCGAGGCATCCGGGTCCCGCGCCGACGAGCTGCGCTGACGCGGCTCAGGCCAGGATGCGGTCGAGGTGCCGACCGGCCGGCGCGACATCGAGGCCGCCGGCGCGGAAGGCCACGTAGCCGTCGGGCCGGAGCAGGTACACGGCGCCGCCGCGCGAGCGGCCGAACACGCCGGAGCTGCCCGGGCGACGGACGCCGTCGACGGTGCGGTGGAGCACGATCGGGTCGGGGTGCACGGCGAGCGGATGCCTCGCGGCGACGTCGCGCGCGGCCTGGCGCGCGGCGGCCGGGACGTCGCCGACGAGCAGCAGGCGGAACCGCGCCGGGTCGAGCAGGCGGTGCAGCGAGATCGGCTCGCCGGCCACCGCCACGGGCAGGTCGGGCACGCGGTCGCCCGGCCCCGGACCGCCGACGATGGGTGCGCCGCCCGAACCGCCGAGCGGGCTGTCGGGGTAGCGGATCACGAGCTCGGAGACCGCGCGGAACCCGAGCCGGCGCAACGGGCGGAGCCGCGTCACGACCGGCCCCGCCCGCCCGATGACGCGGGAACGGAGGAACCGCGCGACCGGCGCGTCGGACGTGGCCGCCCCGAACGCACGGCCGGTGGTCTCGAGCACGGCGCGGGCCACCGGCATCCGCTCGCTCGCATAGCTGTCGAGCAGTGACGGGCCGGATGCCCCGAGGTGCACGAGCCCCAGCTTCCAGGCCAGGTTCACGGCGTCCTGGATGCCCGTGTTCATGCCCTGGCCACCGGCGGGCGTGTGGATGTGGGCGGCGTCGCCGGCGAGGAAGACGCGGCCGGAGCGGAACGACTCGGCCTCGCGGTTCGCGATGGCGAATCCCGTGAGCCAGACGGGGTCGCGCAGCACGAGCGGCTCGTCGGTGTACCGGGCGACCACGGCCCGCAGGGTGTCGAGGGTGACGCCGGCGGCATCGGCCCCGTCGGGGAGCAGGGCGATCATGCGCCAGGTCGCGGGGTGGGTGAGCGGGAAGAAGAACGCCAGCCCGTCGGCGGCGAGGAAGAGGTGCGCGCGGCCGGGCTCGATGCCGTCGACCTCGAGGTCCGCGAGCGCGAACGCCTGCGGGAACCGGCTGCCGCTGAACGGGATGCCGAGCGACTCGCGCACGACGCTGCGCGATCCGTCGCATCCGATCACCCAGCTCGCCCGGACCGTCTGCTCGCCGGCCGGGCCGTGCAGGGTCGCGATGACGGCGTCGCCGTGGTCGTCGAGCGCCGTCAGGGCGGTCTCGCGTTCGACCGCCACGCCGCTCGACGCCAGCCGCTCGAGCAGCAGGCGTTCGCTGTCGCCCTGTCCGAGGAACAGGATGAACGGGTAGCGGGTCATGCCCGGGCCGGCCTCGAAGATGCCGATCGGGCCGCCGCCCGCGGGGGAGTGCAGCTCGAACCTCACGTTCGGGTTGCCGGCCGCGACGAGGTCGTCGGCCGCGCCGAACGCGTCGAGCACCTCGAGCGTGCGCGCCTGCACGGCGAGCGCGCGCGACTCGTGCACGTGGTCGGGCGCCCGGTCGATGATGCGGAACGGGACGCCCGCGGCGTGCAGCGCGAGCGCGGCGGCGAGGCCGGTGGGGCCGGCGCCCACGATCAGCACGGGCGTGTCGACCGGGGCATCCGTCGTGGTGGCGTCTTCGGCGACCATGCCGCCAGCCTACGACCGGCGCCGCGAAGGGGCCATGCACGTGCGACCGCGTGAGCGCAACCCCGGGCGGCGGCGGGCTCGCGCGTCGTAGGGTGATGGCTCGCACTGGCGGGCGGTGCGTGTGGAGGTGCATGCAGTGGGCGGATCGGGTTCCGGGCGGTGGGCGAGGTTCCACGAGCGGTTCATCGTGGAGGTGCGGTACCTTCCGGCAGGAGGGCGGCGCACGCTGCTGATCGTGGCCGCCGCGCTCGTCGTCACGGGAGCCGCCGGGTTCCTGGTCGTGCTCGACTCGGCGCTCGAATCGGACGACCTCTCCGCGATCGATGCCCCGGTGGAGGCGTGGCTCGCCTCGGGGCGCGACGAGTGGCTCACGACGTTCATGATCGTGCTCGCGATCGTGTTCGGGCCCATCTCGATGCCGATCGTGATCCTCGTGACCACGGTGACCTGGGGCCTGCTGGCGAAGCACGCCTGGCGGCCGCTGCTGCTCGCCGGCGGCATGATCCTCGGGGTGATCATCGTGCAGGTGCTCGCGCCGATCATCGGGCGGGAGCGCCCGCCGGCCGAGGAGATGATGCTCGAGTTCGACCCGACCTCGTCGTTCCCCTCCGGGCACGTCATGGGCGTCGCCGACTTCCTGTTCATCGGCACGTACCTCGTGTTCTCGCGGCACCGCCGGCCGCTCATCACCGTGCTGGCATTCGCAGCCGCAGCCTTCGTGGTGCTGCTCACCGCGGCCTGCCGCATCTACCTCGGGTACCACTGGGCGACCGACGCGCTCGCGTCGATCATGCTCTCGCTCGTCGTGCTCGGCACCGTGATCGCCGTCGACACCCTGCGTACGGTGCGGGTCGGCACGCCCGAGCAGGTCGCCGAGGCCGACCGGCGGCCCGAGGCATGGGGGCGCGATGAGCGCGGGTGAGGGCGGCAGCGGCCGCCCGGGGCCGGGAGGCGGCTCGCACGCCCCCGCGCCGGTGCGGGTCGGGCGGCACCCGTGGTGGATCGCGGGAGTGCTGGCACTGGCCGCCGTGGCCCTGCTCGGTGCGGTGATCGTGGTCGCGGAGGCCCGGGAGCCGTTCGCGTTCGAGATCGACCTCATGGCCGCGCTCGCCGCGGCGCGCACGCCGGCGATCACGCAGGCGGCGTTGCTGCTCGACCTGCTGGGCAGCGGGCTGCTGTCGAACGTCGTCTTCCCCATCGCCATCGGCGTGGCGCTGCTCCTCTGGCGGCGCCCGTGGGCGGCGCTCTACTTCGGCATCGCCGTGCTCGCGAGCGCCGGCGTCACGCGACTCGTGAAGGTGCTCGTGGGCCGCGTGCGTCCCGAGGACATCCTCGTGACGCCCGACTTCGGGTCCTTCCCGTCCGGCCACAGCTCCGCCGCGGCGGTCATCGCCACCGCGCTGGGGCTGGTCTTCCTCCGCACCTGGGTGTGGGTCGCGGGCGTCGCGTGGACCGTGCTCATGATGCTCAGCCGCATGTACCTGGGGGCGCACTGGCTGAGCGACACGATCGGCGGGCTGCTCATCGGGGCGGGCGTGGCGCTGGTCGCCTGGGCGCCGCTCGCGGAGCGGTTGTATCGAGAGAACCGGATGCCGCATCCGCCCGTCTGGCGGCCGGTCGGCGCGCGCCCGGAGTGACGCGGCCGGAGCGCGCGGCGGCTACGCGTCGACCGTCGACCCGCGCAGGATCGACGTCATCTTCTTGCCGCGCGCGACCTCGTCGACGAGCTTGTCCATGTAGCGGATCTGCTGCATCAGCGGGTCCTCGATCTCCTCGACGCGCATGCCGCAGATCACGCCGGTGATCTGGTCGGCGTTCGGGTGCATCGCGGGCGCCTGGGCGAAGAACGTGCGCAGGTCGATCTCGTCGTCGATCGCCTTCGCGAGCCCTGCCTCGTCGTAGCCGGTCAGCCACGTGATGACCCGGTCGACCTCGGCCTTCGTGTGCTCCTTGCGCTCGACCTTCTGCACGTACAGCGGGTAGATGCGCGCGAAGCTCATCCCGTAGATGCGGTGCTCGGCCATGGTGCTCCTCCGCCGTCGAGTCCGGGCGATGCGTGGAGCCGATGACGGGAATCGAACCCGCGCTGTCTGCTTGGGAAGCAGAAGTTCTACCATTGAACTACATCGGCACGTGGCATCCGCCGGCTTCTGGCCACTCGGATGCGACTGGGACATCCTAGCAACCGGGCGCAGCCGTGCGTGCGCCGACCGTCGCTCGGGTCGCGCATCGGGAACGGCTCAGCGGCGCAGGAGTTCCTTCGCCCGGTGCTTGAGGAAGCCCGCGAGTGCGCGGGGGCCGTGGGTCGCCGCATCGATCAGCCAGTACCGCCGGATCGCTCGCTGCATCGGTCGTTCGTAGCGCGAGAAGTCGCCCGCCTCGCGCGCCTCGGCGAACCGCTCGAGCGAGAGGACCGACATCCGGCGCCGCTGCCGGATCAGCGCCGCTCGTCGCCGGGACACGACCGTGCGATCCGGTGCGACCCGCTTTCGCGGCACGCTGCGACCGCGGCGCAGATCGTCCGCGAGGCGCACGGCGAGGCCCACCCTGCGATGCCGGTAGTTGCCGCCCTGCGATGCGGCCGCATCGTCGGCCGACAGCGGTTCGAGGTCGGCCTCGCCGCGGGCCGCCGCTCGCTGGAGTGTCTCGCCGACCTGCTCGTCGCGGACCACCACAACGTTCGTGCCCCGGCTGTCGGGCTCGTACTGCGGCAGCCAGGCATCGGCGAACGCGACGTCGGCCGACTCGGCGAAGACGTCGTCGCAGAAGTTGCACGCCTCGGGCTGGAAGGCGCCAAACCCCCACGAGGTGTCGAACGCCGACCCGGTACGGCGCCGGATCGGTTCGGTCGCGCCGCGGGCGGTCACCTCGTAGTCGTAGTTCCCCGACGAGCGCTCGGGTGCCTTCACGCGGAAGTCGATGCGCTCGAGGTCCTGCGGGGCGACCCCCGCCTGCCACGCGAGCGACTCGGCGTAGAACGTCGACTTCAGGTGTCCGCAGACGAGCCCCACGAAGACGACGAGCTGCTCCCCGAGGTCGGGCATCTCCCGCACGAGGTGCCGCGCCGCCGTGATGAAGCACGGCACGCCGACGACCGCGTAGCGCCGACCGTCGCCGCGGATCCGCCCGAGCACGTCGGTGAGCGTGGTCGAGGCGTACATCGACTTGCGCGACCCGAGCACCTCCTCCGCGGAGGTCGAGATCGTGTAGGCGAAGCGCTGGTCGCCCTCCGGTCGGCCGACGTGGACGATGCCGTCGACCCGGCCCTCGCGCAGCAGCTCGACGAGCAGCAGCGACGTCAGTCCGCCCGAGCTGCTGCGCATGACCTCGGTGTCCGACGCGATGCGACCGGCGACGATGTCGCGGCGGGCCCCGAGCCGATCGTCCGCCGGCAGGTCGGGGAAGCGCTCCCGGGTCAGCGCGTCCTCGTCGGGCGAGTCGTCGGAGAACGGGCAGACGCGGCTCGCGGCGCGCACGGCGCCGGAATCGATGCCGTCCAGGTGTGCCTCGTAGACGCCGCGCCGCCCGATCGTCACGGGGATCGCACCCGACGTGCGTACCGAGCAGGCGCCGCACCCCACGCACATGCCCCGCGCGACGACCTCTTCGATGCCGTGTGCCATTGCGCTCCTCCCCATGGGGCTCCCGACCCGCATTGGTACCGTCTCCCTGTGTCACGCAGAGTACTGATCAAGACCCTGCCGCTCCATACGAACTACGGCGGGATCCTCCAGGCGTACGCGTTGCAACGGGTCATCCGGGAGCTCGGACACGACGTGCTGACCGACACGTCGACGCCGGCGTCACTGCGTCGGCGACTGAGATTCCGTTACTGGGCGCTTCGGCGGGCGGTGCGCACGATGCTGCCACTGCGCTTCGACTGGTCCTGGCGTGCGGGGCACGAGGCCGCCAGGTACCAACGGCGGTTCGAGGCGATCCGACTGCGTCGGGCCCGATTCGTCGAGCGCGCATGGTCGGATCGAGCGCGAGCGCGTCTCGCGCGGCGCTTCGACACGTTCCTGGTGGGCAGCGACCAGGTCTGGCGCGCGTACTACACGGTCGTGCCGCGATACCTGTTCGACGTGCTGCCCGGCGGCGATGGCGGCCCGAGGCGCGTCTCGTATGCGGCGTCCTTCGGGGTCGACGAACTCTCCGAGTACTCGGATGCGGAGCGGGAGGAGTCCGCGACGCTGCTCCGGCGCTTCGACGCCGTCTCGGTGCGGGAGCGCTCGGGGGTGCGCATCTGCCGCGATGAGTTCGGCGTGCAGGCGGAACGGCACGTCGACCCGACCATGCTCCTCGGCGCCGCCGACTACCGGGCCCTGGCTGCCGACGCGGCCGCTGCCGTGGGAGATTCCGCGTTGCTGGTGTTCCGGCTCGACGAGAGCGACGAACTCGCTGCAGTCGAGTCCGCGATCGCGAGGCGCCTCGGGGTGTCGACGAACACGCTGCTCCCCGGCCCGCCGCCGTCGACGTACGCGGAATACGCGGAGGATCCCGCGGCGTACGACCGCCCATCGGTCGAGCGGTGGCTCGCAGCGTTCGACGCGGCCGCCTTCATCGTCACGGACTCGTTCCACGGCTGCGTCTTCGCGATCCTGTTCAACCGTCCGTTCGTGGTGCTCGCGAACCAGCGGCGCGGGGCGGCGCGGTTCGACACCCTGCTGGAGGTCTTCGACCTCCGACACCACCTCGTCGAGACGGCGGACGCTCCGATCGACGACCGCGTCTTCGATCCCGACTGGGAGTCGGTGAACCGCATCCTCGACCGGGAGCGCTCGAACGCGCTGGCCTACCTCCGCCGGGTGCTCTGACCGCGGCGCACGTCGCTACGCTGAACGCATGCTCCTCTCGGATCGCGACATCAGGGCCGAGCTCGACGCCGGCCGCATCGGCCTCGACCCGTACGAGCCCGCGATGATCCAGCCGTCGTCGATCGACGTGCGGCTCGACCGCTACTTCCGGCTGTTCGACAACCACAAGTACCCCTACATCGACCCGGCCGAGGACCAGCCCGACCTCACGCACCTGCTCGAGGTGCGCGCCGACGAGCCGTTCATCCTGCACCCGGGTGAGTTCGTGCTCGGGTCGACGTTCGAGGCCGTGCGCCTGCCCGACGACGTCGCCGCACGCCTCGAGGGCAAGAGCTCGCTCGGCCGCCTCGGCCTGCTCACGCACTCGACCGCGGGGTTCATCGACCCCGGGTTCGGCGGCCACGTCACGCTCGAGCTCTCGAACGTCGCGACCCTGCCGATCAAGCTCTGGCCGGGCATGAAGATCGGCCAGCTCTGCTTCTTCCGCCTGTCGTCGCCGAGCGAGCGGCCCTACGGCTCGGCGGAGTACGCGAACCGCTACCAGGGCCAGCGCGGCCCGACGGCCTCGCGCTCGTTCCAGCACTTCCACCGAACGGATGTCACCGTGACCGAGGCCGGGTCGGTCGGGGGATGACGGATGCCGCGTCGGCGCCCGGCTCGACGGAGCCGCGCCCGACCGTGGTGCTCGCCCACGACTACCTCGTGCAGTCGGGTGGGGCCGAGCGCGTGGTCGCGCAATGGACCGAGGCGCTCCGGCCCGAGTCGCTCGTGACGCTGGCGTACCGCCCGGAGACGACCTTCGACGCGTTCGGCGCCGTCGACGTACGCGCGACGATTCCGCAATCGCTCGCGGGGCAGGTCGAGCGGATGCTGCCGGCGCTGCCGTCCATCGCGGCCCGCACCCGCGTCACGGGCGGCGACGTCGCCCTCGTCTCGAGCAGCGGATGGGCGCACCGCTTCGCGTTCGACATGCCGCACGTCGTCTACGTGCACAGCCCCGCCCGCTGGCTGTACGCGGCAGACGACTACCGGATGCGACTGAGCCGCGTGCGGCGAGCAGGCCTCACCGTCAGCACGCCGTTGCTGCGCCGCGGCGACGGCGACGCGATGCGGCGGGCCGACGCGATCGTCGCGAACTCGGCGGTGACGCGCGACCGCATCCGCGCCGCCTACGGGGTGGACGCCGAGGTGGTGCATCCGCCCGTCTCGCCCGTCGCGACCGAGGCCGTGGCACCTGCCCGGCCCCTGCCCGACGAGTTCGCGGTCGTCGTGGCGCGCGACCGCGGGTACAAGAACGTGCGGCTCGCGGTCGAGGCGGCGCTCGCCGCGGGGCTCGCGGTGGTCGTGGTCGGCGCCGGATCGGCCGAGATCGATGCGCCCGACGATCGGATCTTCGGCCTCGGACGCGTGAGCGACGCCGAGCTGTGCTGGGTGTACCGGCACGCGGCCGTCGTCGTCGGAGCCGCGCGCGAGGACTTCGGCCTCACGGTGCTCGAGGCCGCGCTCGAGGGCACGCCCGCGGCGACCATCGCGGCGGGCGGCTACCTCGAGACCGTGCGCGACGGCGAGAGCGGCTTCCGCGTCGCCGAACCGACGGCGTCGGCGCTCGCCGGCGCGATCCGGCGGGCGCGGGACGTCGGACCCGAAGCGTGCCGTGGCTGGGCGGAGCAGTTCGGCATCGACCGCCATGTCGACCGGCTCCGCCGAGCGATGGACGGCGCTCTGCGCGTTCCCGGCGCCCGTTAGGATGGCGCGGAGCGGCGGGGATCCCGGACGCGGGTTCGGAGGAGGACGATGACGCGCGCGGAGGCACCTTCCGGCCTGGCCGGGCAGGTCCGCATGCTGCTCTCCCTCGCCGGCGCGAGCGGGAAGCGGTGGCTCGCCGGCACGATCGGCGCGTCGGTCGTGCTCGCCGCACTGGACACGCTGGGCGTGGCCGCGATGGTGCCGCTCACGCAGCTGGCCACCGGGGTCGACCCGGAGAGCGGATCGCTCGGGGCGATCTCCTCGTTCTTCGGCACGACCGATCCGGGGCAGCTCATCCCGATCGTCGCGGCGTTCGTCGCGGGCGTCTTCATCGTCAAGAGCATCGGCTCCATCGCGTTCCGCTGGTGGCTGCTCGGCAGGACGACGCGGGTCGCCGCGCTCACCTCCGCCGAGATGGCGCGGCGCTACATGCTCGCGCCGTACTCCGCGCACCGCACGCGGCGACTGAGCGAGGTCTACCGCAGCATCGGCGAAGCGGCGAACCAGGGCTCGAGCGTCCTGCTCGCGCTGATCACGATCGGCTCCGACGTGCTGGTGCTGATCGCGATCATCGGCGTGCTCGCGATCACGTCGCCGGTGGTCACCCTGTTCGCGGTGGCACTGTTCGGCGCGATCGTCTACGGGGTGCAGGTGGTGCTGAAGCGCACGCAGCATCGCCTCGGCGAGGAGTTCGCCGAGGCGAGCCTGCAGTCGTGGCAGTACCTGCTGCCCGGGCTCGACGGCTTCCGCGAGGCGCGCCTGACCTCGAGCTCGGGGTCGTTCGTCGACGGGTTCCGCGCGGCGAAGCTGAAGCAGGCGCGGGCCTCGCGCATGGGCGGCATCGTCTCGGACGCCCCGCGGTACCTGCTGGAGATCGGCTTCATCCTCGCGATCCTCGGCATCTCCGCGATCCTGTTCGCGACCGGCACGCCCGAGCATGCGATCACCGTGCTCGGCGTGTTCGCCGCGGCTTCCGTCCGGGCGCTGCCCACGATGACCCGTATCTCGGCGAACATCTCCACCATCCGCATCGGCCGGGCCGGCCTGCGCATCCTCACGCAGGCGGCGACCGACCTCTCGACCGAGCCGAGCCATGACGAGCAGCGCCGCACGGCCGAGCGCTACTCGGGCGACATCGTGCTGCGCGACGTCGGGTTCCACTACCCGGACACGGACCAGTACGTCGTCGCGGGACTCGACCTCCGGATCGAGGAGAACCGCACCACGGCATTCGTCGGTTCGAGCGGAGCGGGAAAGAGCACCCTCATCGACCTGGTGCTCGGGCTGCTCTCGCCCACGGACGGGTCGATCGAGTGCGGCGGTCGATCGATCGCCGACGACCCGGCCTCGTGGTACGCGGAGCTCGGCGTCGTGCCGCAGGACGTGTTCCTGCTCAACGACACCCTCGCGGCGAACATCGCCTTCGGCGTTCGCGTCGACGACATCGACCTCGACCGCATCGCCGAGGTGATCGCGATGGCGCAACTCGACGCGCTCGTCGCCGAGTTGCCCGACGGTCTCGACACGGCGGTCGGCGAGCGCGGCGTCCGCCTCTCGGGCGGGCAGCGGCAGCGCATCGGCCTCGCGCGTGCGCTGTACCGGCGGCCCCGGGTGCTCGTGCTCGACGAGGCCACGTCCGCGCTCGACAATGCCACCGAGTACGAGATCTCGTCGACGCTGGCGGGCCTGCAGGGCAGCCTGACGATCCTGATCGTCGCCCACCGCCTGTCCACGGTTCGCCGGGCCGACACGCTCGTCTTCCTGAAGTCGGGCGGGGTCGAGGCATCCGGCACCTTCGATCAGGTGCGGGCCGAGAACGCCGAGTTCGCCCGACTCGTCGAGCTGGGCGACCTGAGCTGACGATGGACGGCGGGAGCGTGGCGGAGGAGCATCGGCGGGACGTGCCGATGGCCGTGCGCCTGCGGTTCGGACACGCCGCGGTGCAGCGCGTGGCCGACGGGGTGGGAGCCGACCTGCTGCACATCAAGGGCCTCGCCGTGGCGGACGCGTTGCGCCCCACTCCCCGCGGAAGCGATGTCGACGTCCTCGTGCGCCCCGCGCACGTCGAGCGGCTGGACCGAGCGATGCGCGCGGCAGGGTGGGTGCTCTACAGCACGTTCCGGTCGGGCTCGCCGTTCGGCCATGCCCAGACGTACACGCACGACGCCTGGGGATACATCGACGTCCACCGGTTCTTCCCCGGCTTCGGAGTGACCCCCGCACTCGCGTTCGATCGGCTCTGGAGGGACCGCGGCACGATCGAGCTCGCGGGCTGGAACTGCGCGGTGCCGGATGTCGTCGGACAGGCGCTGATCCTCGTGCTGAACGATGCCCGGGCGTCGGCGGGGAACCGGCGGGACGTCGCGGCGGCATGGGAGGACGCGGGGCCGGAGCACCGCGCGGCGGTGCTGGCGCTGCGGGACGAGCTCGGCGCGGAGGTCGCGTTCGCCGCGGCGACCGGCGGGCTCGACCGCTACCGAGAACGTCGGGAGTACCGGATGTGGAAGGTCGCGTCGGAGGGCGGCTCCCGGACGGACGAGTGGCGGGCGCGGGTCGGCTCTGCGCCGGACCTCGGAGCGGCCGTCCGGGTTGCCGTCCGTGCCCCGCTCGTGAACGTGGATCGGCTCACGCACCGCCTGGGTCGACGACCGACCCGGCGCGAGGTGGCCGGCGAGTTCGTCGACCGTATCCGGCGCGGCGCGGGCGAGGCGTTCCGCGGCGTGCGCCGAGGGAGGTCGTGATGGGACTGCTCTCACTCGCTCCCGGTGTCGCCCTCGTGGACGAGGAGGACGTCACGTACCTGGCCACCATCCCGTGGGGACCGATCGTCGTGCTCGACGGCGTCGCGCCGACCATCTGGAGGGTCGCCCGCGGGAGCGCCCGCGAGGACGTGCCGCGTCGCGTCGCGGAGGAGACCGGGGCGGACCTCGACGAGATCCGCGGCGACGTCGACCGCTTCCTGGCCGACCTGCTGGAGCGCGGTCTCCTGGTCGAAACGGCCGTGTGACGCGCGCAGCGACCTGCGATACTTGAGCGCATCTCCCGAGGAGCAGTCGCTGATGAGTCCGATGAGCACGAGCGCGCGTGTCTGGCGCGAACGCCTCGGCGACTGGTGGGCCGGTGCCTGGCGCTGGGTGCTGATGGCCGGCGGCGCCGTGGTCGCCGTGTACATCCTGCTCGACCAGCGGGCGCAGAACGCGGAGATGATGGCGTTCGCCCTGGCCGTGCTCGTCATCGCGGCGGCCGTGACCACGTCGGTCCCGCTCGCGATCGCGCTCGTGTCGATGCCGGGCATCCTCATCATCCAGCGCGTGGGCCTCGGTGGTACGGATCTCTCCGTCTCGGACGTCGCGCTCGCGGCCGCGTTCGGCACGGCACTGCTGCTCGGCCATCGTCCGTACAGTGCACCGTTGCGCGCCCTGCTCTGGCTCAACTTCTTCTACCAGTTCACGACGTTGATCACGGTCGTCGTGAATCCGTACACCGCCAACACCGTCGAGTGGTTCCACGCCTGGCTGCTCATCTCCGGCGCGCTGATCGTCGGGTGGGCCGTGGGGCACGCGGGATACGCGCGTCTGGCGCTCGGGCTCATCGTGGGGACCGCGTCGTTGATCGCGGTGGTGACCGTGGTCCATGCCGCGATCCAGTACGCGGGGGGCGACTTCAGGGCGATCTACCTGACCTGGCCGTTCCCGATGCACAAGAACTTCGTGGGGACGACGCTCGCGTTCGCGGCCGTGATCGCCTACGTCAACCCCGACTGGCTCGGCTGGTCGCGCCGACTGGCCACCTCCACCTTCCTGCTGCTCGTCGTCGGCGTGCTGCTCAGCCAGTCGCGGCAGGCGATGATCGGCCTCGTCGCAGCGGTCATCGTCGGCGTCATCCGCCGACAGGTCACCGGCCGCTCGCGGATCATCGTGTTCCTCCTGGTCATCCCCGCGACGTGGCTCGTGACCTCGATGGTCATCGAGCAGATCGAGTCGCAGAACCAGTTCAACTCGGTCTACCAGCGCATCAACTGGTTCCGGGACGTCTACCACCTCTGGGCCGAATCACCGGCGTTCGGGCACGGCCTGCGCTACTGGTACCAGCTCCCCGGTGAGTTCCAGCCGCCGCAGGCGGAACTGGAGGTCCTCGCCAGCACCGGGCTGCTCGGACTGTTCGGGTTCGGGGTGATGTGGCTGGGCATCCTCATCGTGCTCTGGCGCATCGATCCGAGGTTCGGCACCCTCGCGTTCGCCGTGGTGTTCTCGCGCATCGTGCAGGCCCAGTTCGACCTGTTCTGGGTGGCTGCCGCGGTGTCGATCCCGTTCGTCATCGCCGGCGTGTGCCTCGGGGCCATGCAGCGGGAGGCCGATCGGGCGCCCGTCGCCGAGCCCGTCACGTCCGACGAGGAGGTCGTCAGGCCTGCTGGACGAGCAGGCCAGCGTCGAGCAGGTCCTTGATCGCCGCCGAGACCACCAGCGCCGGGTCGACGCCCTCCGGGGGCTCGGGCAACTGCTCGAGCGCGGCATCGCGCAGTTCCTCCTCGGAGGAGTCGTCGGCGCCGAGCCAGACGGCCGGGCCGACGCCCTCGAGCACCATCACGTCGGACTTGCGCAGCACGAAGAGGCTGTCGTCGAGCATCAGCGAGTCGCGGTGCACCTCCCGGCGGTAGGAGCCCTTCGGGGCGAGGTCCGCACTCGCATCCTGGTCCTGCTGCGCAAGCCGCTCGCCGAGGCATCCGCAGCCCTTCTTGAGGGCACTCGACACGTCCACCAGCATCGGCGGGTCGACGTCGCGGGTGGCGATGAGCTCCTCGAGGAGGGGCGGCAGCGTCTCGGCCTCGCTGTAGACCACGCGACGGATGCCTCCGGCTGCCAGCACCAGGTCGGCCAGCGTGCGCAGCGGGCGGGTCATGCCGCCCAGGTAGCTCGACTGGCTCACCAGTTCGGGGAGGCCCTCGGTCAACGGAACGGACTCGATCCGCGGCGTCTCGATGTCGGGTCGGCGATCGAGCAGCACGACCGCCGCGAGTTCCAGGTCGTCGTGCTCGACCGGGCGCAGGCCGAGGTCGGAGGCAGGCACGGTGCGCTTCTGGCCGGGACGTGAACCGATCGAGAGCGGCTTCCGGTAGCTCAGGACCGTGCCGTCGAGCCGCACCGCGAGGGTCTCGTCGGTGACGTAGCCGAACTCGCGGCCGAGTGCCTGGGCGGCCGTGGTCTTGCCGCGCCCCGAGGGCCCGACGAACGCGACGACGCGACCGTCGCCCGCGTCGACCGCGGCGGCGTGGAGCATGAGCGCACGTCCCTGGAGGTTGCGGATGCCCCCGAGCGTCACGGCGGTGGTCAGGCGGTCGCACAGTCCCTCGAACGAGTAGTGGAACACGCTGTCGGCGCCGTCGAGCGGCTCGGTGCCGGTGCCGGTGCCGATCCCGATCCGAATCGTCAGGTCGGGGGACTCGTCGTGGTCGACGAGGACGTCCTTCCACTGAGCCCGGACGTCGGCGAACTGCTCCGCCGTGAGGCTCGCGTCCGCCGCGATGCGCACAGTCGAATCGAGGGCCCGCACGGTGAATTCGGATGGCATAGCATGGAGCCTACTCGTCCCGGGTACCGCCGCGCCGCGGACGGTGTCACGAACGCGACCGGAGGTGCCATGGAGCTCCGCGACTACATCCGAGGCCTGCGCAGACACTGGCTCGCCATCCTGGTGATGACGCTCGTCGGTGCCGCCACCGGCTACGGGTGGACGCTCCTGCAGACCCCCGTCTACACCGCCTACGCGAGCGGCTACATCGCCTCCGCGCAGAACAGCGACGTGGGCATCTCGACGATCGGCGACAACCTCGCGCGCGGCAAGGTGAGCTCGTACCTCGAGATCGCGAGCTGGCGATCGGTCGCGCAGAACGCCATCGACGACCTCGGCCTCGCGACGACGCCCGAGGCGGTCGTGAACCGCGTCGAGGTCACCAACCCCGCGGACACCGTGATCATGCGGATCAGCGCGACCGGCCCGTCGCCCGAGGAGGCGCGGGCGCTCGCCGAGGCATGGATCGACGCCATGATCATCGAGATCGACGACATCGAGGGCGATGGCTCCGAGGGCTCGGCGCCGGTCACGGTCATCCCCGCCGACATCGCCTCGCTGCCGTCCTCGCCGTCGTTCCCTGACGTGCGCATGGCCGTCGCGGTCGGTGCGATCCTCGGGCTCGGGTTCGGAGTCGCGTTCGCCCTCATCCGGACCGTCTCCGACCGCCGGATCCGCTCGGCGGAGGACGTGGAGCAGCGCACGGGCATCGCCGTCGTCGGCACGATCCCGCTCGTACCCGGGCTGACGGACGAGCAGCGGCTCGTCGACATGAACGAGCGCAACGGCGGCAAGGGCGACAACTTCGCCGTGGCGGAGTCGCTGCGCTCGCTGCGCACGAACCTCCAGTTCATGGACGTGGACCATCCGCCGCGGACCATCGTGGTGACCAGCCCGCTGCCCGGTGACGGCAAGTCGACCATCGCGTGCAACCTCGCGCTCACCCTCGCCGCCGCCGGCACGGCCGTCGTGCTCGTGGACGGCGACATGCGGCGCTCCATGGTCGCGAAGACGATGGGCCTTCCGGGAGGGGCCGGCCTCTCCGACGTGCTCGCCGGTCGGGCCGAGCTCACGGATGTGCTCCAGCGCACGCCGAAGTCGGTCAACCTGATCGTCCTCGCCGCCGGCAGCGTGCCGCCGAACCCGAGCGAGGTGCTCGGTTCGGAGCGGATGCGCACGCTCATCGCCGAACTCGCGAAGCACGCGACGGTCATCATCGACGCCCCGCCCCTGCTGCCCGTCACCGACGGTGCGGTGCTCACCCACCAGGCGGACGGTGCGCTCGTGGTCACCAGCATGGGCAAGACCACGTACGACCTGCTCGAGAAGGCGCTCGACACGCTCAAGAAGGCGCGCGGGCGTGCGCTCGGCGTGGTGCTGAACAAGGCGCCGTTGCGCGGCGTCGACGCCTCGCCGTACTCCTACGAGTACCGGCGCGAGTACGTGGCCCACTCGAACGAGGCGCCGACGACCCCGGAGCCTGCGGCATCGGGCGTGACGGTGCCCGCGGACCTGAGCGATCTCGACGAGCCCGAGACGACGCCGCGGCGCGGTCGACGCGTCCCGCCGTCGGCGTGATGGCGCCGGCGGCACGGGCCGACGGATCCACCGCCGATCGCGCGCCGCGCGTCAGCGTCGTCGTGCCGCTGTACAACGGCGCACGCTGGATCGAGGAGACGCTCACGTCGATCGCGGACCAGACGGTGCCGGACCTCGAGGTGATCGTGGTCGACGACGGATCCGACGACGACGGGCGCGAGCGGGCGCGGGCGCACGCGGTGTCCCCGAGGGTGCTCGAGCAGTCGCACCTCGGTGTCGCGGTCGCACGCAACCGCGGGCTCGCCGAAGCCCGTGGCGAGTTCGTGGCGTTCCTCGACCAGGACGACCTGTGGCACCCCACGCACGTGGAGCGGGCGCTCGCCTGGCTCGACGACCACCCGGGCGAGCGCATCGTCTTCCTCCGCGAACGGACGTTCGCGGCCGCGGACGAACAGGAACGGCTGACCCGTCTCGACGCGGGTGTCGGCGGTTGGGCGGGGTTGCTGGTCGGCAGCGACGACACGCTCGCGGAACTCGTCGCGGCGCACGATGCGACCGGGTCGGACCGCGTCGAGCGCCACGACCTCGAGTCGCTGCTGCGCGGGCCGGTGTCGACCACGACGAGCTTCGTCGCCGCCCCCGACCTCCTGCGGCTCGCGGGCGGTTTCGCGCCGCACGCCCTCGCGATGGACGACTACTGGCTGCTCGTCAACGTGTCGCGGCTGCAGCCCATCCCGCACCTCGACCAGCCGACCGTGTTCTACCGCGTGCACCTCGGTGCCACGTCGCGCACGACGAAGCTCGGGCTCCCGTTCCTCTCGTCGGCGGTGGCGCTGCGGCTGGGCGGCGGGCTCGTCGACATCCCCACGGGCCTCGCGGGGGGGCTCGACGGGTCCCTCCACCGCCACCTGCTGCGGGAGCTGTTCGGCTCGCCCGAGTTCCGCGATCGGAGGTTCCGCGGTGCGGTCGGGCACCTCGCGGCACTGCTCTGGCCGCCCGACGGCCGACGCCGTGAACGCCGCCGCGCGGGGCTCGCCGCGCGCTTCCCGCGGCTCCGCGACACGGTGCGCTCGCTCCGCCGGGCGCACTGACCGCTCGCGGGCGCGCTGCTCAGCCGCCGTCGCGTGCGGCCGCCGCGTCGACGCGGCCCTTCTTGAGTCGCTTCGACCAGGCGATGGCGGGCTGCTCCACCCACCGGTGCAGCAGCTCTGCCGCGCCGATGGCGATCGCGCCGGAGGCCAGCACGATGAGCAACTGCGCCCACGGAGCATCCGGGAACGCCTTGAACCCCGCGCCCGCCACCACCGCGATCACCGGGAGGTGCACGAGGTACAGCGGGTACGAGATGCGGCCGAAGTAGAGCAGCACGCGACCGGGCGAGGACGAGAGGCGGTCGCGTTCCTGCAGGGCCCAGATGACGAGGCCCGTCCCGATCGCGAACCACTCGCCGCCCCACGGGTCCGCCTGACCGAGCACGAACTGTCGCAGCGACGCCCACGCGACCAGCACAGCGAACGACGCGGCGACGTGCCACGTCCGCACCGTGCCGATCGAGTGCCAGGCGAGCAGCATCCCGATCGCGAACATCCACCAGACTCCGAGCACCCACGGCCCGCTGCTGATGCCGACGAGCGGCATGGCGAGGGATGCGAGCGCCAGCGCCGCTGCACTCCACGCGACGACGCGGCCGCGCCACGCCTCCGACCGCGTCGTGCGGGCGGCGACGATGGCCAGCAGCACGACCACGAGGTAGAACTGCACCTCCAGGCACAGGGTCCACGCGACGGCCAGCACCGACGGGACGCCGAGGATGTCCTGCAGGTAGACCATGTTGAGCAGCACGTCGAGCGGCGTGAACTGGCGGCCGACGAGCCCGGGCACGAGCGTCTGTGCGAACTCGATGAGGAGCACGCCGGCGATCACGACGTAGTAGGGCGGGTCGAGTCGCACCTGGCGGCGCAGCGCGAACCGGCCGCCCTCGAGAAGGGTGCGCATGTTCGCCGTCGTGTAGGCGATCACGAAGCCGGAGATGACGAAGAAGATCGCCACGCCGCTGCGCATGAGGCCCGTGGCGTCGATCACGGGGCCGGGCATCCACTCGGCGAGCGCCTCGGCGCCCGCCGAGTTCCAGAACATGTGGAACACCAGCACGGCGAGGGCGGCGACTCCCCGCAGGCCGTCGAGTGCGAGGAACCGGCCGGCGGGCGGCGGCTTCATGCGTCGAACCTACTGGATCGACCGAGCCAGTAGGATGCTGCGTGCTCGCACCCGAATGAGACGACTGGCGGTACGCGTGACCGAGACGCCACCCGAGGCACCCGATCACCGGGAGCCCGATGGCGCCCCCGTGAACGGGCTGCGCGCTCGCGCCCTCGCGTTCTACCTGCCTCAGTTCTTCCCGATCCCGGAGAACGACGAGTGGTGGGGGGCCGGGTTCACCGAGTGGACCAACACCGCCCGTGCGCGACGCCTCTACCCGGGGCATCTCCAGCCCACGTTGCCGGCCGACCTCGGCTTCTACGATCTCCGCGTGCCCGAGACACGCCAGGCGCAGAGCGACCTCGCCCGCGCGTACGGCGTCGAGGCGTTCGTGTACTGGCACTACTGGTTCGGCGACGGCGACCGCATCCTCGAGCGGCCGTTCGCGGAGGTGCTCGAGCGCGGCGACCCGGAGATCGGGTTCGCGCTGGCCTGGGCCAACCAGTCGTGGACGGGCATCTGGCACGCCGCGGCCGACACGATCCTCAAGCAGCAGCGCTACCTCGGCGCCGAGGACGACCGGCGCCACTTCGAGTCGATCCTCCCCGCGTTCCGCGACGTACGGTACGTGCGCGTGAACGGTCGGCCCCTGTTCTACGTGTTCCGGCCGGAGGAGCTGCCGGATGCCGCGGAGTTCGTCGACCGCTGGCAGGCGATGGCGCGCGAGGCCGGTCTGGACGGCCTGTACCTCGTCGCCGAGGCGAGCGACCTGCTCGGCGCCGGACCCCGCTATGCGAACGCAGCGGCCGACGGGTTCGACGCGAGCGTGTACATGCGGCTGCCTGCCGAGGTGACGCCGGCGACCCGGTTCCGCATGCGCGCGGGCCGCAAGCTCATGGGCGGGCCGGAGATCTGGCCGTACTCGGACACCATCGTCGCCGACTACCCGCGCGACCCCCACGTGCAGCCGTGCGTGTACCCCAACTGGGACAACACGCCGCGTGCCGGCCGCCGCGGCCTCGTGGTGCGCGACGCGACGCCAGAGCGATTCCGTCGCAACGTCGCCGACGCGGTCGACCTGCTCGCCGATCGACCGGCCGACGAGCGCCTGCTGTGGATCAAGTCGTGGAACGAGTGGGCCGAGGGCAACCACCTCGAGCCCGACCTGCGCGACGGGCACGCCTGGCTCGAGGCGCTGCGGGCCGGGTTGTCGTGACCGGTTCCCCGCGGCATCCGCTCGACGCATCGGATCGGTCGCTGCGCATCGCGATGATCTCGTACTACCTGCCGAGCGAGAGCAAGATCGGCGTGGGGTACCAGGTGCACGCGCTCGCCAACGAGCTGGCCGATCGCGGGCACGAGGTCGACGTGTACAGCCCCTGCGCACCGGTCGAGGGCGCACGGTACGGACACGTGCACGTGCCGCTCGACGGGTCGATGCGCACCTTCCGGTTCGCGCTCGCGATGCGGCGCATCGACCTGTCGGGCTACGACGTGCTCCACGCCCACGGCGAGGACTACTGGATGTGGCGCCGGCGCGTGCCCGCCCACGTGCGCACACTGCACGGCTCGTGCTTCGAGGAGGCCGTGCGCATCCGCGGCGCCAAGGAGAAGGCGCGCATGGTGCTGCTCGGCTGCACCGAGGTGCTCGCGAGCGTCGTCGCGGACCGCACGGTGCTCATCTCGCCCGCGACCCGCAAGTGGACGCCGTGGGTGCGCACGGTCATTCCGAACGGGGTGGATGCCGCGGCGTTCGCTCCCGGCGGCGACAAGCGCGCCGCCCCCACCGTGCTCTTCGTCGGCACGTGGCGCGGCCGGAAGCGGGGTGCCGAGCTCGCGCGGATCTTCGCCGACGAGGTGCGCCCCCGTGTGCCGGATGCCGAGTTGCGGATGGTCACGCAGGACGCGCCCGACGACGTACCCGACGGCGTCAGCGTGCTGGGGCGGCTGACGGACGCGGAGCTCGCCGCCGAGTACCGCTCGGCGTGGGTGTTCTGCCTCCCGTCGACCTACGAGGGGTTCGGCATCCCGTACGCCGAGGCCATGACGGCCGGGCTCCCGGTGGTCGCCACCCCGAACGTCGGCTCGCGCTACGTCACCGACGAGGGGCGGTTCGGGGTGCTCGCAGAGCTCGATGCGCTCGGAGACGCGCTGGTCGAGGTGCTGACGGATGCCTCGCGGCGCGCCGAGCTCGCGGAGGCGTCGGTCGTGCGCGCGGTCGAGTTCGATCTCCAGTCCGTTGCCGACCATTACGAGCGCGTCTATCGCGCCGAGTTCGACGCGCACCCGAAGGAGAGGACCACGTGAGCGCACCCACCGTCGCGGTCGTGATCGCCACCTACAACCGTCCCGACTACGTGCGGACCTGCCTCGAGCACCTCGAGCGCCAGACGATGCAGCCCGAGCGGATCGTCGTCGTCGACGCGTCGCCCGACGAGCGCACCTGGGACGTCGTCGCCGATCGGCCCGAGGTCGAGTACCGGCGCAACGAGCGCGGCATCGGCTCGACCGCGACCTCGCGTGCGATCGGCGTCGAGGGCGTGCGACAGGATGTCGTGGCGTTCATCGACGACGATGCGTTCGCCGATCCCGACTGGCTCGAGCACCTCGTGAAGCCCTACGACGACCCCGGGGTCGCGGCGGTGGGCGGGCGAGCGCGCAACGAGCAGCCGGGTGAGGAGGCCGAGGGCATCGGCGAGATCGGCCTGCTGCTGCCCGACGGCCGCCTGACCGGATTCTTCGCCGCCGACCCGGGCCGCGACGTCGACGTCGACCACATGCTCGGCGCCAACATGTCGGTGCGCATGAGCGTGGTGCGCGAACTCGGCGGCATCCGCGACCTCTATCCCGGTACGTGCCTTCGCGAGGAGACCGATATCGCGCTGCGCATGCGGCGGGCCGGCTGGCGGATCGTCTACACGCCGTCTGCGGTCGTGCTGCACGTCGCGGGCACGTATGCCCGTGGCCGCCGCTTCGACACGCGCTACCGGTACTACGGCGCGCGCAACCACGTCGTGCTGCTCGCGAGCACGCTCGGCACCGCGGATCCGCACTTCCGGCAGTACCTGCGTACGGCGGCCGCCGAGGCGGGGCACCAGGTCGTCACCGGCCTCCGGGCGATCCGTGATCCCAAGCGCACCGGCGTGCAGGCGAAGCTGCGGGGAGTTGTCGGCGGTGGCTGGCGCGCGGCCGTCGACGTCGTCGGCACCGCGGCGGGCCTGGCTGCCAGCGCGGCCCCCGGGTTGCGCGCCGGGCGCGCGGACGGCGCGAGCGCATGAGGCTCCACGCGTACGTGCTCGCGGGCGACCCCGCCTGGATCGCGCAGAGCATCGGCTCGTACTACGGCGTCGTCGAGAAGATCGTGGTCTCGTACGCGGCCGACGGCCGATCGTGGGCCGGGTTCCCGCTCTCGGTCGACGAGTCGCTGGCGCGGATGCGTGCGGCGGACCCCGCCGGCAAGATGGTGTTCGTGCCCGGCGACCACTCGGACGCCGACCGGCCGGTGATGACGGTGGAGACCGAGCAGCGGCAGGCCGCCCTCGACGCCGCGTCCGACGGGGCGGACTGGGTCGTGCAGCTCGACACCGACGAGATCCTGAGCTCGCCGGAGGTGCTCCTCGCGCAGCTCCGCGAGGCCGATCGCCGAGCGGCCGACGCGCTGGCCTTCCCGATGCGCAACTTCTATGCGCGCACGCCGTCCGGCGAGTTCCTCGAGCACTGCGGTCGGTTCTGGACGACGCAGGCGGGGTACCCGGGCCCGGTGGTCGTGCGGGCGGGTACGCGCCTCTCGCTCTCGCGGCAGGCGGCGGGGTCCCCCGTGCACCGGGTCGACGTGTCGCCGCGGAACACCGACCCCGCCCACCCGTTCGGCACTCCCGTGCACGCCGTGATCCCGGACGACGATGCGATCATCCACATGAGCTGGGTGCGCACGGAGGAGCAGATGGCCGAGAAGCGCATCGTCTCCGGCTACGCGCCCGAGCGCAACTGGGACCGCGACCTGGGACGCTGGCGTCGCCGCACCGCGCACCCGCTGCGCACGGTGCTCGGAGCTCCGTTCGCGCGGAACCCGTTCGCTCGGTTCCGGATCACCCGACTGCCCGAGTTCGCGGACGTGGAGCCGTGACGAACGAAGCGGATGCCCGTGCCGACTCGCCCGTCGTCGACGTGGTGGTGCCCACCAATCGCGTGAGCCCGTATCTGGAGTCCGCGCTCGCGTCGGTCGTCGCGCAGACCTACGCGAACTGGCGACTCGTCGTGGTGGACGACGGCTCGGGACGCGGCGACGAGCTGGAGCGGATCGTCGACCGCGTCGACGGGGCGCGCATCCTCCATCGCGAGAACGGCGGCGCCGCCGCTGCGCGCAACACCGGCATCGCCGATGGAACCGGGGAGGTCGTCGCCTTCCTGGACGACGACGACGTCTGGCCGCCTGGCCGGCTGGAGGAGCTGGTGCGGGCGCTCGAGCGCGACCGGGGCGCGGTCGGCGCGTTCGGCGACGGCGTCGACATCGACGACCGTGGGGTCGCATTCGATTCGTGGCATACGCCGCAGGCGACGAGCGCCGAGTACCTCCGCGGCGCGGTGCCGATTCCGAGGATCACGACGCTCGCCGTGCGCCGGAGCGCGTTCGACGACGCCGGCACGTTCGACGAGGCGTTCGGCCTCTCGCAGGACACCGAGTTCACGCTCCGGCTCCTGAGGCACGGACGGCTCGTGAGCACGGGCACCGTGCTGGTCGAGTACCGACGCCACGAGCGCAATGCCACGGCGGCCGACTGGAGGCGTCGCCACGCCGCCGGATCGCGCGCCATCCGCGTGAACCGCGCGGACGCGGAGTCCCGCGGCGCAGCGCATCACGTCGATGCCCTGCGGCGGAACGCGAGGATGCTCGATCGCGCATACGCATCCTGGTCGGCGGGTCGCGTGATCGGGCTGCTCAAGCAGCGGAAGGTGCGGGAGGCGGCCGCCGATGTGCGGGACTCGATGCGGCTCTCGCCGCGGGGCGTTCTCGCAGGGGCCGCCTCGACCCTCGCCTCCAAGCTGCGCACCCGCGCACGGCGACCCGGGGCGGACGCCTAGGACGTCGGGGAGAGCCGCGCCAGCACCTCCGCCATGGCGTCGGCGCGGTCGGCCCAGGTCGGTACCGCGCCGGCGGCGCCGTGCGGGAACGGCCGCGCCGCATCGATCGCGGCGCTCACCGCGGCGGGGAAGCGCGCGGCGTCCGCGATCGTGACGCGCGGGTCGTCGGCATCGCGGAACCCCGCGACGGGCGTGGAGACGACCGGGCGGCCGACGGCCTGGTACTCGTAGAGCTTGATCGGGTCGAGGCTGTCGGTGAACTCCGTCACGACGTGCGGCACGACCAGCGCATCGGCGTGCTGGAGGTAGCCGATCACCGCGTCGCGCGGGCGCGCACCGAGCAGCACGGCGCCGGCGCGCTCGAGGCGCGCGGTCGCCTCCGGGCCCAGCAGGTTCGGACCCACCAGCACGAGCGTGCCGTCGTCGCCGAGCTCGAGCGCGGTGGCCTCGCACAGGTCGACGTCGATTCGGTGCGGATGCACCGTGCCGAGGTACACGGCCGTCGAGCCGGTCGGGAGGTCGGCCGGTCGCGGCGCGGGCCGTCGGTATGCGTCCACGTCGACCGCGTTCGGGATGAGCACGACCGGGCGATCCCCACCCTTCCGGCGTGCGAGCTCGGGCGAGCAGACCACGACCTCACGGGCCGTGGCGAGCAGGCGGGCCTCGTTCCGGGCCGAGCGTTCGCGCTCGGCCGCGGGGCGGTCGGCGGAGAGCCAGTCGTCGGTGATGTCGTAGACGACGGGCCAGCCCGAGGCATCCGCCACCCCCGCCGCTCCGGGGTCGTTGATCCAGAGCAGCGGATGCCCCATGCCGAGCGCCCGCGCGGCCCGGAGCACGTCCCGCGCGATGCGCGTGTCGGCGTGCCGGTCGAGCCTGCGCGGCAGCCACTTCACGGGGCGGTACGTCCACAGCCGTCCGGGAGCGGGCGCGCCGATTGCCCGCGGCGCGCTCCCGAGGGCGGGGCGGCGCCCCGCACGGAGGTCGTTCGTCGGGTCGGCCGGCGGCTCCACGAAGAGCACGCGGAGGTCTGCGTCACGTCGCAGCAGCCCCGCCACGAGGTGCTGGTTGCGCCGCCACACGTCGTCCCAGCGCTCGAGCGACATGACCACGAGATCGGTCATCGCACGCTCCGGTAGACGTCCTCCGTGGCATCGGCCTGCGCCCGAAGGGTGAACTCGCGCCGCTGCCGGTCGCGCTCGGAGGCCCCGAGGCGGGCGCGCCCGTCGGGGTCGTCGGCCAAGGAGCGCAGGGCGGATGCTGCGGCCGCGACGTCGTCGGGCGGGAAGAGCGCGCGCTCGTCGAGCCCCGCGAGCATGTCGAGGTGCCCGGCCGCGCCGGCCGCGACGACCGGGAGCCCGCTCGCCATCGACTCGAGCACGGTGAGCCCGAAGTGCTCGAACGGGCACGAGGCGACGAGCATGCCGGCGCGGTCCATCAGGTCGGGCAGGTCGGCGCGGAAGCCGAGGAACTCCACCGCGTCTGCGACGCCGACCGACGCCGCGAGCTGCTCGAGACGCTCGCGCTCGGGGCCGATGCCGGCCACCTGCATCCGCCAGCCGTCGGCGGCGATGCCGGACTCCGCGAACGCGCGGATGCCGACCTCGGTGTGCTTCTCGGGTTGCAGGCGTTGCGCCATGAGCACGATGCGCTCACGGGTGGCCGCGTCGACGTCGGCGCGTGCGTCGAGTCCGGGGTGCACCACGGTGCTCTCGCCGTCGACCGCGCTCGCGACCGCGTCGCTGATCGAGAGTTGCGCGTCGATGCGCGCGCCGACGATCGCGGCGATCGGCAGCGGGCCGACGCGTCCGCGTGCCTTCGCGAAGTGGCGGGTCGCGATGACCGCCGGGCGGCGTGAGCGGGGTGCGAACGCGAAGGCGGCGGCCGTGCCGGCCTCGGCGGCGGTCATGTGGGTGTTCACCACGTCGGCGCCCCGCGCATGGCGGAGGAGCGCGCGGGTCACGTCGAGCGTGCGCGCGGCGGGCACGTGGGCGACGCCCGAGCCCTGCAGGGCGGGGCGCATGCGCACGGGGTCGCCGCCGATCACCAGCACCTGGTGGCCGGCGGCCGACTGCGCCCGCGCGAGGCGCAGCACGAACTGCTCCACGCCCGAGAACCCGTCGGAGCGGATGGCGTGCACGATGCGGAGGCGACCGCTCGAGGCATCCGACCGCGACCCGAGCGACCCGACCAGCGACAGGTACTGCCGGGCGACCTCCGGCCAGGAGTAGCGTTCCGCGGTGCGGCGGGCCCGCTCCCGCCAGGCGTGGGTCACGGCGGGCCCGAGCCGGTCGAGGGCGTCGAATCGAGCGGCGACCGACTCGGGACTCCGCTCGACGAGGAAGCCGTTCTCCCCGTCGACGAGGATGTCGGGGGCGAACCCGACGCGAGTGGACACGACGGGCAGGCCGCAGGCGAGCGCCTCGAGCACCACGAGCGCGTTGGCCTCGTATGCGCTCGGCAGCACCAGCAGGTCTGCGGCCCAGAAGAACGGCACCGGGTCGGCGTGCGTGCCGACGAAGTGCACCCGATCGACCACGCCGTACCGCCGCGCGTATGCGCGCGCGCGCCGGGTCATGTCGTTCGTCCCGCCGACGACCAGCAGCGAGACGTCCGGCGCCCCGCCGAGCGCGTCGATGGCGATCGGGAGCCCCTTGCGCTCGAACTCGTGCCCGACGAAGACCGCCAGCGTGCGCTCGTCCGGGACGTCGATCTCGGCGCGGGCGGCTGCGCGCTCCGCCTCGGTCGGTGGACGGAAGCGGTCGAGGTCGACGCCGTTCGGGATGACGTGGATCGGTGCGCGTACCCGCCCGTACTCGTCGACGAGCAGCTCCGCTTCGTGCGAGGTGAGCGCCACCACGGCCCGGTGCCGGCGGCCGCGATAGCGCACCCGGTCGCGGAGCGCCGTGTAGAGGTGCACGGGGTTGCGCACCATGCGCCAGGCGAAGTGCCCGCGAGCACGCATGGCCGCCTGCAGGAGCCCGTGGTTGACGTACACGTCGCCCGCCATCACGTCGTTGTGGCAGATCGAGATCGCGTCGGGACGCTCCGCCAGGAAGCGCCGTGCGCGGCGGGTGCCGACGGTGCTGAACCAGACGACGTTGCGGGCGCGCTCCAGGTGGGTGACGATCGGGGGGCCACCGCCGGCGCCGCGCAGGGGACGGCCCGCGTCGGCGGCCGTGAATCGCTCGACCCGCACGCCCGCCGCGCGGAACTCGCGCTCGAGGTTGAAGGCCACGCCGGCCACGCCGCTGCCGGGCTCGATCGTCGGCGCGATCTGGACGATCCGGGCGGTGCGATCGTCGGCTCCGGCGGCCGCGCCGCCTCGAGCCGTCACGCGACGCTCCGTTCCGCCTCGATCTCGCGCACCAGGTCGAGGTAGCGCCGCGCGATCGCCGGCCACGTGTACGGCTCGACGCTGGCGCGAGCGCGTGCGTGCCAGGCTGCGAGCTCCGCGTCGGACAGTTGCGCGAGTTCGTCGAGCCGCTCACCCACCGCACGCGCGTCACGGTCGACGAGGTAGCCGTTCTCCCCGTCGACGATCACCTCGGGCGCGAACCCGGTGCGGGTGGTCACGACCGGCAGCCCGCTCGCCAGGGCTTCGAGCACGACCAGGGCGTTCGCCTCGTAGGCGCTGGGCAGCACGAAGAAGTCGGACGCCGCGAGGAGGGGGGCGAGGCTCGATCGCGGACCGAGGAAGAGCACGCGCTCTCCGACGCCCGCCGCCGTCGCCTCGGCGTAGGCCTCGGTGATGATCTCGTCGTTGCCGCCGATGATGAGCAGGAGCACGGTCGGCGCGTACCGCAGCCCCTGGATCGCGAAGGACAGGCCCTTGCGGCTGAACTCGTGGCCGACGAACACCGCGACCCGCTCCTCCGTGCCGAGTCGCAGATCGGCGCGTGCGGCGAACCGCTCCTCCGTCGTGGGCGGACGGAAGCGCTCCTGGTCGACCCCGTTCGGGATGACGACCACCCGCGGCCCCAGGGGCCCGTAGGTCGCCTCGAGCGCGTCCGCCTCGGCCTCCGACAGCGCGACGACCGCACGATGCGTGCGCCCGCGATAGCGGAAGCGATCGCGCAGGTAGATGAAGTCGTGCACGGGATTGCGGTAGGTGCGCCACCATGAGCGGCCGCGGGCGCGCATCGACGCGAGGAGCACGCCGTGGTTGACGTAGATGTCGCCGGCGAGCACGTTGTTGTGGCAGATCGCGACGGCGTCGGGTCGCTCCGCCAGGAAGGCGCGAGCCCGGCGCGTGCCGACGGTGCTGAACCACACCTGCTTCCAGCCGCCCGCGATCCGGCGACCGAGCCGTGAGCGAGCGTGGGAATCGCGCTTGCCGCGCCGCGCCTGGATGTACGTGAACCGCTCGACCTGCACGCCGAGCGCACCCAGCTCGCGCTCGAGGTTCGCCGCGACGCCGGCGACGCCGGTGCCCACGCCGATGTGCGGGACGATCTGCACGATTCGGGTCACGAGGCGATCGTATTCGGCTGGGCGACGGCGGTGTGGTCGGATGCGCCGGGGCCCGTGCCGTGCCCGGACGAGGCGGAACGGAAGCGCGCCTCCACGCGCACCGGACCGAGTCGGTACAGGGCCGCGCGCCGGCGGGCATCGCGCCCGCGCTCGCCGGGGAGGGTGAGGGCGCGGGCCATCGAGCCGACCCACTGGCAGGTACGGGCCACCTGCCAGCCGAGCGAGCCGAAGTGCTTGCGCAGGTAGCGTTCCTGCGACGCGTGGAAGTGGGCCTCGCGGCGCATGGAGTCCCCGCTCGTGCCGGCGCCGACGTGCAGGGCGCGCACCTCGGGAACGGCCGCGTGCCGCCAGCCGAGCAGGTGCGCGCGGTACGCCCAGTCGGTCTCCTCGGCGTACAGGAAGAAGCGCTCGTCGAGCCCGCCGACCTGCGCGAGCGCCTCGGCGCGCAGCAGCAGCACGGACCCGATCACGAAGGTCGGCCCGCTCCGCGCGGCACCCAGCCCGACCGCCTCGCGCCAGGTCGCGGCGGGCGACGGGAACGGCCACTCGACGCGCGCCGGCCGCGCCTGTTCGTCGACCTGCACGGGGCCGACGCTCGCGAGGTCGTCGCGCGCGCGGAGCGCGGCCTGCAGCGCGGCCACGTCGTCGGCGGAGACCTCGGCGTCGGGGTTGAGCAGCAGCACGTCGGCGCCGGGTGCCAGCCGGTCGGCGAGGGCGATGTTGACGCCCGCGGCGAAGCCGCCGTTGCGGCCGGGGTCGAGGTATCGCACGCCGAGCTCGGCGCAGAGCGCGGCGATCTCGGGCAGCGACGAGTTGTCGACGACGGTCGTCGGCAGGCCGGCGACCGGTTCGAGCGCCCGGCGCAGCAGGTCGGGGGCGCCGTATGCGACGACGACCACCTCGACGGGGGGCGAGGGCGCAGCGGATGCCTCGTGCAGCACCGACCGGTACAGGTCGAGGTAGTCACGGCCGACCGCGTCCCACCCGCACTCTGCGGCGCGCGCCGCGCCCGCTGCGCGGAGCTCGTCGGCGCGGGGCCCGGAGGCGTCGACCAACCCCTCCGCCAGTGCGCCCGCGTCGCCCGCCGGCACCACGATGCCCGCCCCGCCGACGACGTCCGGGAGCGCGCCCGCGTCGCTCGAGACCACGGGCACGCCGCAGGCCATCGCCTCGACGGCGACCCGGCCGAACTGCTCGGTCCAGCTCGGGGTGGGCAGCGAGGGCATCGTCACGACGTCGAGCCCGGCGTAGAACGCGACCACGTCGTCAGGGTCGACCGGGCCGACGAGTTCGACCCGGCCCGTGAGCGACCCGGTCGCGGCACGCGCAGCCAGCTCGTCGGCCATCGGACCCGACCCGCCGATGCGCAGGTGCAGCCGCGGCTCGCGCTCGGCCGCGTCGAGCAGCACGCCGAGCCCCTTCTCGGGCACGAGCCTGCCGAGGAAGCCCACGGTGATCGGGTCGGCGTCAGTGATCGGGGCGGGTGCCGGCTCGGAGGCATCCGTCGCCCCACCCGGCCGGAAGCGGTCGAGGTCGACTCCCAGCGGGATCACGCGTGCCCGACCCGCGAAGCCCTTGCGCTCGACGATGCGTGCGGCCTCGGAGTTGCACGCGGAGACGCCGGACGCGGTGCGGAGCGCCCAGCGTTCGAGCCAGCGGAACGGCACGGGGTAGCGCTTGGCGAGGTTCTGCGCGGTGTAGAGCACGACCGGTGCGCGGTTGCCGCGGAGCATCCGGAGCAGCAGCAGTTCGGCGGTCGCGAGCGCGAAGGGCTCCTCGTGGAGGTCGATGACGTCCCACCGCTCGCCGAGCGCGCGCCACAGCGGGCGGGGGTCGTAGACGAAGAGCGCGGGGTGGCGGCCGAGGGTGCGGACGCCCGTCACGTGCTCGCCGGGGCGGGGCCTGAGGTCGACCTCGGTGCCGCCCGCGTGCCAGCGGCGAGCGCTCAGCAGGTAGACGTCGGCGCCCAGCTCGGAGAGGGCCCGCTCGCGCCCGCGCCACTCGTCGACGACGGCGCTGTGAGACACCCTCAGTACGCGCACCGCATCTCCTCGTAGACTCCTTGCGAGCAACACTATCCGCGCGCCGACGGGGCCCGAACCCCTCGTGCGCAGGTCCGGGATCGACGGGGGTGGCATGGCCGGAGACACGTTCGACGTGCTCGTCGTCTGCACCGGCAACGTGCACCGCTCGCCGCTCGGCGCGATGCTGCTCGGCACCTGGGCGAACTGGTACCTGCCGCCCGCCGTCTCTGGCACCGTGCGGGTCGCGAGCGCCGGCACGCGTGCGCCCGAGGGGGCGTCGATGGGGCGACGGGCGCGGGCGATCGCTACCGCCCTCGGCGGCGACGGGCGGGAGCACCGGGCCCGTCAGGTCACCGAGGCGCAGCTGCGCGCGGCCGACCTCGTGCTGGTGGCGTCGCGGCGGCACCGCGAGCGCGTGATCGAGCTGGTGCCCGGCACCCTGCGCACCGCCTTCACGATGCGCGAGGCGGGGCGCATCGCCGCCAGCCTGCGCCTGCCCGCACCCCCGGCGTCGGTGGCCGAGCTGCGATCGGTCGTCGTCGGCCTCGCCGGCAACCGGGCGCTCGGCGTGGGCGACGAGGACGTCATCGACCCCCAGGGCGGCCCCGACGACGACTACCTGCGGATGGCGGCCGAGGAGGTGCCCGCGCTCGCGTCGCTCGCCGGACTGCTGTTCGGCATGCCGGCGGCCGAGGTCGCGGCGTACCACGACGCGTCCTACGGGCCGGAGCTGCTCGCCGGGCGCGAGGGCGCGGGCGGGCAGCCGGGCACGGGCAGGCGCCGCAAGTGAGCGCTGCCGGCGGGTCGGACGCGGGTGGGCCCGGGCGCGCGCTGCGCGTCGTGCACCTCGACCACACGACCGCGCGCGGCGGCGCCGAGTACGCGCTGGTCCGCATGCTGCGGGCTCACCCGGCCTGGTCGCCGGTGGTACTGCTGGCGCCGACGGATGCCGCGGGCGCAGGCGTCTACGCGCAGCTGCCGGCGCGCGTGCCGGTGCGCGTCGCAGGCGTCCGACAGCCCGCGGGCGTGAGCGCCGGCAGTGCGCTGCACCAGGCCGCGGCACTCGCGCGACTGGCCGTCCAGTCGGCCGCGACGCGACTGCACCCCGCCTTCCGCACCGCCGACCTCGTCGACGCGAACACCGCGCGCGCCGCGGCGTACGGGGCGCTCGCCGCACGTACGTCGCGCGTGCCGTTCGTGGTGCACCTGCGCGACATGACCGACCCGGATGCGATCGGCCGGGCGGGATACGCGCTCATGACGCGACTCGTGCTGCCCCGCGCCGATGGCGTGATCGCGAACTCGCGCGCGACGCTCGACACCGCCACGCCCTTCCTGCGGCGCGGGGCCCGCACGGTCGTGATCCCCAGCGCCGCCGGCATCGAGCGGCGCACGGCGGACGCCCGGCCGGCGGGCGGCCCGCTGAAGATCGGGATGCTCGCGCGGATCGACCCGTGGAAGGGGCAGGAGCTGCTGCTGCGCGCGTTCGCGCAGGCGCTCGGCGACTCGGAGGCACGGCTCGTGCTGCCGGGTGACGCGCCGTTCGGTCACGAGGCGTACGGTCGGCACCTGCGGGCGCTCGCCGGCGAGCTCGGCGTCGGCGACCGGGTCGACTTCCCGGGCCACGTCGACGACATCATCGGCGCGCTCGCCGGGTGGGACATCGCCGTGCAGGCATCCGTTCGCCCCGAGCCGCTCGGCCAGAACGTGCTGCAGTACCTCGCCGCCGGCCGCGCGGTCGTGGTCGCCGGCGAGGGCGGGCCCGCCGAGTGGGTGACCGACGGCGTCAACGGACTCGTGGTCGCCCCGCGCGACGTCGACGCGCTCGCGGACGCGCTCGGCCGGCTCGCCGCCGACGATGCGCTGCGCGGGCTGCTCGCCGCGGGCGCGGCCGCGACGCCGGGGCTGCTCGACGACGCCGCGGTCGCCGCAGCACACGCGGCGTTCTACGCGGAGGTCGTGGCGGCGCGGTCGGACGCCTGAGCGCCGGACGCGCTACCCGCCGCTCGCCCGTCGGTGTCCGGCAGGTCATCGGCGACCATCCGTCCGACGGTGTCCGTTCGCTCGGCACCGTCGACGAACGCGACGAGGGCGTCGAGCACGGCGTCGTCGCGCAGGATGCGCGTGTGGCCGGTGCCGGGTGCGCGCAGCAGTCGCGCGCCGGGGTGGGCGTCGAGCAGGCGCGCCGCCTCGCGGGACGACACGCGCCGGTCGTCGGGGTCGTGCACGACGAGCAGCTCGTCGGACTCGGGCAGCGGGTGGCGGATCGCGGAGACGCGCGCGAACGGGTCGGGCTCGCCGGGGAAGAGACGTGCGACGAAGCGGCGGCGCATGTCGTCGAGCGTGCGGTCGTCGAGGCCGAGCGCCGAGCCGAACTCGGCGAAGACGGCGTCGGCGTCGGCCGGCGAGGCGATCGTGACGACCCGCCGGGCGGTCACGCCCTGGGCGACGGCGGTGAAGACGCCGAGCGCGCCGAACGAGTGCGCGACGACCGCCTCGAACCGGCCGTACCGGTGCTGCAGCGCGTGGATGGCGTCGACCCAGTCGATGACGTATGCGTGCCGGCCGGTGGAGTCGCCGTGGGCGGGCGCGTCGAAGGCGACGACGCGGAAGCCCTCTGCGCGGAGTTCTCGGACGATGGGCGCGAACTGGCTCGCGCGACCCTGCCAGCCGTGCACGAGCAGCACGACGTCGTCGCCGGAGCCCCACTCGTACGCGACCAGGTCGACGCCGCGGCGGTCGATGCCCGGCACGCGGACGGTCGAGCGCCGCGCCTGATCCATCACGGTGCGGTCGCGGCTCGCCAGGGGCATCCGTCGCCCCACGTGCAGGAAGAGGCGCAGCGCGAGGGCGGAGCCGGCGCGCGGCGAGGCGGCGGCGACCGTGCGGGTGGCGGTGGCGATGGCGGTGAGGGCGGACATCTCGACTCCTTGAAACAATACGAACGATCGTCCAACTAACTATACGGACGATCGTACGGTAAGATGGCGACATGACGCAAGGGGTCATCGACGGACGCCGCGCACGCGGCGACGAATCGCGACGCGAGGTGCTCGCGCAGGCGATGGACCTCGCGTCGATCGAGGGACTCGACGGGCTCTCGATCGCCCGCATCGCCGAGGCGGCCGGTCAGAGCAAGAGCGGGGTCGCGGCGCTGTTCGGCTCGAAGGAGCGGTTGCAGCTCGCCGCGATCGACGCCGCGCAGGCACTGTTCACGAACGAGGTGATCGCGCCCGCGCGCGCTGCGACCGAACGCGGGCTCGAGCGGGTGGTCGCCCTGGTCGACGGGTGGATCGCCTACTCGTCGCGGCGCGTCTTCTCGGGGGGATGCTTCTTCTCGGCGGCATCCGTCGAGTTCGATTCGAAGCCCGGGGCGGTGCGCGATCGCGTGATGGGTGCGCTCGACAGGTGGGAGGGGTACCTCGCGGTGTCGATCGGCTACGCGATCGCGCGTGGCGAACTCCCGCGCCTGGATGACGCGGCGCAGCTCGCGTTCGAGATCACGGCGCTGCTCGACGCGGCCAACACGCGCTCGCTGCTGCGCGAGACCGAGGAGCCGTACCGACGGGCCGCGGTCGCCGTGGCCGACCGATTGGTCGCGCTCGGTGCCGACTCCGCGGCGGTCGCGCCGCTCCGCGCGACCTGACGCGGCGATACACGCAGGCCCGAGGGGGTCGCGCGCCCGGCCCGACGAGCGAACCGGGCGCGCGTGGCGCCTAGGGCGCCGGGTAGTCGACGATGAACGCCGGAGCCCCGGTGTTCGAGTTGTCGACCTGCCCGCCCACGCCGTTCACGACGTGCCGGATCGTTCCCGCGCTGAGGTTGACCGTCATGATGTGGTGCAGGCGAACGCCCTCGACGTCGGGCACCGAGAAGCCGTTCTCGGTGACGATCGACGGATCGTTCTGGTTGAACACGTACACGCCCGCGCCGAAGAGCTCGTGGCTCGTCACGTCGTCGGCGACGGTGTACCCGGGGTAGCCGAGGGTGCCGTCCGGCTGGGTCCAGTCGGCCTGCGTCGGCGGGTCGTACGGCAGCTCGTTCTGGTACAGGATGACCGTGCCGCCGTCGCCCTCCCAGAGCGTGTTGCGCTGCTGGAAGTGCTCGACGAAGAGCCCGGTGGCGGTGACGTCGTCGCCGGTTACGATGATGCCGTTGCGGCCGGTGTTCGTGTGCCAGCGGTCGGTGTCGCCGTTCACGCCCTCGGTGAACCCCTCGATGCCGTGATCGGCACGCCAGATCCATGCGTGGTCGATCAGCACGTGGTCGCTGTGCACCTCGATCGCCGTGTCGACCTTCCCGATGTGCGGTCCGCCGACGCGCACGTAGACGTCGCTCAGTGTGGTCGGGTTCGACTCGGCGGCCCGCGCGGCGCTGCCGGTGCCGTGCTCGCCGTTCGCCGTGCCGACGCGGAGCAGTACCGGCGAGAGCTCGGTGCCGGCGTCGAACGTCACGCCGGCGATGACGACGCCGGGCACGTCGGCGACGTCCATCGCCACCGCACCGCCCGTGGCGGTGAGGGTGGCGTGGCCCATGCCGAGCACCACGGTGTCGGCCCGCTTCACGCGGATCGTCTCGTCGATGTCGTAGACGCCCGGCGTCAGCAGCAGGTTGCTGCCGCGCGCGAGGGCCGCGTTGATCTCCTGCACCGAGTCGTCGGGCGTCGCGATGAAGAAGTCGGTGATCGGCACCGTACGGCCCGGGGTCATCCCCTCGGCCCAGGTGATGCCGCGGGTGTCGGTCTGCGCGGCCGGGACGCGCACCGCGTAGTTCCCGGCCTCGTCGACGAACAGGTACGGCTTCTCGCGGCTGATCGGCGTCTCGTCGATCGTCGTGTACGGCGGCTCGGGGAAGGTCGAGTCGTCCGGCGCGCCCTCCGTTCCGGCGAACACCTGGTTCCAGACGGCGTTGCTCCAGCCCGCGGTCACGTCGCTGTTGCGCACGAGCCACTGCTGCTGCGAGCCGTTGATCGTGAACGGCAGGCGCGAGTCGGCGATGAAGCCGCCCGACGCGTACTGCGGGCCGTTGGTGCAGTAGTCCTGCAGGCTGACGTTCGCGCCCGAGATGTCGAGCCGGCGCATCGACACGGCCTGCGAGACGGCCCAGAAGTTCGCGCTGGCGCGGCATCCGTCCTGCCCGGTGCCGTTCACGTCGATCGAGAGGTTCGAGATCGTGCGCCAGAAGTTGACCAGGGCGATGCAGTTGCCCGTGCCGCCGTCGGTGAGGCACCGGTTGTAGACCTCGATCGCGCCGTTCACCGACACGTCGGCGGGGGATGCACCGAGGCCGGCCACCTCCGTGTAGTAGCCGACCTCGAACTGGAGCGGCTGCTCGTCGGTGCCGTAGTCGCCCGGGAGGAAGTAGACCGCGTAGCGGTCCTCGCTCATCTCGGCGTCGCGCTGGCGGACGGCGAGGGCGTCGAGCTCCGTTGAGATCTCCGACAGCGGCATCGACGGGTCGAAGATCGTCACGTTGGGGCCGAAGTCGGGCGCCTGCGGATCGACCTGCTGCGGTGGCGCGGCCTGCGCGGGCGCCGCGACGACGGCTCCCGCGACGAGTGCGGCGGCGACGAGCGCGGTCGCCGTGCGACCGTGCCGTGGTGGTGCGTTCCTGCTCATCCGTAGTCCTCTTCCTTGAGGTGTGGTGGTGGAGACGCGGGCGAGATGCCCACTTACTGACAAGACAGTAACTATTCTCGTCGGGTCGCGCAACGGGTCGCGGATCGGTCCCGGACACGACGATGGCCGCCCCCGAAGGGACGGCCATCGCGCGGTGCGGTGTCAGGTCACTGCATCCAGCGGCCCCGCGGCGGGGTGACCGAGATCACCACGGTGTCGGATGCGGTGTTGCCGGCGTGGTCCGTCGCCTCGACCGTCACCGTGTAGGTCGCACCCATGCGGGCGACGACCTCGACCTGGGCGTCGCCGGTCACGCGGATGTCGGCCTTCTTGCCCTCGGCCGCCACCTCGACGATCTCCACGGTCGGCGCGATGCCGGAGTCGTCGGTCGCGTCGATCAGCAGGTCGACTGCCGTCCACGCGTTGTTCGGCGGGAAGACCGTCGCCGGGTCGGCCGACACCTCGATCTCCGGCGGCGTGCTGTCGAGCGAGAGGCCCACGATGATCGGGTCGTGGTCGCTCGAGCGGTACGCGTCGGGGGCGTACAGGGCGTCCTGCGCGTCCTTCTTGTACGTCGTGTCGTAGTCGATGAGGCTCGGCTCGTCCGCGTTGATGTTCCACGCCGCCGCGCCGGTCACCTCGGTCATGAGCCCGCTGCCCGCGAGCGCGTAGTCGAGGTAGCCGAGCTGGCCGTCGAACACGTACGAGTAGGCGTACTCGCCCTGCTCCTGGAGCAGCAGGTCGGTGTAGCCGGCGCCCGTGAACACGTCGATCGGGTCCTCGTGGTCGTACGAGTTGAGGTCGCCGATGACGAGCGCCCGGTCGGCGGTGCCCTGCCCGGTCGGGTCGGTGGCGAGCCAGTCGGTCATCGCCTCGGCCGCGGCCGTGCGGGTCAGGTTGCAGTTGCCCGCGCCGTCCTCGAGGTCGGGGTCGCCCACGTCGTCGCAGGCGGAGCCCTTCGACTTCAGGTGGTTGACCACGACCGTGACCTCGCCGCCCGCCGCGTCGGCGAACGTCTGCGCGAGCGCCGGGCGGTTCTTCGAGTCGAGGTACCGCTCGTCGACCGAGCCGTCGAGCAGCGCGAAGTCGCCCACGGGGGTCGCCGTGGCCGTCTTGTAGAGGAATGCCGTGGTGATCTCGTCGGTGCCGAACACGCCGGTGTCGACGTAGCCGTACACCTCCGACCCGAGCTCGTCGTTCAGCGCTGCCGTGAGCGTCGCGACGGCGCTTCCCGCGCCCTCGTCGCCGTTGTTCTCGATCTCGATGAGCCCGAACACGTCGGCGTCGATCTCCGCGAGGGCCGCGACGATCTTCGCCTCCTGACGGTCGAACTCGTCGGCCGTGTTCGCGCCGCGCGAGTTCAGCGTGGTGAAGTAGTTCAGCACGTTGAAGCTCGACACGGTGAACTCGCCGCCCACCTCGGGCACCTCGGGCCGCTCGTTGACCGACTCGTAGTCGGCGCCCTGCGTCTGCTGCACCGACCACGTGCTGAAGCGGTAGTCGAGCACGCCGGTGACGTTCGTCAGCAGGTCTCCGCCGCGGAACGTGTTGTCGAGCGTGAACTCCTCGCCGTTCGGATGGATCGCGGGGTCGGGGTTCTCCCAGCTGCGGCCGTCGTCGATGCCGATGCGGTGCAGGGCGTTCTGCTCCGCGAGGTCGATCGCGGGCTGGCCCGGCTCGACCACCGCGGTCGGCGTGAACTGCCGCTCGGTGCCGATCGAGATCAGGCCGTAGCGGCCGTAGTTGTAGAACTCGAGGATCGCGAGCTCCTGCGGGAGCGTCACGAGCATGCCCTCGACGGCTTCGCGGTCCGCCTCCGTCAGCGGGAGCTCGAGCTCGGTCGCTGCCGGCAGCTCGACGCCCGTGTCGCAGACGACGACCTCGGTCGGGGTGATCTCGGTGAGGCCGAAATACTCGGTCACGGCGCCCGCGACGATGACCTCGTCGCCGACGTCGACGGATGCCCCGCCGGGCGCGTAGACGAAGATGCCGTCGCTCGTGGCGGCGTCGCCGTCACCGGCGTCCTGGATGTAGTAGCCGTTGAAGCCGCCGACCTGGAAGTCGCCGACGACCACGCCGGAGACGATCACGTCGGTGCCCTCGCCCGCGGAGGCGTCCTCGGTGCCCTGCACGGACCCGATCGAGACGACCGGTGACTCGCAGCTGAGCGGCGGGGGCGGGGGCGCGATGTACGCCTCGTTCAGGGCGCCGGGCGTGTTCCACGCCTCGCCGTCGGCCGGGGTGGCGTCCGGGAACGCCGCGATACCCGCGCGGTTGAACGCGTTGCGCACCCAGTCGGCCGCGGAGTCGGTGTCGGTGCCGTCGGGGATGCGCGATGCGCCGCCGGGCGCGAAGCTGCTGAGTCCGTCGTAGTTCGGGCCGAGCACGGTGCCGCCGTAGGCGTGGTCGGCTGAGCCACCGTCGAAGACCGCGACCGCGTCGGCGAGCGTCGTCCACGGCATGGCGTCGAACGTGCCGTCGTCATCGGTGTCGAGGTCGTCGCCCAGCGTCCCGGTGAAGCCCTCCACGAGCAACAGCGACATCGTGCCGTTCTCGAGGGTGCCGTTCTCCAGGTCCGCCAGGTACAGGCCGTCCGCGTCAGTCGTGCCGAGCGCGATGACCTCGTCGATCACGCCCGTCGTGGACCCGGAGTCGCCCTCGATCTCGAGCACGGCGTACGAGGAGAGGTCCGTGCCCGGCTCCCCGAGGATCTCGACGTACTCGACGTCGTCGCCCGAGGTGCTCGCCGAGAACTCGTTGATCACCGGCCCGCTCGGCTCGGTCGTGCCGCCGCAGTCGGCCGTGTGGGAGCCGAGCCCGTCGAACGTGTTGTTCGCGAACCCGACCCACTCGACCGTCGGGTCGAACACGTCGTCGACGACCGTGTCGCCGACGCAGACCGACGCCATGCGGCGGAGCGTGTTGTCCTGGGTGGAGGTGAGGTCGGTGCCCCACTGGCTGCCCGGGTCGAATCCGAGCTGACCGAGCGAGTCGACCACGGTGCCGGCGTTGCGCAGCAGGATCGCGTCGTCGCCGTTCCAGAGGTTCGCCGAGGTCGTCTGGTCGGCGTAGTCGATGAGATCCTCATCGGCGAACACGAACGTCCCGCCCGCGGCCACCGACCCGGTCAGGTCGAACTCGGAGGTCGACGACCCGCCGTTGAACGAGACCTGGAGGTCGTAGGCGGTCAGGTCGATCGTCGCGGACGTCGGGTTGTACAGCTCGATCGCCTTGTTGAACGACGACCCCTCGACGTACTCGCTGATGATCAGCTCGCTCGGTTCCACCTCCTCCGCGTGTGCGGGGGCGGCGACGCCCACGGCCAGCAACGATGCTGCGGCCGCGGCGGCGACGGTGGCTCGACGAACGGGATGTCTCATCAGTGCTCCTCCGGCTTCCGAAGTCCGCGGGCACGCGTGTCCCCCGAACGTGGGAGAGACTAGGCCGCGGCCCGTGTCGTCCGGAAGGGACGTCGAGTTACATCTGCGTGAACCCCACCGATGCGCAGCTCAGGCGGCATCCGTGCTCATCTGAGCAAGGCCGAGCGGATGCCTCGCCGCAACGCGTCGCGCGAGCCCAGCCGCTCAGTCGCGCGGCCAGGCCGCAGCGAACCGCCCGAGCAGCTCGGCGAACTGCTCGCGCTCGTCCTCGTCGAACCCCTGCAGCGCCTCCGAGATCGCGGCGCGACGCGCGGCCTGCGCCTTCGCGAGTGCCTCGCGACCGGCGTCGTTCACCACGATCGCGCTGCGCCGGGCGTCGGCGGGGTCGGCCGTGCGCTCGGCGAGGCCGGCATCGACGAGCGCCTGCACGAGGCGGCTCGCACGCGGCTGGTCGACGCCCACGACCTCGCCGACCTCGCCGATCGAGAGCGGGCGGTCGGCGCGGGCGAGTGCGCCGAGCACGCGGCCGCGTGCGACCCCGGCGAGGCGGCCGCCGCCGCCGTGCCGGCGGCCATGGCCCTCGTGGCCGCGCTCGTGCCTCGGGCCGGCGTGCTCGGGGCGCCCGCGCCGTCCGCCGAGGAGCCGGATCTCCTCGAGCGCCGTCTCGACCGCGCGCACCGCGTCCGCGTCGCGCCCGCCGGTCTCGTCAGTCGTGCCCATGATGCATGTCACTGTACATGCGCTTGCGGGCGACCACCACGTGGCGACGGGCGGAACGGGTCAGAAGCTCGTGACCAGGTCGCCCAGCACGTCTTCCACCTCGAGTGGGTCGGTCGCGTCGTAGTAGTGCGCGCCGGTCGCGCCGGAGATCGCCTGGAGCGCCTCGACGTCGGCGTCGGCACCGTACGCGAGCGTGAAGACGAGCAGGGTGTGCGAGACCTCGTCGAGCGTGGCCAGCATCTCGTCCTCGGTCGTCGTCGGCACCGCCGTGTTGTTCGTGCCGTCGCTCAGCAGCACGATCGCGTTGATGCGTGACGGGTCGTACGCCTGCGACTGGTCGCGGGAGAACGTGTCGACGGCCTCGTACAAGGGCGTGTACGCCACGGCCTCGAGCCCGTCGAGCGCTGCGAGGAACTCCTCGCGTGAGTCGCCGATGTCCTGCACGGGGCTCACGAGGCCGGGGATCATGACGCCGTCACCGCCCGACGAGAACGCGGCGAGGCCGACGTCGTCGCCTGCCGCGAAGTGGTCGAGCGCGAGCGTGATCGCATCCTTCGCGCCCTCGAGGCGTGTCTGGCCGCTCTCGAGCACGTCGTCCATCGAGCCCGAGACGTCGATGAGGAAGAGCACGTTCGCGCGCTTGCGCACGTCGGGGAACGCCTCGTGCACCGCGACGATGACGTCCTGCCCGGGGAACGGCAGCACGCCCACGGGTGCCGGCTCGAGGTTGCCGACCTCGGCGACCTCGTCGCTCAGCACGCCGTTCAGGTCGCGGTAGCCGTAGTCGCGCACGATCTGCTGGCCCTGCTCGGTGCCCGCGTAGCGGATGAAGTCGGCGGCGGCGGCCTGCTGCGCCTCCGAGACCCAGGGGCCGGTGAGCACGACGGCGGGGTTGTCGGCGACGTAGAAGCCGTCGGTCGGGTAGATCGCGACGAGCTTCTCGGCGGGCGGCTCGTCCTCGACGCGGGTGACGCCGTCGCGGCTGACGATGCCGCGGTTGTAGTCCCACACCGACTTCTCGTCGACGATGACCGCCGAGAGGAACTCCGCGGCCGAGCCGCCGCGCGCCTCGGCCTGACGTGCGTGCCAGAGGAAGTGCTCGGGCGTCGCCATGTAGTGGCTGACGGCGAGCTCGTGCTCGCGAACGGTCTGGGTGACGGCCTCGTCCTCGACCTCGGCGACGGACAGGTCGGCGACCGAGCCCGACGCGCTGCCGTAGGAGACGAGCATCGAGGCCTCGCCGGAGCTGGCGACGACCGGGCTCGTCTTGCCGAGCTGGAACCCGCCCCACTCGGGGTGGCCCAGGTCGGCCCAGAGCTGCACGTCCTCGGACGCCGTGAAGACCTCGTCCCACGTGGGCGCGTCCTCGTCCCAGCCGATGGCGTCGGCGAGCGGCTCGGGCATGGCGAGCACGATGTCGGATGCCCCGACGGTCGTGCCGGACTCGGGCACGATGTCGCCGGCGCCCGCGTCGCGCGCCACCGACAGCCAGGATGCCGCATCGGGAATCCACACGGCGGGCCGCTCGGCGTCGGTGAGGTCGGGGAAGCCCTCAGCGGCATCCTCTGCGGAGATGCCGGACTTGTCCTTCGTGGCGACCACGTCGACGCACGCCCCCTCGACGTCGCGCGGCTGGGCGTTGTAGCCGTTGGCGAGCTCCTGCACCATCTCGGCGTTCTCGAACGAGGAGAGCACGTTGAGGGTCGTGCAGGGTCCGGCGCCGTCGGCGGCCGCCGGCTCGTCCTGCGGGAAGGTGACCGGGTCGGCCGCGACCTGCGGCTCGCCGGCGTCACCCGAGCCGCCGCCGAAGAGGTTCACGGCCGCGAGCGTGCCGCCGCCGATCAGCAGGAGCGCCACGACGCCGCCCGCGATGATGACCGTCGTCCGCCGACGCCGACGACGCGCGGCCTCGCGCTGCTCGCGGCGCGACCCGCGCCGCGTGGGAACGGACCCGCTCACGCGCGCACCTCGGAGCGCCGGGGCGCAGGTGCGGCGGCGTGCTGGACGGGGGTCTCGCCAGAGGGCATCGGGGGGTCCTCGCGAAGGGTCGGCAGGGGTTGAAGGCGAGCATATCGGCAGCCCGGCCCATGGCTCAAAGGGAATGCACCCCGTCTCGGGGGGTTCCCAGCCGCTCCCGACGGATTCTCAGGTCTGGCGGCGCACGGCCCGCGTTCAGGCGGTGGAGTTCCACATCCCGATGAACACCGCAGTCCACCACGCCAGCTGCGAGGCGATGCCGCTGCCGATGAACCACGCGCGCAACCGGAACGGGAGCGAGTGGAACGAGGCCTTCGCGGGCAGCCGCCCGAGTTCCCACGTCCATCGCGTGAGGGCGACGCCGTTCAGCGAGAGCACGAGCACGCAGCCGAGCTTGATCACCGTCAGGGGCGAATCGAGCGACGGCTCGAGCAGCGCACCGCTCGCCAGCAGCCCGGCGAGCCCCGCCCAGATCGGGAGGATGAGCGTCTTGTCGGCCTGCACGACCTCGCGCACGGTGCTCCATCCGGTCGCCCAGAGCAGCCCGTGCCACTCGACCATGACCACGGCGCCGAGGCCGACGACCAACGACATGAGGTGCACGAACAGCGCGGGGATGCGCACCCACTCGGGCGGCTCGAGCAGCACGCCCATGCCCACGGAGAAGGCCCACGCGGCGATGACGCCCAGGTACCCGACCGTGCGGATGCGACGGCGCTGCTTGCGCCGGTCGTCGAGCTCTTTCGTCGTCACGAGGTGACCGCCGCCCTCTCGTTCGTTGCGGCGGTGCCGCGGAAGGATCGTGGATGTTCACAGTACCGAAGCGGAACCCCCCATCCGTGCCACCTGTGCTGACGCGAGCCGACGCGGCACGTGCCGCGTCGGCTCAGTCGAGCGCCTTCGCCTCCGCCTTCACCGGGATGAGCAGCGCGAGGCCCACGGCGAGCACGAGCACGATGCCCAGGATGCCGAAGTAGGGCTCCCCGCCGATCGTGACGAACAGCGCGAACATGGTCGGCGCGAGGAAGCTCACGGCCCGCCCGGTGGTCGCGTACAGCCCGAAGACCTCGCCCTCGCGGCCGGCAGGGATGATGCGGGCCAGGAAGGTGCGGCTCGCCGACTGCGCGGGCCCGACGAAGAGCGTGAGCGCGAGCCCCGCGGTCCAGAAGACGAGCTCGCCGCCGTCGTGGAGGAAGAACACGATGAGGCCGGATGCCACGAGGCCGGCGAGCGCCGTGATGATCACGGGCTTCGCGCCGAGCCGGTCGTCGAGCACCCCGACCGCGATCGTCGACGCGCCGGCCGTGACGTTCGCGACGATCGCGAAGATGATGACCTCGCCGGCCGAGAACCCGAAGACGGATGCGGCCAGCACGCCGCCGAACGTGAACACGCCCGCGAGCCCGTCGCGGAAGACCGCGCTGGCCAGCAGGAACCACACCACGTTGCGGCGCTCGCGCCAGAGGCGTGCGATGTCGCGGACGAGGCGACCGTACGAGGCGAAGAACCCGATGCGCTCGCGCGCGGCGGAGGCCGGCGGGCGGAACTCGGGCACGCGCAGCAGCACGGGCAGGGCGAACACGGCGAACCAGACCGCCGAGACGAGCACCGTGATCCGGATGTCCATGCCGTTCTCGCCGGTCACACCGAACAGGCCCACCTCGGGGGAGATGAAGCCGAAGTACACGATGAGCAGCAGCACGATGCCGCCCACGTAGCCCATGCCCCAGCCGAATCCGCTCACGCGGCCGATCGAGGCCGGGGTCGAGACCTGGTTCAGCATGGCGTTGTAGTTGACGCCCGCGAACTCGAAGAACACGTTGCCGGCGGCGAGCAGCACGAGGCCGAGCAGCAGGTACTCGGGGGCCGGCTGCACGAAGAACATCGCGGCGGTGAGCACCACCACGATGTACGTGTTCACGCCGAGCCAGAGCTTGCGGCGCCCGCGGTTGTCGGAGCGCTGGCCCATCACGGGGGCGAGCACCGCGATCAGCAGGCCCGCGGCCGCGAGCGCCCATCCGAGCTGCGCCTCGACCGTGCCGGCCTCGCCGAAGCTCGAGCTCGTGATGTAGACCGTGAACACGAATGTCGTGACGACCGCGTTGAACGCCGCGGAGCCCCAGTCCCACAGCGCCCAGGACAGCGCGCCGCGCGGGCGGCCCGCCTGTTCGGCGCCGGGCTCGGCGGTGGCCGTGTCGTTCGGGGGGAGGACCGGGGGCTGGGTCATGTGCGGAAGCCTCGCTGCTTCGGGTGAACGGGTGGTGACGTACGGGTGGGTGCAGGCTAGCGCGGAACTCGCGTCAGCGGCACCAGTCCGAGGACCCGCCGGCCTGGGTGAGCACGAGTTCGCCGGTCGCGACGTCGACCACGGTCGTGAGGCGATCGACCGAGGAGGGCAGGTTCGGGTAGCGGTCCGACGCGGCATCCGCCTGGGCCGTCTCGGTCGCGAGCAGCCGCCCGTTCGGCGAGACGCAGAAGTCCAGCAGCCGGCTCGACTCGTCGGTCGAGTACAGCACCGACGTGCCGGTGTCGTCGACGCGGATGACGAGGGTCGTGGCGCGGGTCGTTCCGTCGTCTGCGACGGTCGGCAGCAGCACCTGCATGAGGTACGCGCCGTCGGCGTCGAGCTGCACCACGCGGCCCGGGTAGGCCCCGTCGGGCAGGTCGGCCACGGGCAGGTCGTTCGGGGCGCTCTCGCCGGTCTCGAGGTCGATGAGCGTGCCGCCGTCGGGGTCGGCCGCGACGACCGTGCGCGAGCCGGGGAGCACCCCGCGCAGCTCGTCGTGCGCGCCGAGGGCGACGGGCGCCGCCCCGGTCAGCGGGTCGACGAGCAGCAGGGCGCCGTCGAAGTCCTGCACCACGAGCGAGGCGGTGCCGGGCACGAACCACCACTCGGTCGCCTGCAGCACCTCGCCCGACGGGCCCGTGACCGGCACGGCCTCGACGGCACCGCCCGACACGTCGATCGCGAAGAGCGCGCTGCGGTACGCGTCGTCGGCGCCCTCGGCGGTGCGGGTGCCCGAGTCGAGGGTGAAGGCGATGAGCGGATGCGTCGTGGACGCGCCGAGCGAGCGCACCACGCCCGCGGTCGGCAGCGTCACCGGCGCCGGTTCGTCGTCGGCGCCGTCGACGGCGAGCCACAGCGAGTTCGTACCGTCGTCCTCCACCGCGGTCGCGGCGATCACGTCGCCGGCGCGCGCGAACTGCTCCAGCACCGGGGCCTCGAGCAGCACCTCGCGGGTCGTCGGGTCGCCGACGCTCGTGCGCACCAGCTGGTCGGGCTCGCCGGCCGGGCTGTTCCGTACGAGGGTGAGCAGGTCGGCGTCGGCGGTGGTGAACCGGTGCGAGATGGTGCCGGCGTTCGGCTGCGAGGTGCCGACAACGCCGTCGATCGACACCGACACCTCGGTGGCGTACGGCAGCGGGTCGGCGAACTCGACGACGAGCAGGTCGTCGTCGAACGAGAGCGTCGCGTCGAGGTCGGGCTCGACCGCGAGGTCGCCGTCCACCCGCTCGATCGGTTGATTGAGCTCGAGCACGACCCGCTGGCCGGTGAGCTCGGTCGCCGCGATCGGGTCGACCGCCGCGGTGGTCAGCTTGGGCCCCTGCAGCACGCTCGTCACCGCGAGTGCCAGGCCGGCGGCGCCGAGCACGACGAGCGTGCCGGCGAGCGCGCGGCGGAAGGCGGCAGCGTCAGTAGACATACGGCTCGCTCGGCTGGTCGGTGACCTCCAGCGAGGTCGGCAGCAGCACGAGGCCCTCGCCGCCGGCCGGGTCGGCGCCGAAGCGGCCCGTCGCGTCGACCCAGTCGTCGGGCGAGAACCGCTCGCGCCAGTCGGGCAGGTGCACGGGCACGCCGATCGGCTGGGCGTCGACCGCGCAGCAGGTGATGGTGAAGCGCGCCAGCACGAACGTGTCGTCCGGGTCGTCGGGCGCCGGCATGACGAAGCCGACGAGCGACACGTCGGTCGTGGTGAGCTCGGCGGCCGCGCCACCCTGGCGCACCACGAGCGCCCAGTCGCGGAACGTGAACTCCGACGGGTCGGTGCCGACGAGCAGCGGCGACTCGTTCGCGAGGTCGGAGGTCGTGCGCTCGACGTCGCGCTGCACCGCGGTCGCCGCGCTGAGGGTCGCCGGTGGCAGCGCGAGCAGGGCGATGCCCGCCCCGACGAGGATCGCCACGGTCGCCCACGCTCCCGCGAGCGCCCGCCGACGGCCGCGGGGCCGGCGGCGCCGCTGCGAGGCATCCGCTTCGCTCTCGCCCTCGTGCTCGTGCTCGTGGTCGGCCTCGTCCGCGCCGCTCGCCGGCAGCAGGAGCATCGCGACGATCGCGAGCGCCCCGCCGATCACCGCCATGATCGTCGTGAAGAGGAAGTAGCGCGGGTGGATGTACAGGCCGAGCTGGCCGCTGAACGCGAGCCACAGCGTCGCGACGACGCCGATGAGCGTGAGCGCGATGCCCTTCCACCGCTCGAGGAACCTAGGCCACAACGTTGACCGCCAATCCCAGCGCCGCACTCGCCAGGGCGACGATCGCGGTGAGCTGCACCAATGTGCGGGTCGTGAAGGTCGTGCGCAGCAACGCGAGCATCTTGATGTCGATCATGGGGCCGAAGACGAGGAACGCGACGATCGCACCCGGCATGAAGGTCGAGCCGAGCGCCAGTGCGAAGAACGCGTCGACGTTCGAGCAGATCGACACCACGAACGCGAGCACCATGAGCGCGAACACCGAGAGCACCGGGTTCTGGCCGAGCGTCACGAGCAGGTCGCGCGAGACGGCGACCTGGATGAGGCCGGCGATCGCCGAGCCCACGACGAGCGCGGGCAGCATGGCCGCGGTCTCCTCGGCGAACATCTTCGCCGCGCGCCGCGACTTCCGGCCGCCTTCGGCGTGCTCGTGCGCGCAGGCCGCCTGGAACTTCGGCGTCAGCAGCGACATCGGCTGCGGGTGACGGCTGAACACCCAGCCGACCAGGTTCGCGATGACGAAGCCGCCCGCGATGCGCGCGGCGAGGATGCCGTCGTCCCAGCCGAACGCCTGGTACGTCGTGATGATGGTGACGGGGTTCAGGATCGGCGCGGCGAGCAGGAACGTCATCGCCTCGCCGACCGAGAGCCCCCGCACGATGAGCCCGCGGGCGAGCGGCACGTTGCCGCACTCGCACACGGGCAGCAGCACGCCGAGCAGTGAGACGACCGCGCGACGGATGCCGGGGTGGCGCGGCAGGCGGCGCACCAGGAAGTCCTCGGGCAGCCACAGCCGCACCGCGATCGACAGGCCGATGCCGAGGAACACGAACGGCAGGCTCTCGATGAGCACACTCGCCGAGAGCGTGACGAAGTCCTGCGTGGCGTCGGGCAGGTCGAACTCGCCCTGCGACGTCGTCACGCGTACCGCGATCAGCCCGGCGAGGATCGCGGCCGCGATGCCCGCGCCGACGGCGCGGCGACCGGCGAGGCCGCGCGCCGGGCCGGGGGCGCCGGTGGGCGGCGCGTGGTGCGTGTGCGACATCGAGACACCAGCGTAGGTCGTCCGGCTGGCGGATGCCTCGGAGCGCGCGTGGCCCCGAGGCATCCGCTCGCCCCCGCCTACCCGAACACGACCGCGACCGCGTCGCCGAACAGCAGCTCGGGGTCGGCGTCGGCGAGCCCGCGGCGCTGGAACCACGTGCACGCGTTCACGCAGTCGCGATGCAGCAGGTCGAGCCCGTTCGGGTTGCCGACCACGTCGACGATCTGCGGCAGGTCGATCGCGACCACGCGGCCGTCGTGCACGAGCAGGTTGTACGGCGAGAGGTCGCCGTGCGCGTAGCCCGCCTGCGCGAACGCGAGCACGAGCGCGCGCACCTGCTCGAACCAGTCGCCGAGCTCGTGCGGCTCGGCGTGCGCCTGCGCGAGCCGGGGAGCGGCCCGCCCGTCGGCGCCGACGAACTCCATGAGCAGCTCGGTGCCCGCGACCTGCACGGGGTACGGCACGGGCAGGCCGGCCGACCAGAGCTCCGAGAGCGCGGCGAACTCGGCGCCCGCCCAGCGACCGGCGGCGAGCGCCCGGCCGTAGGCGGAGCCGCGGGCGAGGGCGCGGGTGTCGCGCGTCTTCTTCTCGCGGCGGCCCGCGGTGTAGACGCCCGAGCGGCGGAAGTCGGAACGGTCGGCGGACTTGTAGCGCTTCGCCGCGAGTACGACGCGCTGCCGCGGGTCGCCGGGCACGGCGCGCTCGACGAGGAACACGTCGGCCTCCTTGCCCGACTTCACGATGCCGAGTTCGGTGTCGACCGCCGAGGCCGAGGTCACGATCCAGTCGGGGCGCGGCTCGGGGCCGCGCTCAGTGGGGGTGGTCGCCGGCCACGTGGACCAGCGTTGCCCGTCGCCGGGTTCGAAGTCGTCGAACGCGAGCACGGGCCAGGGTGCGCCCGAGGGCGCGAGGTCGTCTCCAGACAATTGGGGTCTCCAGGAACAGGGAGGCCGCCGGTGTCTAGCGGGAGGCCTCCGAGGGAAGGGGGTCGGCGAGGCGCACGACAATGACCGTTTGCATGAGTCCTCTCCTTCCGTTCCGGATGCCCCGTGGTGGGCGTTTCCGTACGTGAGTGTACGCCCGTTCCCCGCGAATGGGCAGTGCGCTCACGCGTCGACCGCGTCGACCCGCCCGCTCGCGATCGCGTCCAGCAGCGCGGCGTGGTCGGCCTCGGTGCGGTCGGCGTACGCGCGCGAGAACGCCACGAGCGCGCGTGAGAGCCCCCGCCCGCGACCGACGTACCCGGCGATCGTCGCCGCGTCGCCGCCGCGCGCGTGCGACCGCGCGAGCAGCGCGCCGCAGTACTGCGCGTACAGCCGCATCGTCGCGGGCTCCATGATCTCGGGGGTCGCCGACCCCTTCCAGTCGCGGAACTGGCGCACGTAGAAGTCGCGCGGCTGCCCGTCGACGCCCTCCGCGGTGAGCCACCCGAGCAGCACGTCGCTCAGCGCCTGCATGATGCGCTGCCCGCGCACCACGCGCTCGCCCTGGTGGGAGAACGCGCTCGGGCCGGAGCTCGACTCGAGCACGGATCGCTGCGCCTCCTTGGCCTGCAGCATCAGCAGGTCGCGCCGGCCGTTGCCGCGCAGCAGCACGACCCACGCACGCGTGCCGACGCTGCCCACGCCCACCACCTTCATGGCCGCGTCGACGAACTCGTACCCGTCGAGCACGTGCCGGCGATCGGCGTCGAGCGACTCTCGGAACCGCTCCAGCAGCGACGCGACGAGGTCGCGCGCGTCGTGCTCGTCGACGCCCGCGTGCGCGGCGACGTCGCGCAGGGGCGTGACCAGCGGCGGCTCCGACCAGAACCGGGGCTCGCCGTCGATCACTTCGGTGAGGCGGCGCGCCGCCTGCCGGCTGTCCCGGCGGTGCGCCTTCGCGAGCACGCCGGCCACCCGTTCGGCGATCTCGGGCGGCAGGTCGTGGGCGGTCGTGGCGAGCATCTCGCGGGCGCTCACGCGTTCGGTGGCGAGGTGCAGGCGCGGGGCGCTCGCAAGCTTCCCCATTGCGCCGGCGTAGGCCGTGACGACCGTCGTGACGATGCCGCCGCGCTCGTCGTCGTCGAACCCGCGTGCGCGAGCGGCGATCTCGAAGCTCGCGGCCATGCGCTTCAGGTCCCACTCGAACGGGCCGGGCGCGGTCTCGTCGAAGTCGTTCACGTCGACGATCAGCTCGCGCTCCGGCGACGCGTACAGCCCGACGTTCGACAGGTGCGCGTCGCCGCACAGCCACGTCGCGATGCCGGAGTGGGGCTCGCGCCGCAGGTCGTGCGCCATGAGCGCGGCCGCGCCGCGGTAGAACGCGAACGGCGAGGCGGCCATGCGCCCGTGGCGGATCGCGACGAGCGACGCGACGCGCGAGGCGGCCTGCCGCTCGAGCGTCGCGACGGGGTCGCGGTCGGATGCCGCGAGGCTCGCCTGGTCCGCGAGCGGCACGCCCTGCCGGACGGCCCGTCCCGCCGTTCGCCTGGCGCTCCGCCCGTACCGGGCCGCGGCCGCGGCCGCCGCCGTCGGGCTCGTGGGAATCGTCATCGTCAGCCCTTTCGGACCGGGGGCGCGGTGGCCGCGCCCGGCTGCCGGTCGGCCCCCGCCGGCCGGCGCTCCTGAGGAGTGCTCGAATCCTACGCCCGCACGGCGCTCGTCGCGTGTCCGGCGCGAGCCGGGAAGGAAGACCCGGAGCGATGTCGGCGGCGGGGGTTAGCATGCCCGGGTGCAGGGGGAACGAGACGGGTCGGATGCGACCGAGCCGACGGACATCGAGGCGGGGGCGCGCGGCGCTGCGGCGGAGCATCCGGAACCGCCGCCCGGGGGCATGCGCACGTTCCTGCACGTGCTGTCGAACACGCTCGTCGCCAACGTCACCACGAGCTTCCTCTGGTTCGCGCTGACCTTCTGGGTGTACCTCGAGACCCGGTCGGTGCTCGCGACCGGCATCATCGGCGGCGCGTACATGCTGCTCGTCGCCGTGTTCTCGATGGTCTTCGGCACGATCGTCGACCGGCACCGCAAGCACGCGGTCATGGTGTTCTCGAGCATCGTGACGCTCATCGCCTTCGCCGTGTCGGGCGTGCTCTACCTGCTGCAGCCGGAGGCGGCGCTGGTCGACCTCGGCGGGCCGTGGTTCTGGCTGTTCTCGGGCATCCTCCTCTTCGGCGCGGTCATCGAGCACATGCGCAACATCGCGCTGTCGACCACGGTGACCCTGCTGGTGCCGGTCGAGCGGCACGCCAACGCCAACGGCATGGTCGGCACGGTGCAGGGCATCGCGTTCATGGTCACGAGCGTGTTCTCTGGGCTCTCCATCGGCCTGCTCGGCATGGGCTGGACGCTGCTGCTCGCGATCGTCGCGACCGCGCTCGTGCTCGTGCACCTGCTGTTCCTGAAGATCCCCGAGGAGCAGCCCGTCGCCGAGGACGGTCGGCCGCCGGCCGTCGACATCCGCGGCAGCATCGCGACCATCCGCGGGGTGCCCGGGCTGTTCGCGCTCATCATCTTCACGACTTTCAACAACCTCATCGGCGGTGCCTACGTCGCGCTGATGGACCCGTACGGCCTCGAGCTGTTCGCCGTCGAGGTGTGGGGCATCGTGCTCGGCGTGACGTCGACCGGGTTCATCATCGGCGGTGCCGTGATCGCGAAGTTCGGGCTCGGCCGCAACCCCATCCGCACCATGCTGTACGTGGTCGTGGCGATGGGCGTGCTGGGCGCCGCGTTCACGCTGCGGGAGTGGTGGTGGCTCTACGCGGTCGGCATCTGGGCGTACATGGCGATCGTCCCGGTGGTCGAGGCGGCCGAGCAGACGGTCATCCAGAAGGTCGTCACGTTCCGGCGCCAGGGCCGGGTCTTCGGGTTCGCGATGGCACTCGAGTCGGCGGCCGCGCCGGTGACCGCGTTCCTCATCGCGCCGATCGCCGAGTTCTGGGTGATCCCGTACATGGAGGGCTCTTCGGGCCAGGCGACGTGGGGCTGGCTGCTCGGCGAGGGGGACGCCCGGGGCATCGCGCTGGTGTTCCTGTTCGCCGGGCTCATCCTCGTGGCGATCGCGCTGTTCGCCTTCACGACCCGGTCGTACCGCCTCCTGTCGGCGGAGTTCGCGGGCACGACCGGGTCGGTCCCCGCCGCAGTACCCGCGGAGGAGCCGGCGTCGGGCGCGCGGCCCGGCGCCTGACCCCCGCTGCCCGCGCCGTTCCTGAGCTTCCGCCGTGAGTTGAGTCGATTCGACTCAACTTCGGCCGGAGAGATTTGACACGCGAATCGGCCGGTGTGAAACTTGATTCGTCGGGGCTCAAGTCTTCCCCGGCACCTCGACTTCGGCCCGGGCCAACGCCCGGATCACGTCCGAGCGCGGCGGTCACGGGGCATCCGTGCCGAACCGGATCGGACACGTTAGGAGATGCAACACATGTCACGTGCAGTCGGTATCGACCTCGGCACCACGAACTCCGTGGTCAGCGTCCTCGAGGGTGGCGAGCCCACCGTCATCGCGAACGCCGAGGGCCTGCGCACCACCCCGTCGGTGGTCGCGTTCACCAAGGACGGGGAGGTGCTCGTCGGCGAGACCGCGAAGCGCCAGGCCGTCACCAACGTCGATCGCACCATCTCGTCGGTCAAGCGCCACATGGGCACCGACTGGACGCAGGAGATCGACGGCAAGAACTACACGCCGCAGGAGATCTCGGCCCGCATCCTGCAGAAGCTCAAGCGCGACGCCGAGCAGTACCTGGGCGACACCGTCACCGACGCGGTCATCACCGTGCCCGCGTACTTCAACGACGCCGAGCGCCAGGCCACCAAGGAGGCCGGCGAGATCGCGGGCCTCAACGTGCTGCGCATCATCAACGAGCCCACTGCGGCCGCGCTCGCGTACGGCCTCGACAAGGGCAAGGAGGACGAGCTCATCCTCGTCTTCGACCTCGGCGGCGGCACCTTCGACGTCTCGCTCCTCGAGGTGGGCAAGGACGACGACTTCTCCACGATCCAGGTGCGCGCGACCGCGGGCGACAACCGCCTCGGCGGCGACGACTGGGACCAGCGGGTCGTCGAGCACCTCATCACGCAGTTCAAGTCCTCGACCGGCGTCGACGTCTCGAAGGACAAGATCGCGCTGCAGCGCCTCAAGGAGGCCGCGGAGCAGGCGAAGAAGGAGCTCTCGTCGAGCATGTCGACGAGCATCCAGCTGCCCTACCTCTCGCTCACCGAGAACGGCCCGGCCAACCTCGACGAGACGCTCACCCGCGCCCAGTTCGAGAACATGACCTCCGACCTGCTCGACCGCACCAAGAAGCCGTTCGACGACGTCATCCGCGAGGCCGGCATCAAGGTCTCCGACATCGCGCACGTCGTGCTCGTCGGCGGCTCGACCCGCATGCCCGCCGTCTCCGAGCTCGTGAAGCAGGAGACCGGCGGCAAGGAGCCCAACAAGGGCGTGAACCCCGACGAGGTCGTCGCCGTGGGCGCGGCGCTCCAGGCGGGCGTCCTCAAGGGCGAGCGCAAGGACGTGCTGCTCATCGACGTCACGCCCCTGAGCCTCGGCATCGAGACCAAGGGCGGCATCATGACCAAGCTCATCGAGCGCAACACGGCCATCCCGACCAAGCGCAGCGAGACCTTCACGACCGCCGACGACAACCAGCCGTCGGTCGCGATCCAGGTCTTCCAGGGCGAGCGCGAGTTCACCCGCGACAACAAGCCGCTGGGCACGTTCGAGCTCACCGGCATCGCCCCGGCGCCGCGCGGCATCCCGCAGGTCGAGGTCACCTTCGACATCGACGCCAACGGCATCGTGCACGTGTCCGCCAAGGACAAGGGCACCGGCAAGGAGCAGTCGATGACGATCACCGGCGGCTCGAGCCTGCCGAAGGACGACATCGAGCGCATGGTGCGCGAGGCCGAGGAGCACGCCGCCGAGGACAAGCAGCGCCGTGAGTCGGCCGAGACCCGCAACTCGGCCGAGCAGCTCGCCTACTCGACCGACAAGCTCATCAAGGACAACGAGGACAAGCTGCCCTCCGACGTCAAGGACGAGGTGCAGGGCGACGTCGACGCGCTGAAGACCGCGCTGGCGGGCGAGGACGACGAGGCCGTGAAGACCGCGTTCGACAAGCTCTCGCAGTCGCAGCAGAAGCTCGGCGAGGCGATCTACGCTGGTGCACAGGCGGATGCCGCGGCGGGCGCCGCGGGCGAGCCCGGCGAGGACGCCAACGCGACCGGCGCCCAGGCCGACGAGTCCGACGAGGACGTCGTCGACGCCGAGGTCGTCGACGACGAGGACGAGAACGAGAAGAAGTAGGACATGGCTGACGAGAACCACGAACGCGAAGAGCCGATCATCCGCGACAAGCGGCGGATCGACCCCGAGACGGGCGAGGTTCGGAAGCCCGCGGACTCGTCGGCGTCGGACGCCGGCGCCGACGAGTCCGGCTCCCACTTCGAGCCGCTCGAGGGTCCCGACGTCGAGACGTCGATGCCGCCCGCCGACGGTGCCGAGCCCGAGGCCGAGCCTGCGGGTGACGCCGACGGCGCTGACGAGGCGGATGCCCCGGACGAGGCGGAGGCCTCGGGCGACGACGAGCCGCTGACGGTCGACGACATCCTCAACGCCGCGCAGGCCGAGGTCGACGAGCCCACCAGCGAGCACCTCGCCGACCTGAAGCGGGTCACGGCCGAGTACGCGAACTACCGCAAGCGCACCGAGGCGAACCGCGAGGTCGAGCGCGAGCGTGCGGTCGGCCAGGCCGTGGCCGTGCTGCTGCCCGTACTCGACGACCTCGACCGGGCCGAGAAGCACGGTGATCTCGAGGGCGATGCCCCGTTCGCCACGATCGCCGCGAAGCTGCGCGGCGCGGTCGAGAAGCTCGGCCTGGCGCCGTTCGGCGAGGCGGGCGAGCCGTTCGACCCGCAGAAGCACGAGGCGATCTTCCAGCAGCCGAGCGACGAGGTCGAGGTCGACACGGTGGCCGACGTCGTCGAGACCGGGTACTACCTCGGGTCGACGCTCCTGCGCGCGGCCAAGGTGGTCGTCAAGACCCCGCAGTAGCGCGGGGCCCGTGGCGGGGACGCAGATCGGATGGCGGGAGCCGCGCGAGACGCGCGGCTCCCGCTTCCGCATGTCCGCCGCCCTCACCGCGGCGGCCGCGCTCGCCGCGGTACCGCTGCTGGTGCCTGCGACGCCTGCGTGGGCGCACGCCTTCCTCATCGGAACGACGCCCGCCGACGGTTCGACCGTTACTCGCGTCGTCGAGATCGTGCTCGACTTCGACGAGGAGCTCATCGACTTCGGGCCCGACGTCGACCCGTCGTCGGTGCTCGTGACCGACGCCGACGGGCTGCACTACGAGACCGGGTGCGCCGAGACGGTCGGCCCGCAGATCACCGCGCCGGTCGCACTCGGCGAGGCGGGCGAGTACACGGTGACGTGGCGCTCCGTGACGATCGAGGGGCACGTGATCGGCGGCGACGTCGAGTTCACGTACGAACCGGCGGCGTTCGAGGCCGCGGCGGCGGGCTCGGCGGAGCCGAGGTGCGATGCCGCGGCTGGGGTCGGAGGTGCCGGAGGCGCCGGGGGTGCGGCGGGCACGATCGGGATCGTCGCGCTCGGGGCATCCGCCCTCATCGCCGTCGGTGTCGCCTCGACCATGGTCGTCTCGCGCAACCGGCCGCCGCGACCGCCGCGACGACCCGGCCGCCACGCGGCCCCGGCGCCGTCCGGATCGCGGCGCAGCAGGCGCGCGGAGGCGGCGCTCGCTCATGATAAACTTGAGCGTAGTTGACTCAGGTTCTTGCGGAGTGCCGACGGCCTCCGGACACATCGAAGGGAGGCGCCGTTGGCAAGCCAGGACTGGTTCGACAAGGACTTCTACAAGGTGCTGGGCGTCTCGAAGAACGTCACCGACGCCGACCTGAAGAAGGCGTACCGCAAGCTCGCACGGAAGTACCACCCCGACTCCAACCCGGGTGACGCGAAGGCCGAGGCCAAGTTCAAGGAGATCAGCGAGGCGAACTCGGTGCTCTCCGACCCGGAGCAGCGCAAGGAGTACGACGCGATCCGCGCCATGGGCGGCGGCGCACGGTTCACCGCCCCGGGTGCCAGCGGCAACGCCGGCGGATTCGAGGACGTCTTCGGCGGCATGTTCGGCGGCGGCGGGCGCGGGCAGCAGTACACGTACACGCAGGGCGCGCCGGGCGGCGGCGGTTTCGAGGACATCCTCGGCGGCATGTTCGGCAGCGGCCGGTTCGGACAGCCGTCCGGCGGCTATCGCGGCTACGGCGGCCCGAGCCGCGGCGCCGACATCACCGCGACGACCACGCTCGACTTCATGACCGCCACGCGCGGCGACCAGGTCACCCTGCACGCCGACGGCGGCAAGCCGATCACGGTGCGCATCCCGGCCGGCGTCGCCGACGGGCAGAAGATCAAGGTGCGCGGCAAGGGCCGGCCGTCACCCGACGGCGGTGAGCCCGGCGACATCGTGCTCACCGTGCAGGTGCGCAAGCACCCCGTGTTCGAGCGCGACGGACTGAACCTGCGCGTCAACGTGCCGGTCACGTTCGCCGAGGCCGCGCTCGGCGCGACCATCGAGGTGCCGACGCTCGGCGGCGACCCGGTGAAGCTGCGCGTCGCGCCCGGCACGCCGAGCGGACGCGTGCTGCGGGTCAAGGGCCGCGGCGTCGAGACGAAGAAGGGCACGGGCGATCTGCTCGCGGTCGTGCAGATCGCGGTGCCGTCGCACCTGTCGGGCGAGGCCGAGACCGCGCTCAAGGAGTTCGCCGAGCTGGTGCCCGACGAGAACCCGCGCGCCGACCTGCTGGCGCGCGCCAGGCAGTAGGCTGCCGAGCCACGGACGGGAGAGGAGCACGTGATGGACGAGAAGAGCCCCATGTTCGTGATCTCCGTCGCGGCCGAGCTCGCGGGCATGCACCCGCAGACGCTGCGGCAGTACGACCGCCTCGGCCTCGTCTCGCCGTCGCGCACGCCCGGCAAGTCGCGCCGCTACTCGATGCGCGACGTCGTGCAGCTGCGCGAGATCGCCGCGCTGTCGGGCGAGGGAGTGAGCCTCGAGGGCATCCGCCGCGTGCTGCAGCTCGAGAACCGGGTCGCGCATCTCGAGGAGCGCGTGCGCGAGCTCGAGGCGGCGCTCGCCGACGAGATGCTCAACCGCCCGGGCTCGCGCGTGTTCGCGTCGAGCTCCGAGGGCGAGGTCATCTCGCTGAAGACCGGCACGCGCGTGCGCCGGCAGAACCAGGTCGTGGTCTGGCGCCCGCTCGACCAGCGCCGCTGACGCGGCGGGTGGCGACCCGGCACGTGCCCGGCGAGCAGGCCAGCCGTGCACAACGGGCCCGCTCGCCGACCGCGGGCCGGGTCGCGCGGCACGTGCCGGAGCGGGGGCCGGGGCGAGACGCGGGTAGCCTGCTGGCGTGGACTTCGATGCGCTCCGGCGCTCGCCCGACACCGAGGGCGACGGGCTGTGGGCGTGGGACGCGGCCGACCGGCTGATCCTCGACGAGGCCGGCGCGTGGCTCGCGGGGGCGGGTGACGGCGAGGTCGTCGTCATCGGCGACACGCACGGGGCGCTCGCGCTGGGGGCGGTCGACCGCGGGGCGCGCGACGTGCGCGTGCACCAGGACGCGCTGCTCGGGGAGCGCGCCATCGCGGCCAACGCCGCGCGTGCGGGCCTCGCCGACGCAGTGCGGATCGCGCCGTTCGACGCCGGGCTCGTGGCATCCGCTCGGCTCGTGCTGCTGCGCCTGCCCCGCTCGCTCGACGCGCTCGACGAGACCGCGCGACTCGTCGCCGAGCACGCGGCGGACGACGTCGTTGTCGTCGCGGGCGGTCGCATCAAGCACATGACGCTCGCGATGAACGACGTGCTGCGCCGCCACTTCGGACGGCTCGACGTCACGCACGCCCGCCAGAAGTCACGGGTGCTGGTCGCGCGCGAGCCGGTCCGGCCCACCGAGCCGTCGCCGTGGCCGGCCCGCGCCCGCGACGACGAGCTCGGCCTGGCGGTGGTCGCGCACGGCGGGGTCTTCGCCGGCTCGGGCGTCGACATCGGCACGCGCGCCCTGCTCGCGCACCTCGGCGAGGTGGCCGACGCCGCAGACGTCGACGAGGTGATCGACCTGGCGTGCGGCACCGGGGTGGTCGCGGCATGGTTGGCCGAGCGGATGCCGCGAGCGCACGTGCGCGCCCTCGACCAGTCCGCTGCGGCCGTCGCCTCGGCCCGTGCGACCGCGGAGGCGAACGGCGTCGCGGACCGCGTCACCGCCGAGCGTGCCGACGGACTCGAGTCCGTGCCCGACGCGACCACGCGCCTGGTCGCGCTGAACCCGCCCTTCCATTCGGGAGCCGCGGTGACGACCGCACTCGCCGAGCGCCTCTTCGCCGACGCGGGGCGCGCGCTCGCGCCCGGCGGCACGCTCGTCGCCGTCTGGAACTCGCACCTGCGCTACCGACCCGCGCTCGAGCGCCTCGTCGGGCCCACCCGCCAGCTCGGCCGCACCCCGAAGTTCACCGTCACGGCGTCGACTCGTCGCTGAACGCCCCTATCGGCGCGGGGCGGGTCATGCCTACAGTGGGGCATGACCGTGACGCTTCGGGGGTTGCAGACGGCCGTCCCGCCCACTGTGCTCATCCAAGACCAGGTGCGAGACGTCTTCAAGGAGCAGCCCGGACTCAACCGGCTCGCCCAGCGCATCGTCTCGACGTCATTCGACGTGTCGGGCATCGAGACCCGCCACACGGCGATCGCCGAGCTGACGACCGAGGCCCGGCCCGAGACGCCCGAGTTCTTCGACGTCGAGTCGGGCGAGCTGCTCCTGCCGGGCACCAAGGCGCGCAACGAGCTGTACGCGGAGCAGGCGACGATCCTCTACGTCGAGGCGGCGCGACGTGCGATCGCGGCGACGCCGGGGCTCGAGGCATCCGACATCACCCACATCGTGACCGTCTCGTGCACCGGCTTCTACCAGCCCGGGCCCGACTACATGATCGTGCGCGAGCTCGGGCTGCGGCCGTCGGTCGCGCGCACCCACCTCGGATTCATGGGGTGCTACGCGTCGATGCCGGCGCTGCGCACCGCGAAGCAGTTCTGCGAGGCCGACCCCGACGCCGTCGTGCTGGTCGTGAGCGTCGAGCTCTGCACGCTGCACCTGCGGTCGTCGACCGACCCGGACACCATCGTGGCGTGCTCGCTGTTCGCCGACGGCGCGGGCGCGGGGCTCGTCACCCAGCGCCCGCTCGAGCCGGGTGAGCGGGCGTTCGACCTCGACCGGTTCGAGACCGTGATCACGCCGGTCGGCGAGGGCGACATGGCGTGGAAGATCGGCGACCACGGCTTCGAGATGGTGCTGTCGACGTACGTGCCGAACATCATCGACGACCACATCGTGGGCGCGCTCGAGCCGCTGTTCGCCGACGACGAGGAGCTGGCCCGCGCGCTCGCCGCGTCGACGGCCGGCGAGTCCATCACGCACTGGGCGATCCATCCCGGTGGGCGCAGCATCCTCGACAAGGTCGAGGCGAAGCTCGAGCTCGATGCGTCGCAGCTCGTGCCGGCGCGCGAGACGCTGCGCGACTTCGGCAACATGTCGAGCGCGACCGTCTTGTTCGTGCTGCGGAACATCCTCGACGGGGCATCCGCTGCCGACGGCGACCGGGTCGCCGCGATGGCGTTCGGTCCGGGCCTCACCGTCGAGACCGCGCTGATGACGGTGCGCGAGGGGTGATCGGCCTCCCCGACCTCAGATCCAGGGCGACGGATGCCTCGGAGCGCATGGATGCCCCGGACTGCGATCCGGTCGCGCTCGAGCGCACCTACGGGCGGTTCCACCTGGTCAACGCCGTGGTGTCGGGGTGGCGCTGGATCTACCGGGCCAGGGTGCGGCCGCAGCTGCGCGCGGATCGCGTGACGACGCTGCTCGACATCGGCACGGGCGGGGGCGACGTGCCGCGCGCGCTGCTGCGCTGGGCGCGGCGCGATGGGCTGGCGCTCGCGGTGACGGCGATCGACCCGGACGTGCGGGCGATCCGCTGGGGGCTGCGACAGCCGGCGGTGCCCGGGCTCGCCCTGCGTCGCGCGCACAGCTCCGACCTCGTGCGCGTCGGCGAGCGGTACGACCTGGTGGTCTCGAACCACGTGCTGCATCACCTCTCCGGCGCCGAGCTGGGTGCGCTGCTCGCCGACTCCGAGCGCCTGCTGCGGCCGGGCGGGCTCGCGCTGCATGCCGACATCGCGCGATCGCGGTGGGGATATGCCGGATTCGGCATCGGCACGGCGCCGTTCCAGCCCAACCTCCTCGCCGGGTCGTACATCCGCGAGGACGGGCTGACGTCGATCCGCCGCAGTCATACCGTGGCGGAGCTCGCGGCGGCGCTGCCCGACGGCTGGCGGGTGCGGGCGGCCGTGCCGTCGCGGCTGGAGGTGTGGTGGGAGCGGGACTGACCCCGGGGGGCGAGACCGGGCACGTGCCGGGTTCGGTCCCGGTTCCGGATGCGTCGTCGGTGCCCGGTTCGGAGGACACGGCGACGCTCGACGTCGCGATCGTCGGCGGTGGTCCGGTGGGCCTGCTGCTCGCCTGCCTGCTCGCACAGCGTGGTGTGGCGGTGGACGTGTTCGAGCAGCGCGCGGCGCCGGCGCCGCTGTCGCGTGCGATCGGCGTGCACCCGCCCGGTCTGCGCGCGCTCGACGCGGTGGGTGTCGGCGACGCGGCCCGGGCGGCGGGGGTGGCGATCCGCGACGGGCGGGTCGCGTGCCGCGGCCGGGTGCTCGGCGCGCTCGACTTCGACGAGGCCGACCCCGACCTGCCGTACGTGCTCGCGCTGCCGCAGGCCGACACCGAGCGCCTGCTCGCCGAGCGGCTCGCGGAGCTGCGGCCGGGGGCGCTGCATCGCGGGGTGCGGGTCTCGACGATCCGGCAGTTCGACGGTCGCGTGGAGTTCGCGGTCGACGGCGACGGAGCGGATGCCGCGGACGGGCGCCCGGTCGCGCACTCGGCGCGCTACCTGGTCGGCGCCGACGGCGTGCGCAGCGGCGTGCGCGCCGAGGCGGGAATCGCGTGGCGCGCCCACCGCGGGCGGGCGGACTACGTGATGGGCGACGTGCCCGACCGCACGGATGCCCCGGGCTCGGCGCTGCTGCACTTCGAACCGGGCGGCGTGGTCGAGTCGTTCCCGCTCCCGGGCGGGATGCGCCGCTGGGTGGCGATGACCGCGTGGGGCACGCGCGGCGCGGGCGACGGTCGGCCCGGGGCATCCGCAGCGCTCATCGGCATCGTCGCCGAGCGCACGGGCGACGACCTCGGCGCCGAGGTGCCCGACGCCCGCGCCTTCACCGCGCGCCAGCACCTCGCCGACCGGTTCGTCGCGGGCCGCGTGGTGCTCGTGGGCGACGCGGCGCACGAGGTGAGCCCGATCGGCGGGCAGGGCATGAACCTCGGCTGGCTCGACGCGTTGCACCTCGACCGCGCGCTCGCGGCGTGCCTCGACGGTGCGAGCGCCGTCCATCGTGGACCGCTCGACGGATACGACCGCACGCGCGGCCGGGCCGCCCGACGCGCCATCGGCCAGGCCGCGTTCAACATGTCCATGGGCGCTCCGGCCCACGGCCTCCGCCTCGCCGCGCGCAACGCGGCCGTGCGCCTCCTCGCCGTGGGCCCGGCACGCCGGCGCCTCGCCCGCGCCTTCACGATGCGCGGCCTCTGAGCTGCCCCCCGCGCCGTCGCAGCGCGTTCGGCCCGTCGAAATCACGCGGGCACGTGGTGGAACACGGGCCGGTGCGACTTCGACGGGCCGCCGCGATTCGCTGGGGGCGATTCGAGGCGAGCAATCCGTTGCGTGTGCATCAGGCCGTGACCGGGGCGGGCGATTCGTGCGACGCTGGAAGCATGGCGCAGACGATCGAGCGACCCGACGTGCGGGAGACGACGGACGAGGCATCCGTCACCGCCGTGCCGTGGGTCACGATCGTCTGGGACGACCCGGTCAACCTCATGACCTACGTCGCCTACGTGTTCCGCAGCTACTTCGGGTTCCCGCGGCACGAGGCCGAGCAACTCATGCTGCGCGTGCACAACGAGGGGCGCGCGGTGGTCGCGACCGGCGACCGCGAGACCATGGAGCGGCACGTCGCCGCGATGCACGGCTACGGCCTGCAGGCCACGCTGCGGAAGGCCGACGAATGATCGTCTCGGCCGCGCAGGACCTCGGCGGGGTGCGCATCGTGCTCGAGAGCGAGGAGGCGATGCTGCTGGCCGAGTTCGCCGGGCAGGTCGTCACGGTGCTCGAGCAGGACGCGCACACCGACCCGGCGCTCGACCGGCTGTTCCCCGACGCGTACGTCGACGACGCCGCCGCGTCCGACGAGTTCCGCCGCTACACCCGGGAGGACCTCGCGCAGTCCAAGCGCGACGCCGCCGCCGCCGTGCGCGACGCGACGAGCACCGAGGAGGACCGGGGCATCGTCGACATCGAGCTCGACCAGGCCGCGTCGTGGGGCTGGCTCACGTTCCTCACCGACCTGCGGCTGATCCTCGCCGAGCGCACCGGCATCCTCGCCGACGAGCCCGACGACGACCCCGTGACCGAGCCGATCACCGAGCGCGACGGCTACATGCGCGCCGCGTACGAGTGGGTCGGGTTCGTGCAGGGGTCGATGCTCGAGGTGCTCGATCCGACGAACGAGCGCTGACCCTCAGGCGCCCGGCCGGAACCCGCGCAGTCGCAGGCTGTTGCCGACGACGAACACGCTCGACGCGGCCATCGCCGCGCCCGCGACGAGCGGGTTCAGCAGGCCGAGCATCGCGATCGGGATCGCCGCCGCGTTGTACGCGAACGCCCAGAACAGGTTGCCGCGGATGATGCCGAGCGTGCGGCGCGACAGCCGCACGGCGTCGGCGACGACCCGCAGGTCGCCCGACACGACGGTGAGGTCGGAGGCCGCCATGGCCGCATCCGTGCCCTGCCCCATGGCGATGCCGAGGTCGGATGCCGCGAGCGCGGCCTGGTCGTTGACGCCGTCGCCGACCATCGCGACCGTGCGGCCGGCCGCCTGCAGCTCGCGCACGACGGCGAGCTTGCCCGCTGGGGTGACCCCGGCGTGCACGTCGTCGATGTCGAGTGCGCGCGCGACCGCACCCGCGGCCCCCGCGTTGTCGCCCGTGAGCAGCACGGGCGAGAGCCCGAGGTCGCGGAATCGCTGCACGGCGTCGCGCGCGCTCGGCTTCAGCGTGTCGGCGACCGCGATGATGCCGCGCGCACGGCCGTCCCACGCCACCGCGACGACGGTCGCGCCGTCGGCCTCGGCGCGGCGCGCCCGTTCGGCGAGGTCGTCGGGCAGCTCGATCGCCCACGCCTCGGCGAGCCACGCGGCGCGGCCGACGGTCGTGAGCCGCTCGCCGACGACGGCCTGCACGCCGAGGCCCGCATGGGCGAGGAACTGCTCGGCCCGTTCGGTGCGCGGGACGGCCTCGACCACGGCGCGGGCGATCGGATGCTCCGAGCCGGCCTCCGCGGCGGCCGCGAGCCTGAGTACGTCGTCGGCGTCCTCGCCGGCTGCGGGGCGCACGTGTTGCACCCGCATCCGACCCGTGGTCACCGTGCCGGTCTTGTCGAGCACGATGGTGTCGACGGTGCGGGTCTGCTCGAGCACCTGCGGCCCGCGGATGAGGATGCCGAGCTGCGCGCCGCGCCCGGTGCCGACGAGCAGCGCGGTGGGGGTGGCGAGTCCGAGGGCGCACGGGCAGGCGATGATGAGCGTCGCGACGGCCGCGCCGAACGCCTGTTCGGGGGTGCCGCCGACGAGTGCCCAGCCGGCCAGGGCGACGAATGCGAGCCCGATCACGACCGGCACGAACACCGTCGAGATGCGGTCGGCGAGGCGCTGCACGGGCGCCTTGCCGGTCTGCGCCTCCTCGAGCAGGCGGCCGAGCCGCGCGAGCTCGGTGTCGGCGCCGACGCGCGTGATCTCGACGACGAGCACGCCGCCCGCGTTGAGCGTGGCGCCCGTGACGCGGTCGCCCGGGCCGACCTCGACGGGCACCGACTCGCCCGTGAGCATGCTGCGGTCGACGGCGGATGCCCCCTCGACGACGAGTCCGTCGGAGGCGATCTTCTCGCCGGGGCGCACCAGCACGCGGTCGCCCGGCACGAGGTCGCGCACGGGCACGCGTCGCTCGGCGCCGTCGACGAGCAGCGTGGCATCCGTCGCCCCGAGCTCGAGCAGCGCGCGCAGTGCGGCACCGGAGGCGCGCTTCGCGCGGGCCTCGATGTACCGGCCCGCCAGCAGGAACACCGTGACCGCCGCCGCGACCTCGAGGTAGAGCTCGTCGTGGCCGCCCGGCGCCGGACCGATGAGCCGGAACGTCATGTGCATGCCCGGCGCGCCCGCGTCGCCGAGGAAGAGGGCGTAGAGCGACCAGCCGAACGCGGCCAGCACGCCCATGCTGATGAGCGTGTCCATGGTGACGGCGCCGTGCCGGGCGTTGACGGCGGCGGCGCGGTGGAACGGCCAGGCGCCCCAGGTCGCGACGGGAATCGTCAGCGCGAGGGCGACCCACTGCCAGGAGGTGAACTGCAGGGCGGGCACCATCGACAGCACGACGACGGGTGCGGCCAGGGCTGCGCTGGCGATGAGGCGTCGGCGGAGCGGCCCGAGCTCATCGGCGGACTCGCCGGGCTCGGGCTCCGGTTCGGGCACGCTCGCGCCGTAGCCGGCCGCCGCGACGACCTCGACCAGCGCGTCGGGGCCGAGGCCGGCCGGCGCGCGCACATGCGCCTTCTCGGTCGCGTAGTTGACGGATGCCTCGACGCCCGGGAGCTTCCCGAGCTTGCGCTCGATGCGCATCGCGCACGACGCGCAGGTCATGCCCGTGATGTCGAGCTCGAGGTCGACGAGGGCCGGGCCGGAGCCCGGGGTGGAGGCGGTGGTGCTCATGTGAGAGGGGTGCCCGGCGGACGCGGGGGCGGCGCTCAGGCGCCGGTCGCGAGCCGGTAGCCGGCGTCCTCGACGGCGGCGCGCACGTCGTGCGCGGCGAGGGGTGCCGACGACGCGACCGTGACGCGCGAGGCGCCCTCGGGGCGCAGGTCGACGGACACCTGCTCGACGCCGGCGATCTCCGAGAGCTCCTCGGTGACGCTCGACACGCAGTGCCCGCAGGTCATGCCCTCGACGAGGAACTCGGCGGTCGCGATGCCGCCCGCGCTCGCGCCTGCCGACGCGCCGGCGCCGTGCCCGCAGGCGCAGCCGCCGCCACCGCAGCAGCCGCCACCGGAGGACGCGTCGGCGGAGACGAGGGGGAGTTCGGTGCGGGTGGTCTCGGTCATGGCTTCCTTCCGGATCGCGGTGCGGACGCGCACCACTATACCCCAGTAGGGTATCCGCAACGGTCCATCGATCAGACCGGCCGAGGCATCCGAGCCGTCAGCCCTCGCCGAGCGTGCGCACCTTGATCGACTCGTACTCCTCGGGGGTGAGGGTGCCCGCGTCGAGCATCGACTTCGCCTTGGCGATCTCGTCCGACGGCGAGGGCGGTGCGGCCACGTGCGGCGAGTACTCCGCCTGACGCGGCGCGGTCGCCCGTCGTGCGGCGGCCCGGCGCTCGGCCATGCCGTGGCCGCGCGCGATCACGTAGACCAGTCCCGTGAGGAACGGCACGAACACGAGGAAGACCATCCACACGGCCTTCCACCACCCGTTCAGCGAGTGGTCGCTGAAGAGGTCGCCCAGCACCGCCACCAGCACGAACAGGTACGCGACGAACACGAACGCCGCCAGGAGGAAGCTCACCAGCGCCCAGAATCCGTAGTCCACGTGCATTCCTCCATCGGTCGACGTGCTCCACAACCTACCCTCCGGGGGCGGGCGGGCGGTAGGGCGCCGTGCGCCGGGGTCGACAGGTCGTCGCGGCCGCGCCACGATGGAACCACCGTCGGCACCGGGTCGGCGCGAGACGGGAGCCCGCCGTGGCCGCAGTGATCGGAGCCATCCTGCCGCTCGCCGTCGGCATCGCGATCAGTCCGATCCCGATCGTCGCGGCGATCCTCATGCTGCTCTCGCCGAAGGCGAAGGGCGCGAGCGTCGGCTTCCTCGTCGGCTGGATCGTCGGCATCGCCCTCGCGACGACCGTCTTCACGCTGCTCTCCGCCGCACTGCCCGAGGGTGATGCGGATGCCTCGCGGCCGGTCACCGCCATCGTGCAGATCGTGCTCGCAGTGGCGTTGCTGCTGCTCGCACTGCGGCAGTGGCGCGGCCGCCCGGCCGAGGGCGAGGAGCCCGACCTGCCGAAGTGGATGGGCGCCATCGACCAGATGAACGCGGGCCGCGCCATCGGGCTCGGCGTGCTGCTGTCGGCGGTCAACCCGAAGAACCTGCTGCTCGCAGCCGGCGGCGGCATCGAGATCGGCGGCGCGGGCCTCGACGTCGGCTCGGTCGTCCTGAGCATCGTGGTCTTCACCGTCATCGCGGGGTGCTCGGTCGCGGTGCCGGTGGTCGCCTACCTGGTCGCATCCGATGCCATGACGGCGCCGCTCGGGCGCCTGCGCGAGTGGCTCGTGCAGCACAACGCGTCGATCATGGCGGTGCTGCTGCTCGTGCTCGCGGTCGTGCTGCTCGGCAAGGGGCTGGGCAACTTCTAGCCGGTCGCGGGCCGGACGCGGGCGGCACGCGGCGGTTCGCTATCGTCGATCCATGGTTGCCGCAGCGGGGAGCGCCCGCCCCGAACCCGCCCCCGTGCGCTCGACGAGCCCGATCCTCGTCGCGGCCGCCGCCGTCGTCGTGCTGGCGGGGGTCTCGTTCGCGCGCGAGATCGCCGCGCCCCTCGCGCTCGCCGCGGTGATCGTGATCATCGTGCACCCGATCCGCCGCCCGCTCGAGCGACGCGGCTGGTCGCGCTGGGCCGCCACGACGGTCGTCATCGTGGTCGCCTACCTGATCCTCGCGGCGCTCGCGGCCATGCTCGCCTTCGCGGGCATCCGCTTCGGGGCGCTCGTGGTCGACTACTTCTCGGAGCTGAGCGACACCACGCAGGACGTGATCACGTGGCTGTCGTCGCTCGGGCTCGAGGAGCAGGCGGCCGACACCGTGGCATCCGTGCTCGACCCGTCGTTCCTCTTCGGCGTCGCCGAGACCGTCTCGGGCTGGGTGCTCGGCATCCTGACGGCGTTCTTCTTCGTGCTCGCGTACGTCATCTTCATGGCGGCGGATGCGGCGCACTACCGCGACGCGCACCAGGCGTTCCGCGGCCTGCGCGACGCCACGCTCGACCGGTTCGAGCGGTACGCGTCGAACGTGCGCCGCTACTTCGTGGTGAACGCGAGCTTCGGCGCCGTGGTCGCGATCATCGACGGCATCGCGCTCTGGGCCGTGGGCGTGCCGGCGCCGACGGTGTGGGCGATCCTCGCGTTCGTGACGAACTTCATCCCGAACATCGGGTTCGTGCTGGGGCTCGTGCCGCCCGCGATCCTCGCACTCGTCGTCGGCGGCTGGCCGCTCATGCTCGCGGTCATCGCGATCTACAGCGTCGTGAACGTCGTGCTGCAGGTGCTCGTGCAGCCGAAGTTCGTCGCCGACGCGGTGAGCCTGTCGCTCACGCTGAGCTTCTTCTCGGTCGTGTTCTGGACCTTCGTGATCGGCCCGCTCGGCGCCATCCTCGCGATCCCGCTGACGCTGCTCGCCCGCGCGCTGCTGCTCGAGGGCGACCCGCGCAACGGCTGGGCCAGGTGGCTGTCGGGCGATCGCGACGCGGTCGAGGCGGATGTCGCCGGCGAGCCGCCGCCCGCGGCCGAACCCGAGCCCGCTGCCGGCGTCGACCCGGCGGATGCCCGCCCTGCTGGGGCCGACACGGCGGACGCGACCGTGGCCGACCCCAAGACGGCCGACCCGGAGCGACCGTGAGCGGCCACGAGCGACTGCCGCGCGGCCCGCGCCGGGGCCGGCCCGACCGTCGCGCACTGGAGGAGCTCGGCGACGACGAGCGGCGCGCGATCACCGCGTACCTGAAGGAGCGCGTCTACGCGACCTTCACCGGGCTCGCGATCACCCTCGTGCTGCTCGGCGAGTTCGACCACATCGAGCCCGGCCGTGCGTTCGGCACGCTCGCGCTCGGCGTGCTCGGCATCACCGTCGCCGGCCTGCTCGCCGACATCGTCGCGCACGTCTCGGTGCACGGCGCGCTGCCGAGCAGGCTCGAGTTCCGGCTCGAGCTGCGCATCGCGTCGGGCGCGCTCGGCACCGCGGTGCTGCCCTTGCTGCTGATCGCCGCGGCCTGGCTCGGCTGGCTCGACCTGCACGACGCGCTGCGCATCGACTCGTTCATCTACCTCGCGACGCTCGGACTGATCGGCTACCTCGCGGTGCGCCGGTCGACGCTGAAGCCGTGGGGGAAGCTCGTCGCACTGTCGGTGTTCGTCGTCTTCGGCGGGGTCGTGATCCTCATCCAGATCCTCGCCCACGGCGGCTGACGCCGGCCGCTACTCGGTGGGCGTGAGCACGAACACCGGGATCTGCCGGTCGGTGCGCGTCTGGTAGGCGTCGTAGTCGGGCCACACCTCGGCTGCCCGCGCCCACCACGTCTCGCGCTCGTCGTCGGTGACCTCGCGTGCGGTGTAGTCGCGCTTGACCGCGCCGTCCTGCAGCTCGACCAGCGGGTGCGCCTTGAGGTTCCAGTACCAGACCGGATGCTTCGGGTCGCCGCCCTTCGACGCCACCACCGCGTACTCGCCGGCGTGCTCGACGCGCATCAGTGCGGTCTTGCGCAGCTTGCCGCTCTTCGCGCCCTTCGAGGTGAGCACGATCACGGGCACTCCGCGCAGGGTGCCGGCCTCCTGCCCGTCGGTCGCCTCGTAGGTCTCGGCCTGCGTGCGGGCCCACTCGGCGGTACTGGGTGCGTACTCTCCGGTCAACGGCATCGAAGCGTCCTCCCTCGTCGGTTCACCGGATCCAACCGGGTCCGCGCGGGCTGCATTCCCGGAGGGAGGGGCATCCGCTCGCCTCAGGCACTTCACAGCCTCGCGAGATGCGCCCGCGCGCAAAGTTGAGTAGACTCGACTCAAGTTTAGAACCAGTGAAAGGGAACCCCAGTGGCGAACATGCAGGGCGCGCCGAGCTCGCAGGACGAGCAGCAGTCGGCGCTCGAACAGTTCGGCGTGAACCTGACGGCCATCGCGAAGAGCGGCAAGCTCGACCCGGTGATCGGCCGCGACGCCGAGATCCGCCGGGTCAGCCAGGTGCTGACCCGGCGCACCAAGAACAACCCCGTGCTCATCGGCGAGCCCGGCGTCGGCAAGACCGCCGTCGTCGAGGGCCTCGCGCAGCGCATCGTCGCGGGCGACGTCGCCGACTCGCTCAAGGACAAGGAGCTCGTCTCCCTCGACATCTCCGCGCTCGTCGCCGGCGCGATGTACCGCGGGCAGTTCGAGGAACGCCTGAAGTCGGTGCTCAAGGAGATCGACGAGGCCGAGGGCCGCATCATCACGTTCGTCGACGAGCTGCACCTGCTCATGGGCGCCGGCGGCGGCGAGGGGTCGGTCGCGGCGTCGAACATGCTGAAGCCCATGCTCGCGCGCGGCGAGCTGCGCCTCATCGGCGCGACCACGCTCGACGAGTACCGCGAGTACATCGAGAAGGACGCCGCGCTCGAGCGCCGCTTCCAGCAGGTGTACGTCGGCGAGCCCAGCGTCGAGGACACGGTGGCGATCCTGCGCGGGCTGAAGGGTCGGTACGAGGCGCACCACGGCGTCACGATCACGGATGCCGCGCTGGTCGCGGCCGCATCCCTCTCGAACCGCTACATCTCGGCACGCCAGCTGCCCGACAAGGCCATCGACCTCGTCGACGAGGCCATGAGCCGCCTGAAGATGGAGATCGAGTCGTCGCCCACCGAGATCGACGAGCTCCAGCGCCAGGTCGACCGGCTGAAGCTCGAGGAGCTGGCCCTGAAGAAGGAGAAGGACGACGCGTCGAAGGAGCGGCTCGCGACGCTGCGCGAGACGCTCGCGACCCAGGAGCGCGAGCTGGCGACGCTGCGAGCGCGGTGGGACCGCGAGCGGATGAGCCTCAACCGCGTCGGCGACCTGAAGAAGGCGCTCGACGAGGCGCGCACCGAGCGCGACCTCGCGATGCGCGCCGCCGACTACGCCAAGGCGTCGAAGCTCGAGTACGAGACGATCGCTCGCCTCGAGCGCGACCTGGTCGAGGCCGAGCGCGCCGAGGAGTCGCCCGACGAGCCGCGCATGGTCAACGAGCAGGTCACCGACGAGGACATCGCGGCCGTGATCGCCGCGTGGACCGGCATTCCCGTCGGTCGCCTGCTGCAGGGCGAGACCGAGAAGCTGCTCCAGCTCGAGACCGAGCTCGGCCGTCGCCTCATCGGCCAGAAGACCGCGGTCGCCGCGGTCGCCGACGCCGTGCGCCGCTCGCGCGCCGGCATCAGCGACCCGAACCGCCCGACCGGCTCGTTCCTGTTCCTCGGGCCGACCGGCGTCGGCAAGACCGAGCTCGCCAAGGCGCTCGCCGAGTTCCTCTTCGACGACGAGCACGCCATGGTGCGCATCGACATGTCCGAGTACGGCGAGAAGTTCTCCGTGTCTCGCCTGGTGGGCGCGCCCCCCGGGTACGTCGGCTACGAGCAGGGCGGGCAGCTCACCGAGGCCGTGCGGCGGCGGCCGTACAGCGTGATCCTGCTCGACGAGGTCGAGAAGGCGCATCCCGAGGTGTTCGACGTGCTGCTCCAGGTGCTCGACGACGGCCGCCTGACCGACGGGCAGGGGCGCACGGTCGACTTCCGCAACACGATCCTGATCCTCACCTCGAACCTCGGCTCGCAGTTCCTGGTCGACCCCGCGCGGTCGTGGGAGGACAAGGAGCGCGCGGTGCGCGAGACCGTGCGGCAGGCGTTCAAGCCCGAGTTCGTGAACCGCCTCGACGACATCGTCGTGTTCTCGGCGCTGTCGGAGCAGGAGCTCGGCGAGATCGTGAACCTCTCGGTCGACCGGCTCGAGCGGCGCCTGCACGAGCGGCGCCTGGAGCTCGGCGTCACGCCCGACGCGCGCGCCTGGCTGGCCGAGCGCGGCTACGACCCGATCTACGGGGCGCGTCCGCTGCGTCGCCTCATGCAGCACGAGATCGACGACCGCCTGGCGCGGGCGCTGCTCTCGGGCGAGGTGCGCGACGGCGACTCCGTGCGGGTCGAGCTGGCCGACGACGGCGAGGGGCTCGTGGTGGTGCGGGCCGAGGCGGCCGAGCCCGCGGCTTAGGTCGATCGACGGAGGTAAGGGTCCGCCTCAGGGCGTCCGGCCTCTTCCCAAGCGCCGTTCAGGTTCGCTATCGTCGGCCCTGTCAGGGGCGTCGAACGAGGGGAATCGCCATGTCCGAGACAGGGACCAGCACGATCGCACTCAGCGGCGGACAGACCACCGCCGTCAAGATCTTCGGATGGCTCGGGGTGGTGGGCGGCGCGCTGCTCATCATCGTGGGCATCGTCGCGTGGGTCGCGGTGTCGAACCAGCTCCGCGCCGAGAACATCATCGTGCCCGACGACGCCATGGCGTTCCAGGGCCAGCAGGTCGCCGGGCCGCTCACCGCGTTCGTGCAGGCCGACATCATCAACCACCACGCGCTCAGCGCGAGCGGCGGCGCGACCTACGCCGAGCTCGACCAGGAGGACCCGGTGCGCGCGACCATGATGAACGCGTCGTTCCTGCGGGCGTCGCTGTTCACGTCGGTCGTGTCGTTCGGCGTCGCGCTGTTCGCCGCCGGCGTCGGCGTGATGTTCATCCTCTTCGGCAGCGCGTTGCTGATGCTCGCGCCGTCGCGCAAGACCGCCGCGGCGTGACGAGCGGATGCCCCGCCGGGGCGGTACGCCCTCGCTGAGCGCGGCCGGCCCCGGGGCATCCGATCAGTCGCGGTGCAGCACGATCTCGTCGAGCGGCATGCGCCGGCGCGGGGCGACCTCACGCTCGCGCAGCCGCTCGGGCAGCGCGTCGGGGCTCGCGAGCACGCCGATCGCGATGATCGACACCGGTTCGAACCGCTCGTCGAGGCCGAACGCGCGGCGCACGGCGTCGCGGTCGAACCCGCCCATCTGGTGCGTGTGCAGCCCGTCGTGGTGCGCCTGCGCGGCGAGGTAGGCGACCGACTGGCCGAGGTCGTAGTGGCCCCAGGGCCGCGGGGTGCCGTCGAGGTCGGCGGTCTCGGCGACGTTCACGACGAGCGCGGCCGCCTTGTCGGCCCAGACGCGGTTGCCGTCCGCGAGCGCGGCGTGGATCTGGTCGAACGTTCGGGTGCCGCGCCGGCCCACGATGAACCGCCAGGGCTGCGAGTTGCTGGCCGAGGGCGCCCAGCGGGCCGCCTCGAGTGCGGCGTCGAGCGCGTGCGCGCCGATGGTCGCGTCGGCGTCGAATGAGCGCGGGCTCCAGCGCTCGGCGAGCACGTCGAGCAGGGGTGCGTCGGTCGTCGCGGTGCGGGTGTGCGCAGTCGTGTCGGTCATGGGGGCCCTCCGGGTGGTGCTGGTGCGGGATGCGCACTGCAGCGTCGGAGCGCACGTGGAGCCCGAACGCGCGCGGAGGGCGCGCTATTCCATGCCGATGCATGGGGTTTCGCGTCAGGCGGGGAGCCACTCCGCGGCCGAGACGGCGAGCACGGCGGCGACCGAGCCGGCGATGAGCACGCCCAGCAGGGCGGAGAGCGTGCGCACCCGGGTGCGCGCGCGCTCGACGGTCGTGCGCACGACGAGCATGGCGGCGAACACCGCGACCACGCCGATGATGGCGGTGGTGGCGATCACGGGCTGGAGCGTGCCGAGCAGCACCAGCAGCACCACGACAAAGGCCGACACCAGTGCCGCGGCGACGATGAGCCGGCGCCCCTCGGGGCCGACCGTGCGGGCCCCGTCCTCTCGCGGGTCGACTCGTCCGCGATCCCCCTCGCGTGCGTCCACCAGTGCGATTCCCGTCGTCATGCGTTGCTCCCCCTCGGCCCCCGGATCCGGATCACCGGGGAACCGTCGCCGGGAGACCCCGGGCGACGGTTCGTCCCATCTTCACCGCGGGTCGGATGCCTCGCGCCAGTGCCAGCACGGAGAGCACGTCCGCTCTCAGGAACCTCGCAGCACGGCGCGCGGACGGGTGGCGCGCTGCGCCCCGTCCCGGTGGGACGAACGGCGGCGTGACGGTGCGGCAGATGCCGCCGCTCAGGTGCGCGTGAGCTCCGCGCGGATCGCGGCCACGAATGCGTCGACGTCGTCGGCAAGGGTGTCGAACGCGCACATCCAGCGCACCTCGCCGCGGGCGGCGTCCCAGTCGTAGAACCGGAACACGTCGCGCAGCCGGTCGGCGACGCCCGTCGGCAGCGTGGCGAAGACGGCGTTCGACTGGGTCGGCTGGCTGAAGCCGAGGCCGGGCAGCTCGCCGGACGCGACGCCCGCCTCGAGGGCGGCCCGCAGGCGGGCCGCCATGGTGTTCGAGTGGCGCGCGTTGCGCAGCCAGAGGTCGCCCTCGAGCAGTGCGATGAGCTGCGCCGAGACGAAGCGCATCTTCGAGGTCAGCTGCATGTTGAGCTTGCGCAGGTAGCGGATCGAGTCGGGCCCGGTCGTGCCGGCGAGCTCGAGCGCGTCGTCGGAGAGCACCACGACGGCTTCGCCGTAGAGCAGGCCGTTCTTCGTGCCGCCGAAGCTCAGCACGTCGACGCCGGCGTCGGTCGTGAAGTCGCGCAGCGGCACGTCGAGCGTCGCCGCGGCGTTGGCGATGCGCGCGCCGTCCATGTGCAGCTTCATGCCGCGTTCGTGCACGTGGTCGGCGATCGCGCGCACCTCGTCGACGGTGTACGCGGTGCCGAGCTCGGTGGTCTGCGTGATCGACACGACCAGCGGCTGGGCGCGGTGCTCGTCGCCCCAGCCCCACGCCTCGCGGTCGATGAGCTCCGGGGTCAGCTTGCCGTCGGGCGTCGGCACCGGCAGCAGCTTCAGGCCCGCCACGCGCTCGGGCGCACCGCCCTCGTCGGTGTGGATGTGCGCCGTGCTCGTGCAGACGACGGCGCCCCAGCGGGGCAGCATCGCCTGCAGGGCCGTGACGTTCGCGCCCGTGCCGTTGAACACGGGGAACGCGTGCACGCCCTCGCCGAAGTGCTGGGCGAACACCTCCTGCAGGCGGGTCGTGTAGACGTCCTCTCCGTAGGCGATCTGGTGGCCGTCGTTGGCGTTCGCGATGGCCTGGAGCACCTCGGGGTGCACGCCGGAGTAGTTGTCGGAGGCGAAGCCGCGCAGGGCGGGGTCGTGCAGTCGTGCGGTCACCCGTCCATCCTCGCACCCGGCGGCGCGCCGGTCGCGCCGGTGGGCGGCGGAGCAGCGCTCAGGCGCTGTCGCGCACGACCAGTTCGGTGGGCAGCGTGATCGGTTCGCGCGGTGCGCCGCCGATGACGTCGAGCAGCATGTCGACCATCTCCGAGCTGATGCGGTCCCACGGCTGGCGCATGGTCGTGAGCGGTGGGCGGTGCGTGGCTGCGGGTCCCGAGTCGTCGAAGCCGGCGACGGCGACGTCCTCCGGCACCCGGAGACCGGCGCTGCGCAGCGCACGGATCGCGCCCACAGCCATGAGGTCGGATGCGGCGAAGACGGCGTCGAACTCGCGCGTGCGCGCGAGCAGGCGCTCCATCGCGGCGGTGCCGGGCTCGATGCCGTACTCGCCCTCCTCGACGAGTTCGGGGTCGAAGTCGTCGCCCATCTCCTCCTGGAAGCCGAGGAGCCGGTACTTCCCGCCCGGAGTGTCGTGGGGGCCGGCGATCATCGCGATGCGCCGGTGGCCCCGGCCGCGCAGGTAGCGGGTCATCTCGCGGGCCGAGCCCGACTCGTCGACCGAGACCGTCGGGGCCTGGGCGGCGTGTCCGAGCGGAACACCACAGGCGACGAGCGGCACCTCGGCGTCCACGAGCGAGTCGTAGAGCGGATCGGCCTCGTGCGACGAGATGAGGAGCACCCCGTCGACGTGGCCCGACTTGACGTAGTCGGCGACGCGACTGCGTTCCTCCGGCGTGCTCGCGACGAGGAGCACAAGGGTCATGGATCGCCGCGAGAGTGCAGCAGCGGCCCCGCGCAGCAGGAGCGAGAAGGTGGGATCGTCGAAGAGCAGGTTCTGCGGTTCGGTGAGCAGGAAGGCCACCGAGTCGGCGCGCCCCCGCGCGAGGCTGCGCGCCGCGTGGCTGGCCGTGTACCCGGTGGTGCGGATCGCCTCCTCGACGGCGACGCGCGCCTCGGGCGAGACCCAGTGCCCGCCGTTGATGACGCGTGAGACGGTTCCGCGCGAGACGCCGGCCACCGCCGCGACCTCGCGGATGGTGGGCTTGCGCCGAGCGGTCGTCGTGTCATCCACGCCCGTGATCGTACCGCGTCGGCGGCGAGCTGTGACCGGTCACGGTTGGATAACGGTCGGGACGCGCGGACTTGCCGGGCGGGCGATGCTGGGGTAGAACTGTGACCGGTCACAGTCGCAAGTCGACGTGACGGGATCGAATCAGCACCGCACCACCGCACCACCCACGACCCGACGGAGCGTCATGACGCAGCACCACCCCTGGCCCGAGCTTCGGGGAATCGCCTACGGCGGCGATTACAACCCCGAGCAGTGGGGGCGCGACGTGTGGCGCGAGGACGTCGCGCTCATGCGCGAGGCCGGCGTCGACCTCGTGAGCGTCGGCATCTTCTCGTGGGCCCTCATCGAGCTCCGCGAGGGCGAGTTCGACTTCGACTGGCTCGACGAGCTCCTCGACCTCCTGCACGCCAACGGGGTCTCGGTCGACCTCGGCACCCCGACCGCATCCCCGCCCGCGTGGTTCTTCGCCGACCACCCGGACGCGCGCGTCATCACCGCCGACGGCACCGTGATGGGCTTCGGTTCGCGCGGCATGGCGTCCCACTCGTCGACCGCCTACCGCGAAGCGATCGTGCGCATCGCGGGTGCCCTCGCCGAGCGCTACGCCGATCACCCCGCGGTCGTGATGTGGCACGTGCACAACGAGTACGGCGTGCCCGTGGGCGAGGACTTCTCGCCGCAGTCGGTCGCCGCCTTCCGGGAGTGGCTGCGCGAGCGCTACGGCGACCTCGACGGGCTGAACCGCGCGTGGGGCACGGCCTTCTGGGGGCAGCACTACACCGATTGGGCCCACGTGGGTGCGCCGGCGGCGGCCCCCTCGGTGGTCAACCCCGCCCAGCGGCTCGACTTCCACCGGTTCACCGACCACCAGCTCCTGCAGTGCTTCATCGCCGAGCGCGACGCGATCCGCGCCCACGCGGCGCAGCCCATCACCACGAACTTCATGGCCAACCAGAGCTGGACCACCGACCTCTGGACCTGGGCGCGCGAGGTCGACATCGTCGCCGACGACCACTACCTGTGGGCCGCCGACCCCGAGGGCGAGATCGGCCTGGCGATCGCCGCCGACCTCTCCCGCTCGGTGGGCGGCGGTGCCCCGTGGATCCTCATGGAGCACTCCACGTCGGCCGTGAACTGGCAGCCCCGCAACATCGCGAAGCGACCGGGCGAGATGGCGCGCAACTCGCTCACCCACCTGGGTCGCGGCGCCGACGCGATCCTGTTCTTCCAGTGGCGCGCCTCGCGCTCGGGCGCCGAGAAGTTCCACTCGGCGATGATCCCCCACGCCGGCACCGGTTCGCGGGTCTGGCGCGAGGTCGTCGAGCTCGGCGCGATGCTCGACCGGCTCGACGAGGTGCAGGGCTCGCGCGTGCTCGCCGACGTCGCGATCCTCTGGGACTTCGAGTCGTTCTGGGCGCAGGACCTCGAGTGGCGGCCCTCGGTCGAGCTCGACCACAGGGAGCGCATCCGGGCGTTCTACGAGCCGCTCTGGCGGGCGGGCATCACCATCGACTTCGCCCACCCCGGCCAGGACCTCTCGGCGTACAAGCTCGTAATCGCCCCGGCCCAGTACCTGCTCAGCACGGCGGATGCCGCGAACCTCACGCGCTACGTCGAGGCCGGCGGCACCCTGCTCGTGTCGTTCTTCTCGGCGATCGTCGACGAGCACGACGCCGTGCACGCGGGCGGGTTCGGCGCGCCGCTCGAGCCGGCGCTCGGCGTACGGGTCGAGGAGTTCCTGCCCCTTCGCGAGGGCGACGGAGTTACCCTTGAATGGCCGGGCGAGAACGGACTCGCCGCGGACGCCTGGACGGAGGATCTCGTCATGAGCGGCGCCGAGGCCATCGCGACGTACGTGGATGGTCCCGGCGCGGGCAGGCCCGCGGTGACCCGCAACCGGCACGGCGCCGGGACGGGCTGGTACGTCTCGACCCGACTCCACGGCGACGCCCTCGACGTGCTGCTCGGAGCGGTCTACGCGGATGCCGGCATCGAGCCGCCCGCACTCCCCGACGGCGTCGAGGCGATCACCCGTCGAGGCGACGACGCCGACTACCTGGTGCTCGTCAACCATCGGGAGGATGCGGCCGAGCTCGCGGCATCCGGAACCGAACTGCTCACCGGCGCCGATGCGCCGGGCACCCTGCGTGTGCCGGGCGGCGGCGTCGCCGTCGTCCGCACCGACCGCGGTCGCGAGGGGGGTGATCGCCCCGACTCGTGACCCGCGGGACACCCGCACGACCTTCGCGCCGCGGCATCCGCCCGACGCACCACCACCCGGTCGCAACGCCGCGATTCACAGAGGCACGCGGCGCCGGCCAACTCTGAAGGGAAAGAGGAATGCGAAAGCACATCGGAATGAGCGCACTCGCGCTCGCATCGGTCGCAGTGCTCGCCGGTTGCGCCGGCGGCGGCGACACGAGCGACGAGGCGAGCGAGCCGGTCGACGCCAGCGGCGTCGAGCTCACGGTCTGGGTCGACGAGAACCGCGAGCCCGCGGTCGAGGCCGCAGCAGCGACGTTCGAGGAGGAGACGGGCGCGACCGTCACGCTCGTCCAGAAGAACTTCGAGGACATCCGCAACGACTTCATCACGCAGGTCCCGACCGGCGAGGGCCCCGACATCACGATCGGCGCCCACGACTGGCTGGGTGCGCTCGTGAGCGCGGGTGTCGTGAACACGATCGACCTCGGCGACAAGACCGGCGAGTTCGAGCAGGTCGCGCTGGACGCCATGACCTACGACGGCCAGCTCTACGCGCTGCCCTACTCGCTCGAGGCGATCGCGCTGATCCAGAACGTCGACCTCGTCGGCGAGGAGGCGCCCGCGACCTGGGACGAGATGATCCAGAACGGCATCGACTCGGGTGCCGAGCGTCCGTTCGTGATCAACACGGCCGGCCAGACCGGTGACGGCTACACGATGTACCCGTTCCAGACGTCGTTCGATGCACCCGTCTTCGTGCAGGACTCCTCGGGCTCGTACACCAACGAGGTCGGCATGGGCGGCGCCAGCGGCGAGGCGTTCGCGGAGTGGCTCGCAGCGAACGGCGAGGACGGCACGGGCTACATCTCGACGACCGTCGACTACGCGATCAACAACGAGCTCTTCAACAGCGGCGAGGCCGCGTACACGGTGCAGGGCCCGTGGGCGATCGGCGAGTACCCCGACGTCAATGTCGCGGTCAACCCGGTTCCGCCGGCCGGTGACGGCACCGCGGCGCCGTTCGTCGGCGTGCAGGGCTTCTACCTCAGCTCGCAGAGCGAGAACGCCCTCATCGCGCAGGAGTTCCTCGTGAACTACATCGCGACCGAGGACGCGCAGCGTGCGCTCTACGAGGCCGACCCGCGCATCCCCGCGTGGAGCACGGTCGCCGAGGAGGTCGCGTCCGACCCGATCATCGCCGGGTTCCTCGCGTCCTCGCAGAACGGCGTGCCGATGCCGAGCATCCCCGAGATGGGCTCCGTCTGGGACTTCTGGAACGCCGCACAGGCCCAGATCATCGCCGGTGCCGACCCCGTGCCGACCTGGGACACCATGGTCAGCGACCTCGAGGCCGAGCTCGGCGGCTGAGCCGACCGCCGTGGGGTGGGCGCGCCTGCCCACCCCATGGCACCGCTCGCAAGATACTCGCAATAACATCCGTCGACGAAGGAGCACGATGTCGGTCCAGCACGATGAGGCGCAGGACCTCGAGACCACCTCGGGTCCGCCGTCGACCTCCCGCAGGGGCGGCCCCTCCGCGGAGTCGCACTCGCGGGGCTGGCGCGGACTCGGCTGGGGGTTCCTGGTCAAGCTCGCCATCATGGCGGTCATCAACGCGCTCGGGCTGCTGGCGCTCATCTCCGCGTTCCGCGTGGAGTCGTGGTGGATCTTCGGCATCACGCTCGCGCTGCTGGTCATCGCCGACATCGTCTACTTCACGAAGAAGGCCCTCCCGCTCAAGTACCTGCTGCCGGGGCTGGCGTTCCTCTTCGTCTTCCAGATCTTCGTCTTCGGCTACACCGCCTACATCGCGTTCACGAACTACGGCACCGGCCACGCCGGCTCGATGGAGCAGGCGGTGGACGCGGCGCTCATCCAGGGCGAGCGTCGGGTGGAGGGCTCTCCCACCTATCCCCTCTCGGTCGTCGAGCGGCTCGGCGGCGAGCTGGGCTTCGCGATCAACGACGGCGGCGAGGTGCTCGTCGGCACCGAGAACGAGCCGCTCTCGTCGGTCGACGTGCCGACCGCGAGCGGCGCCCCGAGCGACGTGCCCGGCTGGACGGTCGTCGACCGCGGCCGGCTGCTCTCCGACCAGGAGCTCCAGGCCGCCGTGGTCGACCTCCGCGTGCCGGTCTCCGAGGACCCGAACGACGGCGCCATCCGCACGCGCGACGGCTCGAGCGGTGCCGTCTACACCTCGACCCTCGTCTGGGACGAGGAGGCACAGACGATCACCGACACGGTGTCGGGCACGGTCTACGCGCCGAACGACCGCGGCAGCTTCGTCGCCGACGACGGCAGCTCGCTGCCGACCGGCTGGTACGTGAACGTCGGGTTCGACAACTTCCTCGCGATCTTCACCGATCCGGCGCTCGCCGAGGCGCTGCTCATCGTCACGATCTGGACCTTCGCGTTCGCGCTGCTCTCGGTGGTGCTGCCGTTCGCGCTCGGACTGCTCTTCGCGCTGGTCTTCAACGATCCGCGCATCCGCGCGCGGAAGTTCCTCCGGGTGCTGTTCATCCTCCCGTACGCGTTCCCGGCGTTCCTCAGCGCGCTGCTGTTCCGAGGCATGTTCAATGCCGAGTTCGGCGTGATCAACGACCTCTTCTTCTTCGGCGCCGACATCAACTGGCTCGGTGATCCGTGGTTGGCCAGGGGCGCCGTGCTCTTCGTGAACGTCTGGCTGTCGTTCCCGTACTGGTTCCTCGTCTGCACGGGCGCGCTCCAGTCGCTGCCGTCCGACACCCTCGAGGCCGCCGACATCGACGGCGCCGGCAAGTTCCGCCGGTTCCGGTCGATCATCCTGCCGCTGCTGCTCGTCTCGACGGCGCCGCTCGCGATCGCGTCGTTCGCCGTCGGGTTCAACAACTTCACCGTCATCTACATCTTCAACGACGGTGGCCCCGTCATACCGGGCGCGCCATACCGTCTCGGTTCGACCGACCTGCTCATCACCGCGATCTTCGACATCGCGGGCATCTCGGGCGGCGTGGCGAACTACGGGCTCGCGAGTGCGCTCTCGATCCTCGTCTTCATCGTGATCGGCCTCATCGCGGCGATCGTGTTCCGGCAGACCCGCAGGTTGGAGAATTTCTGATGACTGAGACGCGCGCAGCGACCGTCCGCGAGACCGCGGGCGACGGTGGGAGCCGCCCGCCCCACGACCGCACCTCCGCCCGCCGTCGCCGGTGGTGGCTCGAGGTCGGTTGGAAGTACTTCTTCGCCGCGGGGATCATCTTCTACGCGGCCTTCCCGCTGGTGTACATCCTGTCGGCGTCGCTCAACCCGCGGGGCAGCCTCGCGGCGAGCAACGCGATCTTCTCCGCGGTGAGCATCGAGAACTACATGGCGCTCGGCGACACCTACTTCTGGGCCTGGTACGGCAACACGCTCCTCATCGGCGGCATCGCGGCGGTGGGCGCGGTCGTGATCGGTGCTGCCGGTGCCTACGCGTTCTCGCGGTTCCGGTTCTCCGGCCGACGCGCGAGCCTGTCGGGCCTGCTCATCATCCAGATGTTCCCGCAGACCCTCGCGTTCGTGGCGATCCTCCTGATGCTGCTCGCGATCGGCGAGGTCGTGCCGGCGCTCGGCATCAACTCGAAGATCTCGCTGATCGCGCTGTACCTGGCCGGCGCGCTCGGGGCGAACACCTTCCTCATGTACGGCTTCTTCAACACGGTGCCGATCGAGATCGACGAGTCGGCGAAGATCGACGGCGCGACCCACGCGCAGATCTTCTGGCGGCTGATCATGCCGCTCGTGACGCCGATCCTGGCGGTGGTCGCCCTGCTGGCGTTCATCGCGGCGTTCGGCGACTACGTGCTCGCGAAGATCGTGCTCGTGTCGGAGGAGAATTGGACGCTCGCCGTGGGCATGTACCAGTGGGTGTCCGACCAGCTCACGTCGCGCTGGGGCCTGTTCACCGCGGGCGCGGTGCTCGCGGCGATCCCGGTGCTCGTGCTGTTCCTGTCGCTGCAGCGGTACATCGTGGGCGGGCTCACCGCAGGAGCGGTCAAGGGCTGACGAACCGCCGGGCGCGCTGAGCCGCGGCCCGGGACGAAAGGGCGGTCGCGATCCGCGGCCGCAGAGGGATCAAGGAAGATCGGAGCGCCATGCACCACTCACGCCTCAGACTGGGAGCGGTCACAGCCGCGGTCGCGGGACTCGTCGGCGGCCTCCTCGCCGCCGCGCCCGCGGCAGCGGAGGAGGGGCCGGTCGACGCCGGCATCTTCGTCGAACGCGTCGAGGGCCTCCCCGACGACTTCATCAACGGCGTCGACGTCTCGAGCGTGCTCTCGCTCGAGGAGTCCGGCGTCGTGTTCCGCGACGCCACCGGCGCGCCCGCCGACCTGTTCGACGTGCTCGCCGAGCACGGCGTCACCGACGTGCGCGTGCGCGTCTGGAACGACCCGTTCGACGCCGACGGCAACGGCTACGGCGGCGGCAACGTCGACGTGGAGCGGGCCGTCGAGATCGGCGAGCGCGCCACGGCCGCGGGCCTGGCCACCCTCGTCGACTTCCACTACTCCGACTTCTGGGCCGACCCCGGCAAGCAGGACGCGCCGAAGGCGTGGGAGGGCCTCTCGGTCGCCGACACGGCGGCAGCGGTCGGCGCGTTCACGACCGATGCGCTCGAGCAGTTCGTCGCGGCGGGCGTCGACGTGCGCATGGTGCAGGTCGGCAACGAGACGAACAACGCGGTCGCGGGCGTGAGCGGCTGGGACGGCATGGCGCAGGTCTTCTCGGCGGGCTCCGCCGCGGTGCGCGACGTACTGCCCGACGCGCTCGTCGCGCTGCACTTCACCAACCCCGAGTCATCCGGTCGCTACCTCAACTACGCGGCGGCCCTCGAGGCGCGCGGCGTGGACTACGACGTCTTCGCCTCGTCGTACTACCCGTTCTGGCACGGCTCGCTGACGAACCTCACCTCGGTGCTGTCGGACGTGGCCGAGCAGTACCAGAAGCAGGTGCTCGTGGCCGAGACGTCGTGGGCGTACACGCTCGAGGACGGCGACGGGCACGGCAACGTGATCGACCTGCCGAGCGAGGCCACCGCCTACCCGGTGAGCGTGCAGGGGCAGGCCACTGCGGTGCGCGACGTGATGCAGGCGGTCGTCGACGTGGGCGACGCCGGCATCGGCGTGTACTACTGGGAGCCCGCGTGGCTGCCGGTCGGGCCGCCGGAGGAGGTCGAGGCGAACCGCGTGCTGTGGGAGCGCGACGGCTCCGGCTGGGCCACCAGCTACGCCGGCGAGTACGACCCCGACGACGCGGGCGTCTGGTACGGCGGCTCGGCGTGGGAGAACCAGGCCCTCTTCGACTTCGCGGGGCACCCGCTCGAGTCGCTCAACGTCTTCGAGTACGCCCGCACCGGTGCGGTCGCGCCGCGCGAGGTCGTCTCGGTCGAGCAGGTGTCGCTCACGGTCGCCGCGGGCGAGCCCTGGGCGCTGCCCGACACGCTCGAGGTGACGTACAACGACGGCTCCGTCGAGTCCGAGGCGGTCGAGTGGTCGGATGCCGCGGAGTGGATCCACGGCCCCGGCACGTACCGCGTCGGCGGGCTAACGGCGTCGGGCCTCGAGGCATCCGCCGACATCGTCGTGAAGGCCGAGAACCGGCTGCGGAACCCCGGCTTCGAGGAGGCCGACACGAGCATGTGGGTCGCCACCGGCACCGGCGTGACCGTGCGCGCCGACGACGACCCGCACACCGACTACAAGTCGACGCACTTCTACTCGGGCAGCACGTACGCGTTCACCGTGTCGCAGCAGGTCGCCGACGTGCCGGCGGGCGAGTACGTCGCGACCGCGGCCCTGCAGGGCGACGGCATCAGCGACGCGAGCAGCGTGCAGCTCGTCGTGTCGACCTCGTCGGGGGCGTCCGCGTCGGCGGACTTCTCGATGGACGGCTGGCGCGCCTGGTCGTACCCGGTCACTCCGCCGCTCGCGGTAGCGGCCGGCGAGACCGTGACCGTGTCGATCGTGGCGGACCTCGCCGCCGGCGCGTGGGGCACGTTCGACGACGTCGAGCTGGTGCTCGCCTCGGACGAGGGCGCGGACACGACCGCGCTCGCCGACCTGGTGGCGCTGGCCGAGTCGCTCGACCCGGCGCTCGTCACGCCCGAGTCGTACGCGGGCCTCGCCCTGCCGCTCGAGATCGCGCACGTCGTGCTGGGGGCGGATGCCCCGTCGCAGGCCGATGTCGACGGGGCGCTCGCGCTGCTGCGCGATGCGCTCGACGCGCTCGTGCTCGTCGGCGAGGCGCCCGCCTCGGCGGTCGCACCGGTCGCGATCACCATCGTCGACGGCGACCCGGTCGCACTGCCCGAGATAGTGGCGGTGACCGCGTGGAACGGTGCGGTCTCGTCGCAGGCCGTGAAGTGGTCGCAGCCCGACCTGCACGCGGTCGACGGCGTGGGCGTCTACGAGGTCGGCGGGCGCACGAGCGGCGGGCTCGACGCGGTCGCGACGATCACGGTGCTCGAGCGCAACCTGGTGGTCGACGGCAGCTTCGACGGCGACGGCTCCGCCTGGCAGTTCGCGGGCGACGGTGCTGCGATCGCCGCGGTCGGCGAGGATGCGTCGGACAAGCCGAACGCCGTGTCGTTCTGGCTCGGAAGCGACTACTCGGGTTCGCTGACGCAGCTGGTCGCCGACCTGCCCGCGGGCACGTACGAGCTGCGCGCGACCACGCAGGGCGACCTGCTGCAGGACGGCGACGTGCTGCAGCTGCGGGCGACCGTGGTGCAGGGAGCCCCGGGCGCCGGCCTCGGCCGCGCGTCGGAGGCCTCGGGCGGTGCGGTCGATCGTGCCCACGCGGGCAACGGCCGCACGACCACCACCTCGGTGTCGGCGCCGCTCCAGCTCACCGGCTGGCAGGACTTCCAGACGGCGACGCTGCAGTTCCAGGTGGATCGCGGCGCCGACGTCACGGTCGCGTTCGACTGGGAGCTCTCCGCGAACGCGTGGGGCACCTTCGACGACGTGCAGCTCGTGCGCGTCGGCGACTAGGGTGCACCGGCCCCACGGACGGGCGCGGTCGCGGGAACTCCGCGGCCGCGCCCGTTCGGCGTCTGACGGAGCTCGTTCAGTGGCGCGAGGCGCGCTCGATCGACATCCGCAGGATGACCCGGTCGGCGCGGTCGGCCGGCGGCTGCATGCCGGGGTTGCCGTAGCGGGCGCCCAGGTGCACGAGGTACGAGCCGGTCGGGTCGGGGATGGCCTCGGCGAGGCGGCCGCGCAGCTCGAGGTAGCGGCCGGTGTCGTCGGGGTCGATCACGAGCAGGGTCATCGCCGGGTCGGCCATGAGGTTGCGGTACTTCACGCGCTTCGTCGTGTGCGTGAAGCGGATGTCGGTGCCGTCGAACTCGAACCACATCGGGTGCACCTGCACGGCCCCGTCGGGTCGTGTCGTGCCGAGCGCGCCGATCAACGGTCGCTCGAGCAGGTCGACGAGGTCGTCCGGGATCACGGGGTGCGTCATGCGGTGAGCCTTCCTGCAGGGTCGGGTGCGCCGGGCGGCGGACCCGATCGGATGCAACGACGGATGCCCTGCGACCCTTCCCTGCGGGCCGTGCCGGACGCGCGTCCGGTCGACGTGGTCGGGACGTGCCGCTCGACCGCGGGCGGGGTGTGCGCGGCGCGCGGCGGGAGTACACTCCGGAACGTCACAGGAAGCGAGGAATCCTCATGGCACACCTCACCTCGATGACCGCCGTCCTGGCGGCATCCGACCTCGAACGCGCCCGCCGCTTCTGGCACGACGTGTTCGGCCTCGAACCGACCGTGTCCGACGTCACCGGCGACTACTACACGATCGGCGGCACGAGCGTGCTCGTCTACGAGACGAGCTTCTCGGGCACCGCCAAGAACACCGTGCTGTCGATCATGACCGAGAACCTCGACGCCGACATGGCCGAGTTCCGCTCGCACGGCGTCGTGTTCCACGACTACGACTTCCCGGAGGGCCTGAAGACGGTCGACGGCGTCGCCGACTTCGAGGGCTCGCGCGGAGCGTGGTTCGACGACAGCGAGGGCAACATCATCGCGCTCATGCAGCCGACCGACGAGGTGCTGCGCCAGATGCGCGGTGCCTCGGCCAGCTCGGCCTGATCGCGTTTCCGTCTGAGGGCCGATCCTTCGCCTGAGGGCTGCAGCTTCCGCCCTCGGTGCGAGATTCGGCCCTCAGGCGGGATCGGCGCGCCCTCGTCACGACCCGAGCGCCTCGCGCAGCTTCACGCGCGCGCCCATGCGCAGCAGCGCGTTGCCGTAGATGCGGCTGCCGACGAGGATCGCGAGCGCCGTGGTCGCGATGAGGAGCACGAGCGAGACGAGCGGCTCCCACCACTCGGCCGTGCCGAGGAACACCCGCACGGGCATGCCGACCGGTGCGGAGAACGGCACGTAGCTCATGACCGCGAGCACCGTCTCGTTGCTGTTGAAGAACACCACGAGGAAGTACGGGATCATCACGAGCATCGTGACCGGGGTGGTCGTGGTGCCCACGTCCTCGGCGCGCGAGACCATCGCCGCCGCAGCCGCGAACAGGGCGGCCAGCATGACGAACCCGAACAGGAAGAACACGATGAACCAGAGCACGCTCGGGCCCAACTCGCCGAACAGCACGCGCTGACCCGTGACGGCCAGGCCGAGCAGGGCGAGCCCGGTGATCACCACGATCTGGGCGAACGCGAGCAGGCTGTTGCCCACGACCTTGCCCGTGAGCAGCGTGCGCACCGGGATCGCGGAGAGCAGCACCTCGACCACGCGGGTCTGCTTCTCCTCGACCACGCTCTGCGCGATGATCTGGCCGAACGTGAGTGCCGACATGAAGAACACGAGCCCGAAGCCGAGGGCGACGAAATAGACGAGGCCCGGGTCCTGGTCGCTCGGGTCGAGCACCGCGACGTTCGGCGGCACCGACAGGGCCTGGACGACCGAGCCCGCCGGGCCGTCCAGGCCGATGACGGTGAGCCCGATCGGCGACGCTCCGGGCTCGGCCTCGGGCACGATCTCTGCCGCGAGGGCGTCGGGCGCGACGATGGCGTCGACCTCGCCGTCGCGCAGCAGCTGCTCCGCCTCGGCGGTGTCGGCGGCGTCGACCACGCGCAGTTCGTCGGTGCCGGCGAGCGCCTCCTGCGCCTCGCCGACCGCGGCCACGCCAGGCGGCTCGGCGTTCGCGCTCACGACGCTGCCGATCACCACGGCGGCGAGCGCGGCGAGCACGATGATCGCCGTCGAGACGACGAAGGCGACGCTGCGCAGGCGCACCATGATCTCGCGCACCGCGACGAGCCAGGCGCTCGCAGCGAAGCCCGGGGCGGCGGGTCGTGCGTCGGCTGCGACCCGGGACTGCTCGGCCCGGCTCATCGCACGACCTCCCGGAAGATCTGGGCGAGCGTGGTCTGTTCGCGGGTGAAGCTGACGACCTCGCCGTGCTCGACCGCGCGGCGGAGCACGGCCTGGCGCGTTGCATCCGCATCGACGTCGAACAGCGCCCACCCGCCGTCGCTGTCGACGACCTCGACGCCGGGCACCTCGCGCAGCCAGCCCGCGTCGGCGGTCAGCAGCAGCTCGTAGCGCGACGACCGATGCGACTCGCGCAGCTCGTCGCGGGCGCCGGCCGCGGCGATGCGGCCGCCCGCGATGATGACGAGGTCGTCGCAGAGCCGCTCGACGATGTCGAGCTGGTGCGACGAGAAGAGCACGGGCGCGCCGGCTGCCGCGGCATCCGTCAGCACCTGCTGCACCGACTCGACGGCGATCGGGTCGAGTCCCGAGAACGGCTCGTCGAGCACGAGCACCTCGGGCCGGTGCACGAGCGCCGCGGCGATCTGCGCGCGCTGCTGGTTGCCGAGCGAGAGGGTCTCGAGCTTGTCGTCGCGGCGCTCCTCGAGCGAGAGCCGCTCGAGCAGTTCGAGCGCGTTGCGGCGCGCGGCGGCGGGCGCCCAGCCGTGCAGGCGGGCGAAGTAGACGAGCTGCTCGAGCACGCGCATCTTGGGGTACAGCCCGCGCTCCTCGGGCATGTAGCCGAACCGCTGGCGGTCGGTCTGCGTCAGCCCGCGCCCCTCGAGCGTCACCGTGCCTCGGTCGGCCTCGAGCACGCCGAGCACGATGCGCATCGCGGTGGTCTTGCCGGCCCCGTTGCCGCCGACGAAGCCGGTCATGCGGCCCGGGGCGACGGTGAATGAGACGTCGTCGAGGGCGAGGCGCTCGCCGTACGACTTGGACAAGTGGTCGAGCTGGAGCATGGCGTCCACGCTACGCGGTCAGGGGCTCCCGGGGCGCCGCGGGCGCTGCCCGCCGATCCCGCTTGAGGGCCGATCCTTCGCCCGAGTGCGGAAGCTTCGGCCCTCGGCGCAAGATTCGGCCCTCAGGCGGGATCGGCGCGCGAACCGCCGCCCGACTCAGCCGAGCGGGTCGGCCGCGAGGTCGCGCACGGTGTAGAACTCGTGGTCCCAGAGCGCGTAGATGACCCAGGTCGGCAAGATGTACGAGGCCGGCATGAAGTCGCGCTGCGAGGCGTGGATCTGCCAGCCCTCGAACTTCTTGCCCACCTCGGCGGGCATCGCGTAGTCGGGGTCCGGCTGGTTCGCGGCGACGAACGCGCCGGTCTCGCCGCCGAACATCGTGAGCGCCTTCGTCGGGCTGATCGTGTACACAAGGGTGTCCGGCCCGGTGTAGGGGCCGGCGGATGCCTCGAGCTGCCCGATCGCGAGCTCCGTCGCCCGCCCGATCTCCATGTGGTCGGCGTGGCCCGTCGCGCCCGACTCGGGCCAGAACGTGACCACAACGTCGGGACGGAACTCGGCCATGGCGTCGGCGATGCGCTCGACCAGCTCCTCCTCGTCGACCTCGGGCACGCCGCCGTCGGGGTAGTGCCACACGTCGTGCTCGTCGACGCCCAGGTTGAAGCTGTTCTTCAGCGCCTCGGCCTCGCGCACGATGCCGAGGTCGTCCTGCCGGGCGACGACGGGCACCTGGTGGCCGGCCTCGCCGCGGGTCGCGGTGATCAGCGCGGTCTCGGCGCCGTCGTGGTGCTTCGCCCGCCAGAACAGCCCGTTCACGGTCTGCTCGTCGTCGGGGTGGGCGAAGACGCCGAGCACGCGCTCGCCGCCGACCTCCCCGATCACCGAGTCGACGCCGGTCGCGGTGGGCATGTGGAACAGGTCGCGTCCCGCCCAGTACGCGGCGCCCAGGGCGGCGACGACGACGGCGGAGACGGTGATGAGCGCGACGGTGCGCTTGCGCATGGGGGTGGTGCCTTCGGTTCGGGGGTGCGGATGCCCCGGGGCGGCCGTTTCGGGTCGGCGCGCGGGGCGCGGGAATCGTACCCCGGCGGCATCCGCGCGCCGTCTCCCCTGTGGACGCGTGTGGGGTGGGCGCTTTTCAGGAGGTTGGCGCGGGGCGACGGAGGATACGTGCGGGGGGCCGTGTCAGCGCTGGGGAAGGGTGCGAATCGGCCGCTTACCGCGACGGAATCGTTTGCGGCCCTTGCCGCTGCTCCTGAAAAGTGCCGCGGTTCACGCGCGAGGCGGACGCGCCCGCCGGGTCAGGCGAGCGTGGTCGTGCGGCCGTTGAGCTCAGCGGCATCCGCTGCCCACAGCCCGACGACGGCGTCGGCGAGGGCGTCCTCGAGGCCCGAGAGCGAGCGGACGCGGAAGATCGTCGCCGCGCCCGTGTCGCCGGCCTTGGCGAAGCCGTCGGCGAGCGAGCGCATCCACGACTCGCTCGCGGCCTTGACCGCGCTGTAGTTCGCGCTGCCGGCCGTGGGCTGCTCGACCGTCGTGGAGGAGACGATCGCGATGCGCCCGGCATCCGAGGCGGTGAGGTCGTCCCAGAACGTGCGGCTCACGAAGCGCAGCGCGGTGAAGCTCGCCTCGAGCGCGCGGAAGTCGTCGTCGGTCTGCCCCGGGATGCCCCCGCCGCCGCGCCAGCCGCCGACCAGGTGCACGACGCCGTCGACGTCGCCGATGCGGGCGTGCACGCGCATCGACAGCTCGAGCACGTCGTACTTCACGGTCAGGTCGGCGAGCTCCGTGATGACCCCGGGCACGGATGCCTCGAGCTCGTCGAGTCGCCCCCGGTTCGAGCCGACCGCGATGACCCGCGCCCCGTCGGCGAGCAGCGCCCGCGCGACCGCGCGACCGGACGCGCTCGTCGCCCCCGCGATCAGTACCGTGCGTCCGTCCGTGCTCACGTGCGTCTCCCCTCGCCTGGGCCGGCGTCGTCCTTCGAGCCTGCCCGATCGCGGCCCGGTCGGCCAGTCCCTGATCAGGCCTCGGGGGTCGCGCCCGTGATGCCCACGGTCGAGGCGATCACGTCGCGCATCTTCTTCTCGAGCGCCTCGTAGAACATCGACAGCGGGAACTCGTCGTCCATGACCAGGTCGGTGTAGCCGCGCGGCGCGCCCGCGAGCACCTCGTCGGGCAGCCCGCGCGCCCATTGCGACGCCGGGTTCGGCTCGAGCACGCCCGAGACGAGCTCGTAGGCCGCGAGCCAGTGCGCCGTCTTCGGCCGGTCGATCGAGCGCCAGTACAGCTCGTCGATCGCGTCGCCGAGGGCGACGACCGCGTCGGGCACGCCGTCCCAGTCGAATGCGAGCTTCGTGTCGGTCCAGTGCAACACCCCGCGCTGGTGCAGCCACGCGAACAGCAGCTGCCCGCCGAGCCCGTCGTAGTTGCGCACGCGCGTGCCGGTGATCGCGAAGCGGAAGATGCGGTCGAAGATCACCGCGTACTGCACGAGGCGTGAGAGGTCGAGCACGTACGCCTCGACGTCGGTGAGCGGTTCGCCCGAGGCATCCGCCGCCCTCGCCTCGAGCCGGCGCTGGATGCGCACCGACTCGCGGAACGCGGTCATGTCGCAGCGCAGCTCCTCGAGCGAGTAGAGGAAGAACGGCATGCGCTGCTTGATCATGAACGGGTCGAACGGCAGGTCGCCGCGCATGTGCGTGCGGTCGTGGATGAGGTCCCACATCACGAACACGCGCTCGGTGAGGCGCTGGTCGTCGAGCATGCGGGCGGCGTCGGCGGGCAGGTCGAGCTTCGTGATGTCGGCGGCGGCGCGCACGACCCGGCGGTAGCGGGCGGCCTCCCGGTCCTGGAAGATCGCGCCCCACGTGAACGGCGGGATCTCGCGCATCGCGACCGTCTCGGGGAACAGCACGGCCGAGTTCGTGTCGTACCCGGGCGTGAAGTCGACCAGGCGCAGGCTCACGAACAGGGCGTTGCCGTAGTCGGATGCCTCGAGGTGCGCGATCGACTCGGGCCAGATCGTCTCGACGACGAGCGCCTCGAGGTGCCGGTCGGCCGAGCCGTTCTGCGTGAGCATCGGGAAGACCACGAGGTGGCGCAGCCCGTCGACGCGGTGCCGTTGCGGCTGGAACGCGACGAGCGAGTCGAGGAAGTCGGGCACGCCGAGCCCCTCGTCGCGCCAGCGGCGCAGGTCGCGCGGCAGCTGGGCGAGGTAGTCGGCGTCGTGCGGGAAGCGCGGGGCGAGGGCCTCGACGGCGTTCACGACCCGGTCGACGAGAGCGGATACCTCGGGGCGGTCGGCCTCTTCGGGGACGGAGCCGTCCTTCGCCTGGAGTGCCTGCAGGGCCGTGGCCGCCTGCTTCAGGTCGAGCCAGGCGGGGTCGTGCTCGACGCCGTGCGCGAGTTCGATACGGGTGGCCGGGCTGGGCGCGTCGGCGGTGTCGATGCGGGGGTCGAGCTGGGTCTGCGACACGGTTGCCTCCGATCTCGCGGCCGTCGTCGGCCATGGTGCGCGGCGGCGGATATGCCGCTTGCAGCAAGGCTAGGCGCAAGATCGCGGCGATTGGTTGTGACTTCGCGCACGTATCCTGCGCGTGCTCGGCTTGTCGCGGTGGAGTTCGCGGGCCCGCGCAGCATTGCGCCGTTCGGGCCGCGATGGTGTGATCGGGGCATGGGCGAGCAGGCGACGGATGCTCCGGGCGACCTCACGGCGGCGGCGCTCGCCGCGGCGCTCGACGCGCTCGGCGATCCCGACGACGCGTCCTTCCTGCAGCGCTTCTTCAAGACCGGTCCGGGCGAGTACGGCGAGGGCGACGTGTTCATCGGCGTGCGGGTGCCGGCGACCCGGCGTGTGGTGAAGCGATTCGAGCGGATGCCGCTGGGCGAGGCATTCGCCCTGCTCGAGAGCCCCGTGCACGAGCACCGGCTCGCGGCGCTGCTCGTGATGGTCGCGCGGTTCCGGCGGGCCGGACGCGTGCGGACCTTCGACGACCGCGCGCGGCGCGAGACGCACCTGGCCTACCTCGCGGCGGTGCGCGCGGGGCGAGTCGACAACTGGGACCTGGTCGACGCGTCGGCCGAGGCGCTCGTGGGGGAGGCGGTGCGGGCGGGCGTCGCCGACGGCGGCGATGGGGTCGGGTTGCTCGACGGCTTGGCGGCATCCGATTCGCTCTGGCAGCGCCGGGTGGCGGTGATCGCGACCCTCGCGTGGATCAAGGCGGGCGACGCGAGGCCGACGCTGCAGCTCGCGGAGGCGCTGCTCGACGACCGCGAGGACCTCATGCACAAGGCGGTCGGGTGGATGCTGCGCGAGGTGGGCGCGCGGGTCGACCGGGCGACGCTCGTGGCGTTCCTCGATGCGCACGCGGCGCGGATGCCCCGCACGATGCTGTCGTACGCGACCGAGCACCTCGCGCCGGAGGAACGGGCGCGGTTGCGCGCGTTGCGCTGAGCGGCGTGATCGGCGCGCGCTGGAGGACTCACAGCGGGTGCCGGTGCGAGGCATAGCCCGCTCATGGGATCGCTGCCTACCGTGACCGGAACAGTCCCCGAGAGAGCCGAGGTCCCGCATGTCCGCAACCCCCGCACGCCCCGTGTCCCCCGCGAAGCTCGCGCTGCCGCTGATCGGCCTCGCCGGCTCGATCGCCGTGCTCGCGTACGGTGCGCTGATGACCGCGCGCACCATGGGCGCCCTCACGACCGCGCTCGACACGGGTGCCGCGACCGCCGCCGACGTGTACGGCGGGCAGTCGTGGGTCGTCGTCTGGGCCGCCGTGCTCGGCGCCGGCATCATCGGCACCGTCGTCGCGATCTCCGCGCTCGCGATGCTCGTCGGCTTCGGCGCGCTGCGCCGCGAGGCCGTCGAGCCCGTGCCGGTCGACGACGTGGACCCGGCCGACGACTACGTCTGGGACGACGAGGAGCCCGTCGCGTCGACGGATGCCTCCGCCGACGTCGACGACGACGCGACCCCGACCCGCGAGTTCGCGGCGACGGACGTCGACGCCCCCGCCGAGGAGCCCGCCCCCTCACGCTGACCGCAGGTGGCGTCGCTTTTCAGGAACGGTCGGCGCGTGCGCGCCGGATGTATGCGTGGGTCGCCACTTCTGCGCAGCGTCACGCCGAGGACGCCCCGCTCACGCACGGAAGCCGCATCCGCTGACAGCCGCCTCCTGAAAAGCGCCGCACCTAGCGGGCAAGGAGCTCCGCGATGCGGGCCGGCGCGGCCTCGTCCTGCAGCGATGTGGTGTCGCCCAGCGGGCGGCCCTCGGCGAGGTCGACCAGCAGGCGACGCATGATCTTGCCCGAGCGGGTCTTCGGCAGGTCGGGCACGAGCACGACGTCGCGGGGCTTCGCGATCGGGCCGATCACGGCGGCCACGTGGGCCCGCAGCGACGCGATGCGAGCGGATGCCTCGGGCGAGGCATCCGCACCCCCGACCAGCCCGTCGGAGGCGACCACGAATGCCGCGACCGCCTCACCCGTCGTGGCATCCGACACCCCGACCACCCCGGCCTCGCCGACCGACGGGTGCGCGACCAGTGCCGACTCGATCTCGATGGTCGACAGCCGGTGCCCCGACACGTTGATGACGTCGTCGACCCGGCCCAGCAGCCAGATGTCGCCGTCGGCGTCGACCTTCGCGCCGTCGCCCGAGAAGAAGTAGCCGCGGTCGGCGAAGCGCGCCCAGTACGAGTCGCGGTAGCGCTCGGGGTCGCCCCACACCGTGCGGGCCATGCCCGGCCAGGTGCCGTCGATCACGAGGTAGCCGCCCGAGCCGCGGGGCACGTCGTCGCCGCGGTCGTCGACGACGCGCGTGGTGAGTCCGGGCAGGGCGCGCAGCGACGAGCCGGGCTTCAGCGTCGAGACGCCGGGCAGCGGCGCCATGACGGCCGCGCCGGTCTCCGACTGCCACCAGGTGTCGACGATCGGTGCCGTGCCGGCGCCGATCTGCTCGCGGAACCACACCCACGCCTCCGGGTTGATCGCCTCGCCCACCGAGCCGAGCAGGCGAATGCTCGACAGGTCGTGCTCCGTCGGCACCCCCTCGGGGAACCAGGTCATGAGCGAACGCACGAGCGTCGGCGCCGTGTAGTAGGTCGTGACGCCGTAGCGCTCGATGATCTCGAAGTGGCGGGCCGGATGCGGCGTGTTCGGCGTGCCCTCGTAGATGACGCTCGTGATGCCGTTCGACAGCGGGCCGTAGAGCACGTACGAGTGCGCGGTCACCCAGGCCAGGTCGGCGGTGCACCAGTAGACGTCGTCGGGCTTGGCGTCGAACACGGCCCAGTGGGTCGCGGACGCGTGGGTGAGGTAGCCGCCCGACGTGTGCACGAGCCCCTTCGGCTTGCCCGTCGTTCCCGAGGTGTAGATCACGAACAGCGGGGTCTCGGCCTCGAACGCCTCGGCCTCGTGCTCGGCCGACGCGGTGTCGACGACGTCGTGCCACCAGACGTCGCGACCGGCGGTCCACGGCACGACGGGCGTCTCGTCGCCGGTGCGGCGCACGACCAGCAGGTGCTCGACGGATGCCACGCCGGCGACCGCCTCGTCGGCCGCGTGCTTCACTGGCACGGCGGCGCCGCGGCGGAACTGCCCGTCGGTCGTGACGACGAGCTTCGCGCCCGTGTCCTCCACGCGGAAGCGCAGCGCCTCGGCCGAGAAGCCGCCGAACACGAGCGAGTGCACCGCGCCGATGCGCGCGATCGCGAGCGTGATGATGACGGTCTCGGGAATGACCGGCAGGTACAGCACGACGCGGTCGCCGCGCTCGATGCCCAGCGCGGTGAGGGCGTTCGCCGCGCGCTTCACCTCGCGCTCGAGGTCGGCGTAGGTGAGCGTGCGGCGGTCGCCGCGCTCGCCCTCGAAGTGGAAGGCGACCTTCTCGCCGCGACCGGCGGCCACGTGGCGGTCGACGCAGTTCACCGCCACGTTCAGGCGCCCGCCCGCGAACCACTCCGCGCGGGGCACGCTGAGCTCCCCGTCGGCGGTGGGGGCGGCCGGATGCCACGTGTGCGCCGTGTGCCAGGGCTCCGCCCACTCGAGCCGCGCGGCCTGCTCGGCCCAGTACGCGACCGGGTCGGCTGCAGCCGCGGCGTGGCGCGCGTCGGCGTCGGCGGCCGTGACGTTGGCGGCCTCGGCGAACGGCGCGGGCGGGGCGAAGCGACGCTCCTCGTGGAGCAGGGCGTCCAGGGTCATGCGGTCCGTTCTCTGCGGGATGCGGGTGCGGCGATCAGGTCCAGCGGCGCACGGCCCAGCGCTCGAACACGCCGATCAGCGAGTCGGAGAGCTTGCCGATCACGGCGAGCAGGATGATCGCGAGGAACGTGCGGTCGAGTCGGCCCGTGTTCGTGGAGTCGGTCAACAGGAAGCCGAGCCCCATCGACGCGCCGAGCAGCTCGGCGGCGACGAGGAACAGCCACGCCTGGGCGAGTGCGAGGCGGAGGCCCGCGATGGTCTCGGGGATGACGGCGGGCAGCTGCACGGTGCCGAACAGGCGCGTGCCGTGCAGGCCGAAGGCGCGGGCCGCCTCGATGAGCTGGCGGTCGACGTGGCGCAGCGCGCTCGCGACGACGGTGTAGACGGGGAAGAACGAGCCGATGATGATCAGCGTGATCTTCGACTCCTCGCCGAGCTTCAGCCAGAGGATCAGCAGCGGCAGCCACGCGAGGCTGGGCACCGCGCGCAAAGCGCCGAGGGTCGGGGTGAGCAGGATGTCGCCGAGCTTCGACAGGCCGACGATCGCGCCGAACAGGAGGCCGAGCGTCGCGCCGATCGCGAAGCCGATGAGCACGCGCTGGGTCGAGATGGCGACGTACTGCCAGAACAGGCCGCGCTCGATGAGGTCGATCAGCGCGAGCCAGACCATCGTCGGGCTCGGCAGCTGGGAGGTCGGGACGATCCCGTTCTCCGACACGAGGTGCCACGTGAGCAGCACGATGACGGGGATGATCGCCCCGCCGACGATCACGAACCACTTGCGGTCGACGAGTCGGCGGCCGAGCCTCGGCGCAGCGGGGCGTGCGGCTGCGGGCGCGGGCCGGCTCGGGGCATCCGTCGTCTGCTGTGTCATGCCGGCGCTCCTCGCGGTCGTGGTCGTGGTGGGTTCGGGGGTGGTGCGCGGATGCGCCGAGCGATGACGCTCCCCGTCGCGGTCGTCCGGTCGTGCCCGGTCGGTCGTCGTCGTGGTGGTCATCGCTCGGCGCTCCTCAGGATGCCAGCCGGCGTCAGCCGCCGAAGCGGCTCGAGTCGGCGGCCTCGGCGAAGGACGCGTCGATCAGCGTGGCGAGTGCCTCGTCGACCTGGTCCTGCGAGGCGACGTCGCCGAGCTCGACGAACACCGGGCCGATCTTCGCGAACAGGTCGAGCTGCGCGTCGCCGGGGATGCCAGAGACGTCGAGGTTCGAACGCTCGTCGATGACCTTCTGCGCGATCGACACGTCGAGGCTCGCGACCTCGGCGAGGATCTCGGCGGTCTCCTCCGGGTTCTCCTCGGCCCAGACGCGTGCCGACTCGTAGGCGTCGATCACGAGCTGCAGCAGCTCGGGACGGTTCTCGATGAAGTCCTCGGTGGCGTTCAGCGCACCGTAGGAGTTGAAGTCGACGTTGCGGTAGAACAGCTCCGCGCCGTCGACCTCGGCACCGGCCATGATCGGGTCGAGGCCCGCCCACGCGTCGACCGAGCCGTTCTGCAACGCGGCCCAGCCGTCGGCGTGCTGCACGTTCTCGACCGTGATGTCGTCGATCGAGACGCCCTCGGCCTCGAGCGACTGCAGCAGGAAGAAGTACGGGTCGGTGCCCTTGGTGGCAGCGACCTTCTTGCCGACGAGGTCGTCGACGGTCGAGATGCCGTTCTCGGGCAGGGTGACGAGCGCCGACCACTCGGGCTGCGAGTAGATGTCGACGAGCTTGATGGTCGAGCCGTTCGCGCGGGCGAGCAGGGCGGCCGAGCCGGCGGTCGAGCCGACGTCGATCGCGCCGGCGCGCAGCGCCTCGTTGGCCTTGTTCGAGCCGGCCGACTGGATCCAGGTGACGTCGAGGCCCTCGGCCTCGAGCCAGCCCTGGTCCTTGATGATGAGGCTCAGCGGGTTGTAGGTCGCGAAGTCGATGTTGAGGCTCTGGCCCTCGAAGCCGTCGCCCGTGCCCTCGCTCGAGGAGCTGCTGTTCTCGCCCGCGACGCAGCCGGTGAGGAGCAGTGCGGATGCCGCGGCCGCAGCCGCGAGGGTCAGGAGTTTCGTGCGTGCCATGGGGGTGTTTCCTTCTCTGGGTGCAGGTGTGCTGTGTGGTCGTCTCGGCCGGATGCAGCGGGGATCGCCCGCGGCTCCATCGCCGGTCGGTGGGGTGGTGCGGGTCAGTAGGGGTAGTGCGGGATGGTCTTCGTGACCTCGACGCCGCGGGCGGAGCCGTGGCGGTCGATGCCGAGGCCGTCGAGGAGGCGGCCGCGGAGTTCTGCGAGCTCGGCCGAGCCGCGGTCGCGCGGGCGGTGGCCCGGCACGACCACCGTCTGGCGGATGTCGGCGCCGGGGGCGCCGCCGTCGTTGCCGAGCAGGATGATGCGGTCGGCCAACTGCAGCGCCTCGTCGACGTCGTGCGTGACGAGCAGCACCGTGGTCGGGGCGGCCGCGTGCACGTCGAGCAGGAGGTCCTGCATCTTGAGCCGCGTGAGCGCGTCGAGCGCGCCGAACGGCTCGTCGAGCAGCAGGACGCCGGGGTTGCGCGCCAGGGCGCGGGCGAGCGAGGTGCGCTGCGCCATGCCGCCCGAGATCTCGCGGGGCCGGTGGTCGGCGAACTCGGCCAGGCCGACCAGCTCGATCAGGCGCTCGACGACCGCGCGGCCGTCGGCCTTGGCGGTGCCGCGCGGCAGGCCGAGGGCGATGTTCGCGGCGACGCTGCGCCACGGCAGGAGGCGCGGCTCCTGGAAGCCGACGGCGCAGCGGGCGTCGTAGCGGTCGACGGGCGCGCCGTCGATGGTCACGGAACCGGACGTCGGCGCGTCGAGCCCGCCGGCGATGCGGAGCAGCGTCGATTTGCCGCATCCGCTCGGCCCCAGGATCGCCAGGATCTCGCCCGGCTCGACCTCGAGCTCGACGTCGCGGAGCACCTGGCGCGACTCGCCGCCCGCGACCGGGAACGCCCGGCCGAGGTCGTCGAAGCGCACGCCGTACGCGTGGTTGGGCACCTCGCCGAGACCGGCGATCGGTGCGACGGTCGAGGTGCTCATGGTGTGGCTCCGCAGGTCGGTGATCGGGACATCTTCGAAGGTAGACGCGGGGCCCGCCCGTGTCAGGCCGGCCCGGAACACGACGTAACACACGCCCGGGGACTGCGGCGGATGCCTCGTGCCCACGGGCGCGCCCGGTGCGCCGATCCGGCGGCAGAATGGGGGGATGCCTCGAACCGCGCGCGGAGCCCATGTCCTCATCACCGGAGCCGCGGGCGGCATGGGGCGCATGTACGCCGCGCGGGCGATCGCGGAACGCGCCGCATCCGTCACCCTCTGGGACCGCGACTCGGCCGCCCTCGCCCAGACGGCGCGCGAGCTCGGGGCCGTCGCGCGTGGTCGCACGCAGGTGCGGTCGTACGTGGTCGACGTCGGCGACCTGGGTGCGATCGCGAAGACCGCCCACCAGGTGCGGCGTGCCGCGGGCACGCCCGACGTGCTCGTGAACAACGCCGGCATCGTGCGGGGCAACCGCTACTTCTGGGAGGCCGACTCGGGCGACGACACCCGCGCGACCATGCGCGTGAACGCGCTCGCGCCCATGTACATCGCCCGCGAGTTCCTGCCCGGCATGATCGCGTCGCACCGCCCGGCGCGCATCGTGAACATCGCCTCGGCGGCGGGCACGCTCGCGAACCCGCGCATGGCGGTCTACGCGGCGTCGAAGGCGGCGGTCATCGGCTGGAGCGACTCGCTGCGCATCGAGCTCGAACAGGCCGGCCACGACCACGTGCGGGTGACCACCGTCACGCCGAGCTACGTGTCGACCGGCATGTTCGCCGGTGCCCGCGGGCCGCTGCTCGCGCCGGTGCTCGCGCCCGACGTCGTGGTGGACCGGGTCTGGAAGGGCATGATCGCGGGCCGCCCGCTCGTGCAGCTGCCGTGGAGCGTGGGGCTCTCGCGCGTGCTGCGGGCCGTGCTGCCGGTGCGCGTGTTCGACCGCGTCGTCGGCGACGGGTTCGGCGTGTACTCCTCGATGGAGCGGTTCACCGGGCGCGGCTGACGCGTGTGCGGACGGCGGGGCCGGTCAGCCGCCGCCGTTGCCCTTGTCGGGGTTGCCGCCGGGTCCCCAGCCGTTGCCGTTGCCGTTGTTGCCGGGCTCGTCGTCGGACGGTTCCTCGGTGCCGGTGCCGGTGCCGGTGCCGGTGCCGGTGCCGGTGCCCGGGTCGGGATCGGTCGTTCCCCCGCCCGAGCCGCCAGTGTCGCCATCCGCCTCGCCAGTGCCCCCGGTGCCGGCGTCGCTGCCGGTGCTCGTGCCGGCGCCCGAGTCGGCCTCCGCAGGATCGTCCGCCGGCTCGACCTGTCCGTCCGCCGCTTCCTCGCCCTCGTCGCCGGCCGGTTCCTCTACCGCCGTGGGCTCGGGCGTCGAGGTCGGAGCGGATCCGGACCCGCCGACCGTCCCCCGTACGCCCTCCGCCTCGGATGTGCCGACGGAACCGATCAGTGCGGGCACGGCGAGGATCGAGCCCACGACGACCAGCAGGGCGACGCCTGCCGCCGCGCCCCAGCCCACGAGTGCGCGTCGGCGTCGCTCGTCGGAGCGTGCCTCGCGACGGGTCGCGGCGGCGGCAGCAGGAGCACTCGCAGGCGGTTCTTCCATGCCCTCGGTCCAGAACCCGGGCAGCAAATCCGTCGGGGCGTCCGCCTCCGCACCGCCGGGAGCCTGCGCCGGCAGGGGCGTGGTGGCCGGATCCGCAGCGTCCTCCGGCTCCTCGGTCTCGGACGTCACCGTTCGAGGCTAACCGTCGACGTGCATGTGCGCAGCCCGGACGAACTCATCCGTTGCCGTTCCCGCCGTTGCCGTTCCCGCCGCCGTTCCCGTTGTTGTTGCCGGGGCCGCTGTTGTCGTTGCCGTTCCCGTTGCCGGGACCGCTGTCGTCGGTCTCGGTGTCGTCGGCCCGGCCGGAGTCCCCGTCGCCGGTCGCGGAGCCGGTGGCCGTCGACTCCGAGGCGTCCGCCTCCGCCTCCTTCTGCTCGGCCGCTTCCTGCTCGGCGAGCGAGGACTCGAGATCCGCACGCACGAGCGCGACGGCCTCGCGCACCTCCGCTTCGCGGTCGGCGTCGATGCGCCCGGCGTCGGCTGCGGCGGCGAGCTCCTCCTCGAACAGGTCGAGTTCGGCGAGCGCGCCGACGAGGTCGCCCGCGTCGGCGCGCTCGGCGATCCCGACGACACCGGCCTGCAGGGTCTCGCCGGTCGCCGAGTCGAGGGCGGGGGTGGGCGCGCAGCCCGCGAGCGCCCAGACGAGCGCACCGGTCGCCAGGAGTGCGGCCATGCTGCGTGAGTGCCTACGGGTCATGGCGTCACCGTGTCCATCAGGTGCTCGAGGTGCACGCCCAGGTCGCCCTCGATCGTCGGCAGTGCGGGCGCGGCGGGGGTCGCCTCGGGCGCCGGCAGGCTCAGGGCGAGCGCAGAGGCCACGCCGATCACGATGACCGTGGCGGCGACGGCCGCCCAGACGATCCGCCGAGGGTTCTGCTTCCGCCGCCGGCCGCGAGCGGAGCGGGCAGCCGCCGGAGGGTCGTCCACCTCGATGGGCGGGAGCGCCCGCGTGGCGATCGGGTCGGCTGACGCATCGGCGAGGTCGGAGGATGCATCGGCGAGATCGGCGAGATCGGCGATCGACGAGGCCAGCGCCGCGCCGGCCTGTGCCACGTCGGCCGCAGACGGCCGCCCGGCGGCCTCGCGTGCGGTCATCGATCGCAACAGCGCCACCCACTCCGCGCCCAGCTCGTCGGGCACGACCGGATCCCGCTGCAGCCGCGCCGCGGCCGACTCGAGCGCGTCGCCGGGGTACGCGCGCGTGCCGGTGAGCGACTCGAGCACCACGAGGCCGAGCGCGTAGACGTCGCTCGGCGGGCCGGGCACCTCGCCGCGCACCTGCTCGGGGCTGAGGAACGCGGCGGTGCCGACGAGCGCGCCCGTGCTCGTCACCCGCGACGAGTCGGCGAGCCGGGCGATGCCGAAGTCGGCGAGCTTGGCGTGCCAACGCCGCGGCGGCAGCGCGGTGCGGTCGAGCAGCACGTTGGCGGGCTTCACGTCGCGATGGACGATGCCCTGGCCGTGGATCACGTGCAGGGCCTCGCCGATGTCGGTGAGCAACCGTGCGGCGTCGTCGGCCGCGAGCGGGCCGCCCTGCAGCTCCGTCGCGAGGTCGACCCCGTCGACCAGTTCCATGGCGATGTACTCGCGGCCGGTCGCGGCATCGGTGCCCGCGTCGTACAGCGTGACGAGGTTGGCGTGGGTGACGCTCGCCAGCAGGGCGATCTCCGACTCGCGACGTTGGGCGTCGTCGATGCCGGATGCCTGCGCGTCGAAGAGCTTGACCGCGACCGTTCGGCCGAGCACGACGTCGTCGGCGCGGTGCACGACGGCCATGCCGCCGCGGCCGAGCAGCGGCCCGACGCGGTAGCGCCCGTCGAGCAGTGATTCGTCTGCGGCGCCGCGCGCCGTGTCGACGGGTCCTGGGGAGGTCATCAGCGCGAAGCTACCCCGGCAACCCGAGAATCGGCAGGGGGTGGACAGCGGCCGCCCGACCTGCTGCCGGGGCTGCTACTGGTACGAGACGAGGTCGGGCACCGGATCGACCTGCTGCATCGTCTGCTCGGGCGTGAGCATCGGGGCATCCTCGTCGATGAAGTTCTTCCAGCCCCAGAAGACGCCCTCGGGTGCGTTCTGGTGCAGCGTGCGCCAGGTCGCCTGCTTCGCCGGCTGCGAGCCCTGTCCGTCGGCGTGGATCAGCACGGTCACCTCGGGCCGGGTCGTGTCGACGTCGTCGCGGTTCAGGATCATGTCGAGCCGGAACTGGTGCAGGATGAGCAGCTTCGGCGGCAGGTCGTGCTCGTCGCAGATGCGGGCGAGCTCGTCGATCACGTCGTTCACCTCGGCCGCCTCGACCTGGCCGATGTTCACGAGGTGCCGCTGGTCGGGCTCGAGCCGCCACTCGGGGTCGAGGGCGAGGCCGACCCACGGGTACTCGAGCAGCGACTCGTACTGCGCGAGCTGCGTGGGGAACGTGTCGCGCCCGGGCTGCAGGTCGAGCACGACGTAGAGGCCCGCCTCGCCCGCCGCCTCCACCCACGGGCGCAGGCCCTCGGCGTCGGGCTCGCTCGAGAAGTCGCCGTCGTCGGTGGGCGAGCCGGATGCCACGGTCGTGATGATCTCGAACCCGGGCAGCACCGTGCGGTCGGTCAGCGGCTCGTACGCCGCCGCGAGCCCCTCGGCGCGTGCGATCGACTCCTCGAGGCCCTGCTCGCCGAGGATGCCGAGCACGGGCTCGCCGGGCAGTCCGTATTCCAGCACCAGCATGTGCTCGGGGAACAGCAGCTGGCCCCCGCCCGGCAGCTGCTCCCCGGTGCGCGCGGAGCGCACCTGCCACTCGAGCGACTCCTGCTCGGCGAACGCGCCTCCGGCCAGCACGACGGGTCCGCCGGCCGCGGCGAGCTGCTCGATCACCGCACCCGATGCGAGCAGGCGCGGGTCGTCCGGCGGCAGCAGGGCGACGGATGCCCCGGAGGCGCGCGCGTTCGCCACCGCGACGAGCTGCGCGTCGTCGTCGATCGCGACGAGCGTCGTGGTGTCGAGCGGCGCGGCGCGCGTGACCTCGGGCAGGGCGGGCTGCGCGTCGGCGTCGGCGTCGTCGGTGGCGGTGGGCGCCGGGGAGGCGGGCGTGCCGGGTTCGGCCAGGAGCACGGTGCCGCCGGGGTCGAGCGCGGCGACCGCGTCGAGCGGGTCGCCGTCGACGGGCGCGGCCTCGAGCGCGATGCCGAGCGCCTCCGCGGCCGCGGAGGTCTCGGTCGGGTCCACGTCGATCGTGGTGACCTCGCCCGCGGGCGCGGCGGCGCCGACGGTGACCGCCCAGGTGGCGCCGAGGCGGTCGAACTCGGCGTCGGCCGGGGTGGCGGGAGCGCCCGCGTCGGCGGTCGCGTCGGGAGTGCCGGTGGGCTCGGACTCCGGGGCACCCGTCGAGACAGCGGCATCCGCCGCCGCATCGCCGAGCAGCATCGGCACGCCGAGCGCCACCGCGATCGACGCGGCCGCGACCTGATCGTCGAGCTCCGGCCCCGCGAGCACGGCGACGGGCGACGACGCGAAGAACGCGGCGCTCGCTGCGGCAGCCGCCTCGGCCGCGTCCGCCTGATCGACGACCGCGACGTCGGAGCCGGCCGACGTCTGCACCGCCGGGAGCGGCTCGGGCGTGGCATCCGGAACCTGCTCGTCGCCCGGCCAGGTGCACCCGGCGAGCGCCACCGCGAGCACCGCGGCCGCCCCCGCGACCCGTACCGCCCTGCCCCCCGACATGCGCTTCGTCCTATCCGAAGATCATGGGGACGTCGTCGTCGCCCCCGGAGTCGAGGTCGAGCTCGACGAGCACTGGCACGTGGTCGCTCGGTGCGTCGCCCTTGCGCTCGTTGCGGTGGATCGAGGCGCTCGTGACGACGTCGGCGAACGCGTCGGAGCCCAGTACGAAGTCGATGCGCAGGCCCTCGTTGCGCGGGAACTTCAGCTGCTTGTAGTCCCAGTAGGTGTAGCCCTCGGGCACGAGCGGGCGCACCACGTCGGTGACGCCGGCGCCGGTGAGCTCGGCGAAGGCCGTGCGCTCGGCGGGCGAGACGTGGGTGGTCGCGCCCTCGATCACCGCGGGGTCGCCGTTGTCCTCGTCGAACGGCGCGATGTTGAAGTCGCCCATGAGCGTGAACGGCCGCTCGGGGTGCGCGGCGGTCTCGGCGCGCGTGTGCTCGGTGAGTGCGGCAAGCCAGTCGAGCTTGTAGACGTAGTGCGGGTCGGCGAGGCTGCGGCCGTTGGGCACGTACAGGCTCCAGGCGCGCACGCCGTCGACCGTCGCCGCGATCGCGCGCGCCTCGCGCGGCAGGTCGGGCCCCTCGTGCCCCTTCTGGAACCCGGGCATGCCGGGGAACTCGGTCTCGACGTCGTCGAGCCCCACGCGGCTGGCGATCGCCACGCCGTTCCACTGGTTCAGGCCGTGGATCGCGAGCTCGTACCCCGCCGCCTCGAACGCCTCGATCGGGAACTGCTCGGGCTTGCACTTGATCTCCTGCATCGCGAGCACGTCGACGTCCTCCCGGACCAGCCAGTCGACGACGCGACCCGATCGGGCGCGGATCGAATTGACGTTCCAGGTGGCGATGCGCATGGGCTCCAGCCTAGGCGCGCCGACCGACCCCGACGCCCCGCATGCCGAGCCGTGGTAGCACCAGCCAGAAGGCGATCAGGCCGAGTGCGCCGACGACCAGCGCGGCGACCCCGGCGGTGCGGCCCACGGTCCAGTCGAAGATCAGCGTGGTCACGCCCAGCACGAGCAGCGCGACGACCACGAGGTGCGCCACGAGGTAGCGGTTGCCGATGCGCACGACGTGGTCCTTCACCTGCTTGCCGAACCAGGCGCGGTGCACGGCGACGACGCCGAGCCCGAGCACCGTGGCGAGCCCGGAGAGCGTGACGAGCACGAGGTAGAGCGCCAACTGCACGGCATCCATCTCGGTGAACCGCTGCTGGAACGCGACCGCGAGCAGGAACCCGCCGATCAGCTGCGTGCCCGTGAGCGAGACGCGCACCTCCTGGAGGATGTCGCCCCAGTTGCGGTCGAGCCGCTCGGTGCGCGTCTCGTCGCGCTCCGCGTCGCGGGAGTGGGCATCGGATGCCCCCGGGCCGCGCCCGTCGTGCTCCCCGTCGCGTGCGTGGTCTGCCGCCGTCATGGTCGAATCGTGCTCCGCGAACGGGTGCGGGCTCAAGGGGTTGACGCGGCCGATGCGGCGAATCGATGAATATTGGATACAGAATCGCCTCGAGTCCGGTACGGTCGCAGCATGAATGCACGCGCAGGGCAGGCGAAGGCGGGCGATGAGGCGACGGATGCCGCGGGGGCGCCGAGCTCCGACGGTGGCGCCGAGGCGCTGCGACGCCTCGCCGGACAGCACTCCTCGGGCTACCGGTCGGTCGGGGTCATGGCCTACGACATCATCCGCGACGCGATCCTGAGCGGTGCGCTGCTGCCGGGGCAGAAGCTGCGGCAGGAGACGCTCGCCGAGCTCATCGGCGTCTCGCGGGTGCCGGTGCGGTCGGCGCTCATCCAGCTCGAGGCCGACGGCCTGGTCGAGTTGCAGGACCGCCGTGGCGCGGTCGTGAAGTCGGTGTCGGTCGAGCAGGCGCGAGAGGTATACGACATCCGCACCCTGCTCGAGCTCGAGGCGCTGCGGCGCTCGATGGCGCACATGACGCCCGAGCGGCTCACTCGCATCCGCGAACTCAGTCGAGCCGTCGACGCCGAGCAGGAGGGCGGCGGGTTCATCGATGCCCGCACGGAGTTCTACGCGGTGCTCTACGACGCCGAGCGGCATCCGGTGCTCTGGGAGACCATCGAGCAGCTGAAGCTCAAGGTCGGTCGCTACGTGCTGGGCTGGCGGCTCGTCGGCGACGAGGGTGCCGAGCACTCGCACTCGCACGAGCACCTCATCGACGCCGTCGAGGCGGGTGACGTCGATCACGCGCTCGCCGTGCTCCGCGAGCACCTCGAGTCGGTGCGCGACGCCGTGCTCGCACTGCTCGAGACCGAGGCGCAGGAGCGCGTCGGGGCGTAGTCGGCGCCCCGCGCGATGCGCGGGTGGCCGCAGCCCGTCCGGGCCGGGTGCGGGCACCTCGCGCGAGGCATCCGTTCGCCCTTCTTGCTTTTTGGATCCAGTATCCGACAGACTGGCTGCGGCGGCCCCGGCCGCACCGCAGACGACCGGTGAAAGGATGGAGGAGTGTCAGTGCACATCGGCTACGCCGCGATGCTCGAGCGCTTCGCCCCATCCGAGGCGGTCGAGCTCGCCGCCCTCGCCGAGTCGCACGGCTTCCGTGGGGTGATGGCCGCCGACCACTTCCAGCCGTGGCTCCCGCGCCACGGGCAGTCGGCGTTCGTCTGGAGCGTGCTGCCCGCGATCGCGGAGCACACCACGGGCGACATCGGGCCCGGCGTCACCACGCCCACGTACCGCTGGCACCCGGCGATGGTCGCCCAGGCGAGCGCCACCATGGCCGCGATGTACCCCGGCCGGCACTGGCTCGGCATCGGCTCGGGCGAGGCGCTCAACGAGCACATCGTCGGCCGCTACTGGCCCGAGGCGCCCGAGCGCATCAACCGCATGTTCGAGGCCGTCGACGTCATCAAGAAGCTGTTCACGGCTTCGGCGGCCGGTCGCGACGTGCGCCACTCCGGCCCCAACTTCAAGCTCGAGTCGACCCGGCTCTGGACGATGCCCGACACCCCGCCCGAGATCCTCGTCGCCGCGGGCGGCCCGGTCACCGCCAAGCGCGCCGGCCGCACCGTCGACGGCCTCATCACCATGGACGCCCCGCCCGAGCGCCTCGAACTGCTGCTCGCCCGCTTCGCCGAGGGCGCCCGCGAGGTCGGTCGCGACGCGCGGCGCATGCCGAAGGTGCTGCAGTTCCACCTCTCCTGGGCGCCGACCGACGAGGAGGCCCTGGCGAACGCGATGCGCGAGTGGCCCATCGCGGGCATGCGCATCGGCAAGGGCGACATCCGCTCGCCGTTCGAGTTCGAGCAGCTCGCGCGCGGCGTGCGCCCCGAGGACCTGGCCGATCGGCTCACCATCAGCTCCGACCCCGACGTGCACCGCGCCGCGATCCAGCGCGCGTTCGACCTCGGGTTCGACCGCGTCTACCTGCACAACGTCGGCCGCAACCAGGCCGAGTGGCTCGAGGTGTTCGGGCGCGAGGTGCTGCCGAAGGTGACCCGATGAGCGCGGCGATGGAGGTCTGGGCGCTCGAGGGCGTGCCGGAGGTGCGGCCGGGCGACGACCTCGTCGAGCTGGTGGCGGATGCCGCGGGCGGCACGCTCGCCGACGGCGACATCCTCGTGGTGACCTCGAAGATCGTGTCCAAGGCCGAGGGGCGCATCGTCGCGGCCGCCGACCGGGAGGACGCGATCACCGCCGAGACCGTGCGCGTCGTCGCGACGCGCGAGTACCCCGGCGGCATCACACGCATCGTCGAGAACCGGCTCGGCATGGTCGCCGCGGCCGCCGGCGTCGACGCGAGCAACACCGACGACGGCACCGTGCTGCTGCTGCCCGTCGACCCCGACGCGTCGGCGCGCGCGCTGGCCGCAGGCCTGCGCGAGCGGCTCGGCGCGGAGGTCGGCGTGATCGTGAGCGACACGCTCGGCCGACCGTGGCGTGAGGGGCAGACCGACGTCGCCATCGGCGCGGCCGGGCTGCACGTCGTCGACGACCTGCGCGGGCAGACGGATGCGGCGGGCAAGCCGCTCATGGTCACGCTGCCGTGCGTGGCCGACGAGCTGGCCGCCGCCGGCGACCTCGTGAAGGGCAAGGCGAGCGGATGCCCCGTGGCGGTCGTCCGCGGCATGGGCCGCCTCGTCGGCCCGCTCGATCTTCCGGGCGCACGCTCGATCGTGCGCCCGAGCGAACGCGACATGTTCCGCCTGGGCACCGAGGAGGCGCTCGAGCGGGGCAGGCGCGAGGGGTACGCGGCGGGGGTCGCCGCGGCCGGTGCCGGTGGCGGGGGGACCTTCGACGAGGGGTACGCCGCCGGCTTCGACGAGGGGAGGGCCGAGGCATGACGCACTGGACCGTCGTGATCCCGGTGAAGGAGCCGAGCAAGGCGAAGTCGCGCCTGGGCGCCGACGTGCCGCCCGAGGCGCGTGCTGCGCTCGCGCGCGCGTTCGCGCTCGACACGATCGCTGCGACCGCGGCGACCCCCGCGGTCGACCGGGTCGTCGTCGTCACGCACGCCGAGCTGGCGATCGAGCCGGGCCCGGCGCGCATCCAGCTCATCGACGACGGCCGCGCCCACGGGCTGCCCGCCGCCATCGAGCTCGGCATCGCGCACGCTCGCGCGACCGGCGCCGGCTGGACGGCCGTGCTGCTGGGCGACCTGCCGGCGATGCGCCCGGACGAGCTCGACGGTGCGCTGAACGCCGCGGCGAGGCATCCGCTCGGCTTCGTGCCCGATGCCGACGACCACGGCACCGTGCTCGCGACCGCGGGCATCGACGTGCCGTTCGCCCCCGCGTTCGGCGGGGCATCCGCCACCGCCCACGCAGACCGGGGCTTCGTGCCGCTCGACGTCGACGGGGTCGTCGGCCTCCGCCGCGACGTCGACACCGCAGAGGCACTCGAGGTCGCGCTGCAGCTCGGCGTCGGCCCGAACACCGCGGAGGCGGTCGCGGCATTCGCCGACGGCGCGCTGCCGCACCGCAGGACCACCATCGGAAAGGGAACCAGATCGTGACACTCACCCTCGGATACAAGGCCTCCGCAGAGCAGTTCGGCCCGCGCGAGCTCGTCGAGATCGCCGTCGCCGCGGAGGGCCACGGCTTCGAGTCGGTCGCCGTGAGCGACCACTTCCAGCCGTGGCGCCACACGGGCGGGCACGCGCCGTTCTCGCTCGCGTGGATGGCCGCCGTCGCCGAGCGCACGTCGACGATCCGCATCGGCACGAGCGTGATGACCCCGACGTTCCGCTACAACCCGGCGGTGATCGCGCAGGCGTTCGCGACCATGGGCTGCCTCGCGCCCGACCGCATCTTCCTCGGCGTCGGCACCGGCGAGGCGCTGAACGAGGTCGCGACCGGGTTCCGCGGCGCGGGCGAGCAGGAGTGGCCCGAGTTCCGCGAGCGGTTCGCTCGCCTGCGCGAGTCGGTGCGCCTCATGCGCGCGCTCTGGAAGGGCGACCGCGTGTCGTTCGAGGGCGAGTACTACTCGACGCACGACGCGTCGATCTACGACGTGCCCGAGGGCGGCATCCCGGTCTACATCGCCGCCGGCGGTCCGACCGTCGCGAAGTACGCGGGGCGCGCGGGCGACGGCTTCATCTGCACCTCGGGCAAGGGCCAGGAGCTCTACACGGACAAGCTCATCCCCGCCGTGAAGGAGGGGGCGGATGCCGGTGGGCGCTCGTTCGACGACGTCGACCGCATGATCGAGATCAAGCTCTCGTACGAGGAGACCGAGGAGGCCGCGCTCGACAACACGCGCTTCTGGTCGCCGCTGTCGCTGTCGGCCGAGCAGAAGCACGACATCACCGACCCGGTCGAGATGGAGCGGGCCGCCGACGCGCTGCCGATCGAGCAGATCGCGAAGCGCTGGATCGTCGGCACCGACCCCGACCAGGTCGTCGACCAGATCTGGCAGTACGTCGACTGGGGCATGAACCACCTCGTGTTCCACGCCCCCGGCCACGACCAGGCGCGCTTCATGGAGCTCTTCGAGCGCGACCTGGCGCCGCGCCTGCGCGCCCGCGCCGCCTGAGCCCGCTGGTCGCCTGACCCCGCTGGTCGCCTGACCCCGCTGGTCGCCGAGACCCGTGCCGTGGGTGCCGAGACCCGTCGATTTCCTGCGTTCTGGGCGCTGAGAGTGCAGGGCATTGACGGGTCTCGCCTGCGGTGGGCGCGAGGCGGGTCGAGACCCGTCAGAAAGCTGCGTTCTGAGGCGTGAGAGTGCACGTTCTTGACGGTTCTGGGGTGAGCGGATGCCGCTGAGGCGGCCCCGCTCTCAGGAAGCGGGCGTAGCCTGAGGGCATGCGCTCGAACGATGCCGGTTCGCGCCGGAAGCAGCGACTGATCGCCTGGACGCCCGCGGTCGCCGTGCCCGCGGTCATCGCCGCGGGCGTGCTGCTCGCGCCCGTGTCGGCGAACGCGGCGATCGACCTGCCCGACCTCGAACCCTCGGAGCTGCTCGAACTCGTCGAGTCGAGCGACGTGCGCGAGCTCTCGGGCACGGTCGAGCAGACCTCCGACCTGGGGCTGCCGGACCTGTCGGGCCTGACCGGCGGCATGGCGCCGTCGGGCGGCGGGGGCGACGGGGCGGGCGATGCCGGCCCCGGCCTCGACGACCTGCTCGAGTTCGCGACCGGCTCGCACACCATGCGCGTCTACCTCGACGGCGACCTCGCACGCCTCCAGGTGCTCGACGGCTTCGGCCAGCGCGACGTCATCGCGGGCCCCGACGAGGTCTGGTTCACCGACTCGCGCGAGGAGTCCGCGACCCACGTGACGCCGCCGTCCGAGGCCGAGCTCGCTCGCCTCGAGGCGTGGAAGGACGCGCAGTCCGAGGCGTGGGCGGCCGAGCACGGCGACGAGCTCGACGCATCCGCCGACCTGCCGACGCCCGAGGAGGTCGCCGACGAGGTGCTCGCGAAGCTCGACGCGTCCGACGAGGTCGCCGTCGGCGACGACGGCCGCGTGGCCGGGCGCGACGCGTACGAGCTCGTCGTGACGCCCGACGACCCCGACACGACGATCGGGCGCATCGCGATCGCGGTCGACGCCGAGACCGGCGTGCCGCTCGCGGTGGAAGTCGTCGCCCGAGGGGCATCCGACCCGGCTTTCACCGTCGGGTTCACGTCGGTGTCGTTCGACGCGCCCGACGCCGCGCTCTTCGACTTCACGCCGCCCGAGGGGTGGACCGTCACCGAGCACCCCATCGAGGTGCCGAGTGACGAGGAGCTCGCCGCGATGGCCGAGCGCGACGGCGAGGCGCACGCGGCCGAGCCCGGCGACGAACCGACCGTCGTCGGCGAGGGCTGGTCGACGGTGGTCGTGTTCGACCCGGCGGAGATGGCGGCGGATGCCCCCGAGGGCGATGCCGCCGACGGCGAAGCGACCGACGGGGCCATGCCCGACGCGGGCTTCGACCCGTCGCAGCTCGAGCAGCTCGCGACCCCGGTCGACGGCGGCCTGCTCTTCCAGACCACGCTCGTGAACGTGCTGTTCGCCGACGACGGCCTCGTCTACGCGGGCGCCGTGACCCCGCAGGTGCTGCTCGACGTCGCCGCCGGAACCCGCTGACGCGTGGCCGACCTCGCGATCGAGACCGGCGGTCTCACGAAGCGCTTCCGCCGCCAGGTCGCCGTCGATGGCATCGACCTCGCCGTGCCGCGCGGCGCGGTCTACGGGTTCCTCGGGCCGAACGGGTCGGGCAAGACCACCACGATCCGGATGCTGCTGGGCCTCGTCGGCGCGACCGCCGGCGGCATGCAGGTGCTCGGCGAGGACATGCCGTCGTCGACCTCGACCGTGCTGCCGCGCGTGGGCGCGCTCGTCGAGGGGCCGGCGTTCGCTCCGTTCCTCTCCGGCGCCGCGAATCTCGAGCGGCTCGACACGGCCGACCGCTCGGCGCCGGGGGCGACGCGTCGCGCCCGCGTGGCATCCGCCCTCGAACGCGTCGGACTCGCGCACGCCGCCCGCAAGAGGGCGCACGCATATTCGCTCGGCATGAAGCAGCGCCTCGGCCTCGCCGGCGCCCTGCTCATGCCCCGCGAACTGCTCGTGCTCGACGAGCCGACGAACGGACTCGACCCGCAGGGCACGCGCGAGGTGCGCGCGCTGATCCGCTCGTTCGCCGACGACGGCACGACGGTGTTCGTGTCGAGCCACCTGCTCGCCGAGGTCGAGCAGCTCTGCACGCACGTCGGCGTGATGAGCGCGGGTCGGCTAGTCGCGCAGGGGCCGCTCGACGCATTCCGCGACGGCGGTGCGGCGCGCGTGCACCTGCGCACGCCCGACGCCGGGTCGGCGCAGCGCGTGCTCGACCGATTGGGGCTGACGACGGATGCTCCTGAGTCGACCCCGCACGCCGACGGCGCCGAGGTCGTGGCGACGCTGTCCGACGACGTGCGCCCCGAGGAGGTCGTCGCGGCGCTCGTCGCCGATGGAGTGCGCGTGCGCGGCTTCGACGTGCGGCACGCGAGCCTCGAGGAGCGGTTCGTCGCGCTGACCGGAGAGGGGTTCGAGGTTGCGCGCTGAGGACGAGGCCGAGCCCGAGGCATCCGTGCGGTTCACCGGGCCCGACGAAACGGAGCGGCGCGAGGAGCGCGTCGGGAAGTCGTTCGTGGCAGGGGCATCCGTGATCGGTGACGCCATCGTGCACGCGGGGGCTGGTGGAGAGACCGGTGCTGCGAGGCCCGCTCGCGGATTGGGCCTCGCGCTGTTCGGCTCGGAGCTGCGCACCATGTTCCGCCGCTGGCGCACCTGGGCGATGCTCGGGGCGCTCGCGCTCATCCCGATCCTCATCGCGGTGGCAGTGCGCCTCACCTCGGGAGAGGGCGGTGGGCCGCCGTTCCTCGACCAGGTCACCCAGAACGGCGTGTTCGTGGGCGTGACCGCGCTCGTGGTCGCGACCCCGTTGTTCCTGCCGCTGACGATCGCCGTGGTCTCGGGCGACACGATCGCGGGCGAGGCGAGCAACGGTACGCTCCGCTACCTGCTGCTCGCGCCGGCCGGGCGGGTGCGGCTGCTCGTGACCAAGTACGCGGGGGCAGCCGTGTTCTGCCTCGCGGCCGCGCTCACCGTCGTGGTCGCGGGCATCGGCATCGGGGCCGTGCTGTTCCCGATCGGACCGGTCACGCTGCTCTCGGGCGACACCGTGAGCCTCGGCGAGGGTCTGCTGCGCTTCCTCGCGATCGCCGGGTACGTGACGGTGTCGATGCTCGGACTGTCGGCGATCGGCCTGTTCCTGTCGACCATGACCCGCGTGCCGGTCGGTGCGATGGCGACGACCGCGATCCTCGCGGTGACCGCGCAGATCCTCGACGCGCTGCCGCAGCTCGAGTGGCTGCACCCGTGGCTGTTCACGCACTACTGGCTCGACTTCGCCGACCTCATGCGCCAGCCGCCGTTCTGGGACACGTTCGCCGCCAATGCGCTCCTCCAGGCCGGCTACGTCGCGGTGTTCGGCGCGCTCGCCCTGGGTCGCATCCGCACCGCCGACATCCTCTCCTGACCATCCCCGTTCTCCAAGACCCGTCAATTTCCTGCGCTCTCACGCGCCATTCTGCAGTTTCTTGACGGGTCTCGGTTTCGCGGGACTCGAGACCCGTCAAGAAGCTGCGCTCTCACGCGCCTGAGCGCAGGAAATCGACGGGTCTGGAAGACGCGAGCGAGGGTCAGCGGGCGCGGGGCGGCACCACACAGTAGTCGGCGAAGCGGCGCAGCGGGGCATCCGGATCGGTGTTGTCGACGATCGCGGTCGCGGCCGTGTTCGGGTGGGCGTCGTCGAAGTAGAGCTCCTGCGCACCGGCGTAGCGGGCTGCGTGGGGGTCGTCGGGGTCGGTCGAGAGGCCGTCGCGCTCGGCGAGGCGCCGGGTGCGCTCGGCGGGATCGACCTCGAGCCAAACCGAGAAGTGCCACAGGCCGCGCAGCTCGGGGCGGTGCAGGAACACGCCGTCCACGATGAGCACCGCGTCGGGGCCGGCGGTGCGGGCGGGCTCGTCCACGGGCAGGTCGGTCGCCAGGTCGAACACGCGGGTGCGGAACGGCGGCTGCGGCGAGGCATCCGTCGCCCGCACCCGGAACGGCTCGACCAGCTCGCGCCGGAACGCCCCGTCGTCGTAGGTGTCGTGGTAGCAGCCCCAGGCGGAGTGGCGGCCGCGCGCCCAGCGCTCGTCGCGCGGGCGGGCGAAGTCGTCGTGCGAGGCCTCGACCACCTCGACGCCGGCCTCGGCGAAGCGGCCGGCGGCGCGCCCGATGCTGTTGATTTCGATAGCCAAACCGGTCCGGCTCGGCGGATAACGTTACGTAATACGGTTAACGAATGCTGGCCGAGAAAACCGATTCCGGGCAGAGGCCGATCCTTTTGTTGCCGTTATGTCACACTGGCGGTAACCATGCACTGCGAGACTCCCGATTCCCGTAAAAAGTCATTTGCAAAAAATAGCCGTTAAAGGTTAGTTCAGGGCCGAATTGGGCTCGGAGTTGGGGGAAGTATTGTGACGGTTGGAACTCACGTGAAGGGATCAGGCAAGCGGATCGCCGGCAGAATCGCGGCCTTGATGCTCGGTGTGGCCATCGCCCACCCGGCCCATGCAATCTCGCTCAACGAGGCGGTCGCCGTCGCGGTCGAATCGAACCCCGAAATCGGTCAGGCTATCGAGAACCGCGAGGCGATCGAATTCGAACTGCGCCAGGCACGCGGCCTTTACCTGCCGAGCGTCGACCTGGAAGCATCGACCGGCGTGCGCCGGCTCGACAGCCCCGGCCGCCGGTCGAGCGGGATCGAGGGCGATCCGCTCTACCCGTCCGAAGTTTCGGCCGTGGCGACCCAGACCCTTTTCAACGGCGGGGGACGCCGTGCCGAGATGGAACGTCAGGCATCGCGCGTCGACAGCGCATCTTTCCGCGTTCTCGAGCGCAGCGAATATATCGGCCTGCAGGTCGTGCGCGAATATCTGGAATATCTCGTGCAGGCGCGCATCGTCGATGAATCGCGCCAGAACCTGCAGTTCCACCGGTCCATCCAGTCGAGCATCGCCTCGGGCGTTTCCGGCGGCACGCTGACGGAAGCCGATCAGCAGCAGGTGCGCGAGCGCGTGCTTGCCGCTGAAGCCCGGATGAAGGAATCCGAGGAAGAGCTTGCAGCGGCCAAGATCCGCTTCCTGACCCTCGTTGGCAAGCCGCTCGACAGCGCCAGCCGCCCGCCGTCCGTCGCTTCGCGCCTGCCGCGCACGCTCGATCAGGCGATCGGGCTCGGCCGCCAGAACAATCCGCGCATCCACATGGCCAATGCCGATATCGACGTCGCCGACGCGATGGTCGACTCGGCCCGTTCGGACTTCCTGCCGGAACTTTCGCTGGAAGGCCGCGCGCGTTACGGCGACGACATCGATGGCCCCGACGGTTACACCGGCGATCTGCAGGCACGTATCGTCGCCCGCTGGAACCTGTATCGCGGCGGCATCGACAAGGCCAACGAGCAGGAACAGATCCGCCGCGCAAGCGAGCAGCGTCTCGTGCTGCACCAGATCTACCGGGAAATCGAGGAAGCGGTGCGCACGTCGTGGGACCGCCGCGCCCGGCAGGCCAGCCTTGCGTCGACGCTGCGCCAGCAGTCGCAGGAAAACGCCCGTCTGGTCAGTTCCTACCGCGAGCAGTTCCGTGTCGGCCAGCGTTCGCTGCTCGACGTGCTCGATGCACAGAATACGCGTTTCAATGTCGGCGTTCTCGCCGCGACCGCGGAATATGCGGCGCTGTTTGCGGAATACCGTCTCCTGGCAGCAACCGGACAGCTTCTGTCGACGCTCAGCGTGACCGCCCCGAAACAGGCGGACGCCTATGCGCGCACCGAGTTCAACGTTCCGCCGACGGCGGCGACGGAAACCTATGCGCGCATGCCGTCCCGCCAGGTCAACGAATTGCCGATGGATTTGCTTGCGCCGGTGCGCAAATAGGGCGCAGTGACCATTCACGGTGATCGTGTGCCGGAAACCCAAACCGTTGCCGCGGCAAATGGCGATAGTGCCGGCCTGAAGGCAACGGATTCCTTTGTCGATTGCTTCACTTCGGTCGCCCGACATTTCGGGCGGCCCACTTCGCCGACCGTGCTTTTTTCCGGCTTGCCCCTGTCAGGGCCCGGCGTCGATCCGGAAGACGTTGAACGGCTTTCGGAACGCATCGGCCTGCGCGTCGATGATATCGAGGCGGCGTCGATCGCCGCCGGCAAGCTGGAGTTTCCCGCGATCGTCGAATTCGGCGACGGCAGCTTCCTTTTCCTGGACGGCGAGAACTGGCCGCAGGGCCGCGTCGACCCTGCCGACCGCAAAGCGATGCGCGCAGCGACGCAGTGGCTGGTCAAGCGCGGCGTGCGCAAGGCCTATGTCTTCTCCGTCATCTATCTGAATTCGTCGGAACGGCAGGAACTCGGCGGCTCGCGCGACATCGAGCGCGGCCACTGGCTGTTCGGGCCGATGCGGCACTTCTGGCGCGGCTATCTCTACATTGCGCTCGCGGCCTTGTTCATCAACCTGCTCGGTCTCGCCTCGCCGATCTTCATCATGAATGTCTACGACCGGGTTCTGCCGAACAAGGCGACGTCGAGCCTGCTGGCCCTGGCGGCCGGGGTGGGGCTGGCGCTGCTGTTCGACTTCCTGTTGAAGACCGCGCGCTCGACGATCATCGACCAGACCGGCCGGGCGATGGATCTGAAGATATCCTATTCGCTGTTCGACAAGGTGCTGCACACCAGCATGGCGGCCGCGCCCGCTTCGACAGGCGAATATGCCAACCGGGTGAGCCAGTTCGAATTCGTGCGTGAGTTCTTCACCTCGAACACGATCGCAACGCTGATCGACGCGCTGTTCGTTTTCGTTTTCCTCGGCGTGATCTACCTGATTTCAGGCTGGCTGTTCCTGATCCCGCTCGCGGCGTTCGCGGTGGCACTGGGCAACGGCCTGGTGGCGCAGTACCGGATCGGCCGCCGTGTCGCGCGCGCGGCTAACGAATCCGCGCAGCGGCAGTCGCTGCTGGTCGAGACCATCTCCACGATGGAGACGGTCAAGTCGCTGCGCGCGGAAGCACCGCTGATCCGCCGCTGGATCGAACTGACGAAGAACTCCTCGCAGACCTCCGAGGAGATCAAGCAGATGTCCTCGGGCGCGGCCAATTTCATGCAGTTCGTATCGCAGTCGGTGTCGATCTTCATCGTCATCGCCGGCGCCTACGAGTTCTCGCAGGGCAACATCTCGACCGGCGCCATCATCGCGACTGTGATGCTGTCGGGCCGGACCGTCGCGCCGCTGTCCCAGATCTCCATGACGCTGGCACGCATGCGCCAGGCATTGCTTTCGCTGCGGATCCTCGACGGCATCATGAAGCAGCAGGAAGACCGGCCGAACACCGTCGGCTTCGTCAACCGCCCGGTTGTGGACGGCAGCTTCGCGTTCCAGGACGTGACGTTCCGCTATCCGGGCAGCGATGCGGACGTTCTGCGGAACCTGAGCTTTACGGTGAAGCCTGGCGAGCGCATCGGCATCATCGGCAAGATCGGTTCCGGCAAGACGACGCTCGGCCGCCTGATGTGCCATCTCTACGAGGCGCAGGAAGGCCGCGTGCTGATCAACGGCGTGGACATAAGGCAGTATCATCCGGCCGAAATCCGCTCGGCGGTCGCCTATGCCGGCCAGTCGGTCGATCTCTTCTCCGGCACGCTGAAGGAAAACCTGCAACTGGCGCGCCCCGACGCGACCGACGAGGAGATTGTCGAGGCGGCGCGCAAGACCGGGGTCGACGAATTCGCCGCGCAGCATCCGCGCGGCTACGACCTGGCGGTCGGCGAACGCGGGAGCAACCTTTCCGGCGGGCAGAAACAGGCGGTCGCGATCACCCGGCTGTTGTTGCGCGATCCGAAGATCGTGTTTCTCGACGAACCTTCCGGCGCGATGGACATGGCGACGGAAAAGCAGTTGATCGGCAGCCTGGCTCGTTCGTTCGGGCCGGACGTGACGCTGGTGATCTCGACACACCGCTACAGCCTGCTCGATCTCGTCGACCGCCTGATCGTTCTCGACCGTGGCACGATCGTCGCCGATGGTCCGAAGGACAAGGTGCTGGCCGCGCTGGCCGCCCGCGCCAGCACGGCGCGCGAGAGGCCGGCGGCGGCGCCCCAGCCCCAGCCGGGGGCGACGAAACCATGATCGGTGAACGTCCCCCGCGCTCGGCGAGCCTGATCGTGCTGATCGTCATCGCCATGCTGACGAGTTTCACCGTCTGGGCTTCGCAGACGCAGATCGACGAGATCGCGCGCGGCAACGGGCGGGTCATCCCGGCGACCCGTACCCAAACCATCCAGGCGACCGAAGCCGGCGTGGTCAAGGAGATCGCGGTGCAGATCGGCCAGGTGGTCAAGGAAGGCCAGCTGATCATTCGCCTCGACGACACGACCACGGCGTCCGACCTCGGCGAGGTCGAGGCGCGGGCACGGGCGCTGAAGGCCCGCGTGGCCCGCCTCGAGATCGAGGAAGCCGGTTCATGGGACGAGGCGTATTCCTGCCCGGCCGACGTGGCCGATACGGCGCCGGGGATCTGCGAGAACGAGGAACGGCTCCTGGCGGCGCGCCGCGCCGGCTTCCGGAACACGCAGGGCGTGCTGGAGCAGCGGCTGTTGCAGCGACAGAAGGAACTGGACGAGGCCAATGCCAATCTCCAGCGGTTGAAGGGAAGCCTGGAGATCAGCACGCGCGAGCTGAAGCTGATCGAGCCGATGGCCGAGCGGCGGCTCGTCGCCGAAACGGAACTGATCCGCGCCCAGCGCGCGGTCAACGACGCCACCGGCGAAATCAACGCACTGAACGAGATGATCCCGCGCCTGCAGGGCGCGATCTCGGAGGCGGAGCTGCAGCTGAAGGAACTGGATCTTCAATTCCGCCAGGAAGCGCTGACGCAGAAAACCGACGTGCTGGCGGAACTTTCGGTGCTCGAGGAATCCGCGCGCGGCGAACTGACCCGCGTTAGCCGTACCGACATCCGCTCGCCGGTCGACGGCGTCATCAACACGATGGAGATCAACACGATCGGCTCCTTCGTGCAGCCGGGCGCGGCGGTGGCCGAGGTCGTGCCGACTTCGGAGGAACTGCTGGTCGAGGCGCGGATTTCGCCGCGCGACGTCGCCTTCGTCGTTCCAGGCCAGAAGGCGCTGGTGAAGATCACGGCCTTCGACTTTTCCATCTACGGGGGGCTGGAAGGCGAGGTCGTCAATGTCAGTTCCGACAGCATCGTCGACCAGAAGACCGGCGAACCCTATTTCGAGGTGCGGGTGAAGACGGAGCGCGCGCAGCTGCAAAAGGGCGCGGACACGTTCAATATCACGCCGGGCATGATATGCTCGGTGGACATCATGACAGGACGCAAGACGATCCTGCATTACCTGCTCAAGCCGATCAACAAGGCCCGCCAGGAAGCCCTCACGGAGCGCTAAGTTCATGAGCGAGCCGCCCAGAACCTCCGCCACAGACGGCCTGGAAAGCCTGGCCGAGGCGCTGAACGCGGAACCGTTCTTCCGCGCGGTATCGTCGGACGGCAAACGCAAGGGGCTGCGGCTGGAGCGCGACTACTGGACGCTTCTCGACATGATCGCGCGCGAGGAAAACGTCGCGGTCGGCGACATCGTGTCGGCGATCGAGGCCGGCGGGCAGAACGCCGGTAACCTGACTTCCGCGGTGCGGGTGTTCGTCGCGCACTGGCTCGACGAGCGGCTGAACGGATTGCGCCGGCGGATGTCGCCGGCCGCGGTCA